>Ga0265293_10000729_pt1 | contig 75932 bp, 67 predicted proteins | sample Munlanlewell138R_FD_192505 | JGI IMG/M metagenome (GOLD analysis project Ga0265293, IMG submission 192505) | Leachate microbial communities from a municipal landfill in Southern Ontario, Canada - Leachate well 138R | ecosystem: Engineered > Solid waste > Landfill > Unclassified | place: Canada... | reverse complement strand
TATAATACATCCGTATATTATATGCTTCGCAACGTTCACTCAAGTTACCGAGTAGATTTTTTTTTGCTTTTGTTTATAAAAACTCCTTAATGATTTAATATAATTTGAAAAATTTCTAACGAGTTCTCATAATTGCTGTCAGACATATTTTTTTATCATTACACTAACGCAAAAAAATAATCATTCGGTACCATTCAATATTTTACATCCATATAAAATATCTCTTTACCTTCCTTCACTTATAATACATCCGTATATTATATGCTTCGCAACGTTCACTCAAGTTACCGAGTAGATTTTTTTTTTGCTTTTGTTTATAGAAATTCCTTCATGCTTTTAGAAAATTAAATATTATTATCTTTAAAAATAAAGAAATAAATGAATTTGATATGTTATAAATTTATTTATATAAATATCAAAGAATTTTATTTTTTATTTATGGTGATTATTTCCATAAATTTTAAATTTCAGTTTTATCCGTGTATATCAGTGATATCTGTGGTAAAAAAGTTTTGTTTTACATTATTTAGAATTTTTATGATAATATGAAAAAAAAATGGAGATTTTATGTTAAAAAGATTTTTAAGTTATTTTAGACCTCATATTAAATTATTTATTATTGATACAATCGCAGCAGTAACTGTTGGATTTCTTTCAGTTTTATTTCCATTTCTAACTTCAAAACTTTTAAGACAATATATACCACAAAAAGACATAAGAGGAATAATCAATGTAATTTTAATAATTCTAGCAATTTACATTGTAAAGTCAATTGGCACATGGATTAGACTCTATTGGGGTCATGTTTTTGGAGTTCGTGTAGAAGCTGATATGCGTAAAGAACTTTTTAATCATCTTCAAAAACTTTCTTTTTCTTATTTTGATAAAGTTAAAACAGCACATTTAATGTCAAGAATATCAAATGATCTTAATATAATTTCTGAAGTTGCACATCATGCTCCAGAAGATTTTATAATTTCGGTTTTTATTATATTAGGTGCTATTCCGTTTATGCTACATTATAATGTAACTTTAACTCTTATCGCTTTGATACCAATACCTATAATGCTTTTCTGGAGTATTAAAAATGGTAGCAAAATGAAAAAAGGTTTTTCTTTAGTAAGAAAAGAAATTGCTGATATTAATTCAACTGTTGAGAACTCTGTTCAGGGTATTAGAGAAGTTAAATCCTATGCAAATGAAGATGTGGAAATTGAAAAATTTAAAAATTCAAATATGTCGTTTATGTCAGCAAAACAGTATATGTATAAAAATATTGCTACTTTTTTCACTGGAATGAATTTAATTACAGATCTTTATTATTTATTAATTGTCGGAGCTTCTGCATATTTAATTTTTCTTGAAAAAATTCAAGCTGATGTTATGTTATATTTTATAATGTATGTAAACATCATATTAAGACCAATAGAAAGACTTACTGCTTTTTATGAACAGCTTCAGGATGGTTCTGCTTCTTTTGAAAGATTTACTGAAATACTAGATTTAAACCCTGATATTAAAGATAAAGAAAATGCTATAAATGTTAAGTCATTAAAAGGTCATATTAAAATATCTAATTTAAATTTTAAATATGAAAAATCAGAGTCAATTATATTAGAAAATATAAATATTGAAATTAAAAATGGTGATAAAATCGCTCTTGTTGGCGAATCTGGTGCTGGAAAATCAACTCTTGTCTCTCTTCTTCCAAGATTTTATGAACCTGAATATGGTCAAATACTTATTGATAACATTGATATAACAAATATAACTCAAAATAGTTTAAGAGAAAATATAGGTATTGTTCAACAAAATGTATTTTTATTTGATGATACTATAAGAAATAATATTCTTTATGGAAAACCTGATGCTTCAGAAGAAGATGTAATAAATGCTGCAATTTATGCTAATATTTGGGATTATATTAAATCTCTTCCAGAAGGACTGGATACTGAAGTTGGCGAAAGAGGTGTAAGACTTTCAGGTGGACAAAAACAAAGAATTTCTATTGCAAGAGTATTTTTAAAAAATCCTTCTATTCTTATTTTTGACGAAGCTACTTCTTCACTTGATACTGAATCTGAATCTCTTATACAAGAGTCAATGGAAAAACTAAGCATTGGTAGAACTACAATAATAATTGCTCATAGACTTTCTACTGTAAGAAATGCTGATAATATTTTTGTTATGAATAAAGGTAAAATTATTGAAAGCGGAAATCATTATAATCTTATTGAATTAAAAGGTTTTTATTTTAATCTTTATAACAAAAATTTAGCATAAAACAATAAAAGGTAATTTAATGCTTATTAAAAAACTCTCTATAATTCATTAACTTTTTTTATTACAATTTTAATTGTTTATGATATAATAAATCGTTTAATTAGAAAAGCTGTTGAAAAACTCATTTAAGAAGAAAAAAATGAAAGAAAAAATACAATGTAAAAACATTTAAAGGAGTTTTTATGGAACTTTTACAAAATCCAATTATCATAGGCATATTATCAGCACTTGGTGGTGCTTTTATCGCATGGTTTTTTTTTAGAATTGAAAAATTTAAATTATCCCGTGAAATGAAAAAACTTAAAGAACATCTTGGAAATCAACTTGAAATAACTGCTGAAGGTACAAAAGTATGGAAAGATACTATTGAAAAATTAAAAAAAGAAAATGAAAATTTACGAGTTTCAATACAATCTTATCAGCAAAAACCTGAGCGTAAAGAAATTAGAACTCTTTATTTATATGACAAAGCAATATCAATTCTAATAGAAAAAGCTCCTGGATTTGGTCCTATGTGGGTAAAAGCTTTAAAAGAAGCTGAAGAAGAAATGGCAAAAACAGAATCTGGTATTATTGCTTTTACTAAAAACCTTTTAGGTCTTAAATCTTCTCAAAAACTTCATTCTTATAAATATGCAAATGATGAAAACACCGAAAATGCTGAAATAATTAATGAAGAAAGTGAAAAAGAGAATGAAAAAGATGTTTCAGAAAATATTTAGTAATTTTGAAAAAATTGAAACCCTAACAAAAAAGACCAATGATTATGTTGAATTTTATATTCAAACTCATAGAAAAATCATGCGAAATACTGGTTTTTGTAGATTTGTAAAAAATGCTTTAGGTTTTAAAACAAATTTTCAGGAATTAAAACAAGTTACTGAAAATAATAAATCGATTATTTTAAATATAAAACAAGAAACTATGTCTTTTCAAAAAGAAAATGAAAAAAATCTTACTCAAATTCAAAAAAGTTATTTAAACTGTCTTATTGATTATATTAATGCAATAAATTTAACAACTGATGAATTAGCAAAAATTGCAGAGTTTCTATATAATCTTAATATAAATGTTAAAAATATAAAACATTATGATTTTGATAAAATTAAAAATGAATATTCTGATAGTGTTAGAAATTATAGGACACAACAAAAACTTATGTTTTACATGTATGGTGATTTACATGCTGATTTACTATCAAAAAAACCTATATCATGCGAAGATTAATATTTCCTTCTATATAAGAATTCGGTGAAATTTCTTTTATATTGTTTTTGTAAATATTTACTCTTATTGTTTTTGATAACTTATTGAATATTTTATAAATTATATTATCTTCTTCAAAAATATAATTTATTTCACAAAATTCATTTCTACATACAACTTTATTATTTATAATATCAATTGTAAATTTGAAATATGTATTTGATATAAAAAACAATGCTGGATATTCACTATCAAAAATCGAATTCAAATATATTTTAAATTCACCTGAATAAAACTTTTTGTTTTTTAAATCAATAAATGCAATTATTTGAGCAAATTCATCAATAAAAAAAATCCTTTGAGCAATTTCAAAACTCCTAATCTTTCTTATAGCTTTTATACCTTGATTAAATTCTAAAAAATATCCTTCTTCAAAAACTTTTATATATTTTTCAAGTTTTAAAATTCCAGCCCAAAGATATGTATCCTCAAATCCAATACCCGGACATCCAAATTCATAAACATTAATCCATAACATTTCAAGAAGTTTGTTTTTTAAAAATTCTGGGATTTTTTCATTTAGAGTTATTCTAAAATAATAATTTTCAATTTTTTTTCTAAAATAACTTATTTTATCTCCATTTAGAAATTGTTTGAAATCATTAAACCCCAACTCATAATACTGATTTACCTTTCCTTTAAAACTCTCTTCTATCCATTGTGCATAATATTTTTTTATAATTGAATTTTTATCTAATTCTTCAAAATCTCTTTGAAATTCTTCAGGAAATATTGTTTTTAATGATTTGCTATTTGATATCCATTCTAAAAAACCTTTGAATCTTTTAATACTTTTATATGGTGAAACACCTTTTTCATAACTCCATAACCCAATAACTTCAGCATCTTCTGCATAAACTGTCAATTCTTTTGATTTTATATAATTTTTTAATTTATAACTATTTCTCCCTGAAAGTAAAAATCCATCGATAATATATCTTGTATATATTTCATCTGGAAATAATCTGAGATTTCCTATTTTTATTGGTTTAATAAATCTTTTATAAAAATTCTCAAGAAAAACAAAATGATAACCTTTTTTTTCTATAAGTTTTAAAAGTTCTTCTGAATAAGAGCGTTCCGGCAACCAAAAAACATCATTTTTTTTGCCGTCTTCAATAAGATTTTCTTCAATTTTACTATTTATAGTACCTGAAATATGCTGAGTCGTGAACGAACCTGATAATGTTATATTTGATTTATTTATGATTTTTTGAATATATTTTTTTCTTTCATAGTTGTTTTCTATATTTTTTAAAAAACTTCCCGAAAGATTTAATATAAATTTAACATTATCGAATTTATCAATTAAATTTAATAGTGGTTTATAACTTATTTCCCAAGCTATATCAAAAAAATCGCTATAACATTGATTAAAATGAAGAAATATAATAAGTTCTGAATTTTTTTTATGATTTTTTTTAAAAAAATATTTAACCGGTTCATAAAAAAATTCTTCTTTTATTTTCTGTAAAATACTTTTCATGATAGAATATTATCAGACTATGGCTAAATTTTCTATAATAATACCGACAAGAGATAGAACAAAATTATTAAATATTTGTTTATATCATATTAGTATTCAATCTTTTAAAGATTTTGAAGTAATAATAATAAATGATAGTAATAAAAAACTTTTTATATATAACTTTAATTTAGATATTAAAATAATTGAAAGTAATAAACAAAAAGGTCCTGGTTTTTCTAGAAATATTGGTTTTTTAAATATAAATTCAAATTATGCAGCATTAATTGATGATGATTGCTTTGTACACAAAGATTGGGCTTTTTATATTAAAAAAAATATAATTGATAAAAATCTTGATTGTGTAAAAGGTAAAGTTATTTTTAATGGAAAAAACATTTTAAAAAAATATGTTAATCTTCAACTCTGGGGATATAATTCATATTCTGATTTTTCTTCATCATGTAATGTAATTTTAAAAAAAGAAATTACTAAAAAATTCAAATTTAATGAAAAATTCACTTTTGCATTTGAGGATGTTGATTTTTTTGAGAGAGTAAATAAGCAATATAAAATTTATTTTGATTCAAAAATTAAACTACTTCATTATGGTAAAACAAAATTAAATAATATTTTTTCTACATATTTTAAATATGGTCAAGGAAATTTTATTTATAAAAAAATCAACAATTCAAATATAAAATCAGAAAGTTTTTTTAAAAAATATAAAAAACAACTTAATAATTATTTAAAAGGTCTAGAAAAATCCTTTATTTTTTACAAATATGCTATATTATTGTATTTTATAACAATAGATATAATTAAGATTCTACATTACAAATTGGGGTATTATTATGAAAAACACAAATAAAGAATTTCTCTTTGCAATACATTTTCATCAGCCTTTTGGAAATTTTGATAATATAATTGAAACAACATTTAGAAGATCATATAGACCCCTTTTAGACTGTATTTCACAATTTCCTAATGTAAAAACAACAATACATTTTTCAGGACCTCTTCTATTATGGCTTGAAAAAAATCATCCTGAATATATAGATAAAATTAAACATCTCATAGAAAAAAAACAAATAGAACTTCTTGGCGGTACATATTCAGAAGCTTTGCTTGCTGTATTAGATGAAAATATAAGATTAATTCAACTAAAAAAATACAAAGAACTTATAAAAAGAATTTTTGGAGAAAATATTAAATTAAAGGGTTTTTGGCTTACAGAAAGAATATGGGTTCCAGAAATTATACCTTGTCTTACACAAAACGATTATGAATATGTGTTTCTTGATGAAGATATTATTAAAAAAGGCGGAAAAAATAATTCTCAAAAAATATTTTTGCATAAATACAAAGATTCAAGCATTAAAATAATACCTATTAATAAATTTTTAAGATATAATTTTCCATTTAGAGATATAGAAAGTATTATTGAACATATTAAAGAAAATAAATTCTCTATACATGCTGATGATGGTGAAAAATTTGGAGATTGGCCTGGAATGTATGAATTTCTTTATGAAAAAGAACAATATATAAATGATTTTTTCAAACAATGCGAAGAAAATAAAATTTGTTTTATAAATGCAGAAAAATTAATTGAAAATAATAATGAAACAAAAAAAATATATATTCCATATTCATCTTATGATGGCATGAATAAATGGTCAATGTTTCCAGACAACATTAAAGAATTATATAAAAAATTCACCAAAGAAACAATTGAGGAATATTCATATATTTTTCATACAGGTAATTTTTTCAATTTCTTTATAAAATATCCAGAAAGTAATTCTATTTATAAGAAAAATAAATATTTTTGTAGAATATTTAAACATAATTCTGAAGTTTTTGAACAATTATTAAAATCTCAATGTTGTTGTGCTTATTGGCACGGAATTTTTGGTGGAATATATCTTCCTCATCTTAGAGATGCAATAAATCTCGGGAATATATTTGCAGAAAAACAAATGCCAGACGGAATTTCTGAAATCGAAGATATTCTTTTACTAAAAAATAATAAATTTGCTTTAACATTTGAAAAAAAAGCAGGTTCTTTAAGTAGTATTACTTTGCTACATAAATTTATCAATATTATAAATGCTTTTTCAAGAAAACCTGAATTTTATCATAAAGACTACGAAAATGAGATTTTCTATGATAATTCACTAAGAAATAGTTTTATAGATAGAATTATATCTGAAGAACTTGATTGTGATAAATATATTAAAAGAATGTATGGTGATCAAAGTGATATTTTTTTAAAAGATTATAATTTAATTACTAATTGCGAAACCCCTGATATTATAAGAGCAGAATGTAATGCAAAATGCTTTATAGATGATAAAGTATCAGATTTATTTATATCAAAATCTTTTAAACTAGAAAACAATGTTATTAAAGTAAAATACAATTGGAAAACTCAAATAATCTCTTCTGAAAAAAACTTTTTAAGTATTGAATTAAATTTTCATAATATTTTTGGAAATAAAAAACAAACAATAAATACAAATAAAATTGAATTAAATTCAGATTTAGGAATTAAAATAAAACTTCATTGTGATAATGCACAAAAAATAATTCTTACTCCTGTTTATACAGTATCAAATAATCATCAGGAAATTGAAAATATTCAGCAATGTTATGCTGTTATAATACAAATACCGCTTTCAAAGCAGCAAACTAAAATAATAATTGAAATTTAAGTATATTTTGTTATTTTACTCAATATTTCATTAATTCTAAATGGTTTTGATATATAATCAGAAAATCCAGCTTGAATAAATCTAATCTCATCACCTGCCATTGCATGACCTGTTAAAGCAATTACAGGTTTATTAATATCAGAATTAATATTTTCATATTCTCTTATGTTTTTAATTGCTTCCATACCATCCATAACAGGCATTTGAATGTCCATAAGCACAAGAGTAATGTCTTTCCTTGCTCTATACATATCAAAAGCTTCAAGTCCATTATGAGCAAAAATAACATTATAATTTGCTCTAGAAAGAAAAGCTTTTAAAAATAAAATATTTTCTTTTGTATCTTCTACAATTAATATAGTTTCATTATTTCCTTCAATATTCAAATTCGTTTTATTAACTATTTTTTTAGCAGTTTTAGTTTTAATTTCTCTAAAAGGTATTTCAAAATAAAAATTTGAACCTTTTCCTAAAACTGATTCAAATTTTAAATTACCACCCAAAAAACCGCATATTTTCTTTGAAATAGCAAGACCAAGCCCAATTCCACCATGTTTCCTTGTAAAAGAAGCATCAGCTTGCGTGAATTTTTCAAAGATTTCTTCACCTTTCTCTTCAGGAATTCCAATACCTGAATCTTTTACACTAAATTTAATAGTTGAAGTTTTTATTTCATAACTTACATTAATAAAACCTTTATCTGTAAATTTAAAAGAATTAGATATAAGATTAATAAGTAATTGTTTTAATCTTACAAAATCAGTGCTAAATATTATTTCACCCTTTTCAACATCTTTAATTAAAAATTCGATTTGTTTTTTTAATTCTTTCTGTTTAATATTAAAAATAAGTCTAATATCATTTAAAATATCGTATAAATCAACAGGAGTTCTTTTAATTTCTATCTGATCAGATTCTATTTTTGCAATATCTATAATATCATTAATAATTACAAGCAGATGAGAAGATGATTTTTTAATCACCTCAAGAAAATTCTTTTGTTCTTCTGTAAGTTTTGTATTACCTAAAAGATCTGAAAACCCTATAATAGAAGTCATTGGAGTTCTAATTTCATGTGACATATTTGCAAGAAATTCAGTTTTCAATCTATCTGCTTTTTCCATTTTTTCAAAAGCTATTTTAAGATCTCTTTCAGCTTTTTTTTCATTAGTAACATCAAATATTGACCCAGCTATAAAAAGAAGTTTACCATTACTATCATATACTCCCTGACCTCTTTCTAATACCCACACCGATACATTATCTTTTCTAATTATTTCATATTCATTAAAAAAACTATGTTTATTCTTTATAGCATCTAAAATATTATATGATATAATCCCTTTTTTTTCTTCACGAGTAAAAACTTTTTCAAAAAGAGAATTATCATTTAAAAATTCTCCTTTAGTATATCCAGTTATATAAAAAACAACATCACTTATAAATTCAATATAAAATTTTTCTTGTTTAATTGTTGCTCTATATGTTGCTCCAGGAATATTTCCAACAATAGAACTTAACATTTCTTCAGATTCTCTTAAAAGTCTTTCTGTGTTTTTTTTAGATTTTATTTCAAGTTCAAGCTCTAATGTCCTTTGCCTAACTTGATTTTCAAGATTATTTTTATATTGTTCATTTTCAATAATCAATCTTGATTTTTCAATAGAATTTTTTATAACATGTAAAACAGCATTCATATCAACTATAGGTTTAGTAATATAATCCCATGCACCAAGCCTTATAGCATCTATAGCATCTTTGAGCAAACCAGTACCAGATATTACAATAATAGGAATTTGTCTATTTTTCTTTGAAATATATTTTATTACTTCAAAACCACCAAGTTCAGGCATTCTAAGATCAACAATAACAATATCAGGATTATATTTTTCAAATAAATCAATACCTATTTTACCATTTTGTGCTTCATTAACATCATAATCCATATCTTCAAGAAAAGCTCTAATATTCTCTCTAATAACCTTTTCATCATCAATTACAAGAACTTTATTTTTGGATTGTTTTAATTTCTCGTGCATTATCAATCCTCCATAACAATTTTTAAAGTATAAATTATATCTTCCATATTTTTAACCGGTTTCAACAAAACTTGCTTAGACTTAATACCAATATTTTTTAATTCATCTGATAAAACAAAATTCGTAGTTCCTGCATGAATAACAAATCTCATCTTTGAATTAATATTATGAGCTTTTATAATGAATTCAGAACCATCAATACCAGGCAGTCTCATATCAATTATACCAGCATCAAAACATTGTTTTTTTAGTAGATTAAGAGCATATTCACCACTTGAACAACCCGTTACATTAAAACCTTCATCTTCAAGATAAGCAAGCATATTTTCCCTAATAACATCATCATCATCAAGAACTAATAATTTTAAACCTAACATTTTTTGTACCTCAAAGAATAAAAGAGTAAGAATTGTATAAAAATCTCAATTCAACACTTTAAATAAATAATAGTATTATAAATTAAATAGTATATTATTCTGAATTATATTTCAATATTTAAGTATGTTTACTACAAATACACGGAAAATTTTTCAAATCAACTTCATAAATTGCTTCACAACCAAGATCTTCATAGCATACAAGTTTAAGATTTTTTGTTTTTTTAGTCAAATATGAAGCAATACCACCAAAAGTAGTCAGATATAAAGAATTATTTTTTAAATATATTTTTTTTAAAAGAAAATTATCTCTTTCACCCTTTCCAATAAAAATTTTAACGCCTTTATCTGCAAAATATTCAGTATATTTATCCATTCTCGAAGAAGTGGTCGGACCTGTAATTCCATTTTGAGTCGGCCCAGCATAATAAATAGCAGAACCATTAAAATCAATAATATGTTTATTTTCTTTTATATATCTTTTATGAGCTCTATCACGCATAATATAGACTTTTCCAGAAACATATACAAAATCATCGTTTTCTATATTTTTTAAAATATTATAATTAATTAAAGGAATATTTAATCTATGAATTTTCATTATATTCTCTAGTATAAATTACTTTACCTCTTCTAAGACTATGACAATTTATAGCAATACTAACTATATTATTTGCTATATGACTAAAATCTTCTATTATTTTAACAAAAAAAACTGTATCACCATATTTTGTACCAAATAACCCAATATTTGATAGATTTAACTTTTCACAAATTTTACTTTCAATATTATTCATATTTTTAAAATCAATATCAATTAAAGCTTTTCTAGCATTAATAGAACTACTTTCAACACTTCCACCCTTACCAATTCCAATAAAATAAGGAGGACAAGCTTTTGAATTAGCTTTATTTAATATTTCACAACTAACTTTTTCAACAAATTCATCCTCTTCAATATTAGGAATTAATGTTAAAAGCAATGATACATTTTCACTTCCACCACCTTTTATAATATAACTAATATCAAGTTTATCCTCATTTGAAAAATCAAAATAATATTTAGCAGGAAGATTATTATCAGTATTTACACCATTATTACCAATTACAGAATTTCTAAAACCTTTATCTTTCCATAATTTAATTAAAGAATTATCAATAATATTTTTTAATAAATAACCATTTTGAAACCATTTAGGAAGTTTTATATAAAATGTTAAAAAACCCGTATCCTGACATAATGGCCATTCTTTACACTCAGCAATTTTTGAATTTTCAATTATTTTTCTTAAGAAAAATCTCTCTTTAGATATTTGAGAATTATTAATTTTAGATTTAATAAAATCTATATAATTATCTTCAAGAGAAATTGAAGATTTTAAAACACTTTTATAAATATCATTTTTTATTTTTTCTTCTAAATTCAATTTTAAATATTTCCTATTTAAATAATAAAAATGTATAAGTGCAAATAAATCGGTATATAAAGCGTACAAGTTCAGTATGTAAAGCGTATAAGTACATATAAAAGCTTAAAAACACTAACATACCGTCTCTATACTGTTTTTTTAATTCTTAATTTTTAATTTTTAATTTTTAATTCTTAATTATATATCACCCCCCCTGCAAGCACAATATTATCCTGATAAATCACAGCAGACTGACCAGGCGTAATAGCTTTTACACTTTCTTCAAGAACAATATAAAGAGTTTTTTCATCAATTATACTAACACGACAATTATGCTTTTTACTATAATGCCTTATTTTAACACTAAAATAAGATTCTTTACTATACCTTTTATAAAATATACTAAAAATATTACAGTTTTCAATTAAAAAAGACTTTGCAAAAATATCCTCTTCTTTTGATACATAAACAATATTTTTTTTAGCATGTATGCTTTTAACATATAATCTATGACTCCACGCAATATTAAGACCTCTTGACTGTCCAACCGTAAAATTATATATACCATTATGCTTTCCAATAATTTTATTTTCAGGATAAAAAATAATATCACCAGGCATTTCTCCAAGTCTTTCTTTAAGAAAATCTTTATAAGAACCATTAATAAAACAAATCTCATAAGAATCTTTTTTATCTTTAACCCTTTCAAGATTGTTTTTTTTAGCTTTTTCTCTAATCATAGGTTTTGAAAAATTCCCCAAAGGGAAAATAATTCTTGAAAGCCATTCTTCCTTAATCGCATATAAAAAATAACTCTGATCTTTATTAGAATCAAAACCTTCCATAATTACAAAACAACCATCAATATATTCAATATTGCAATAATGACCAGTCGAAATATAATCTATTCCAAGCTTATTAGCCTCAGCAATAAGATGCTTAAATTTTATCGACCTATTGCATTCAACACAAGGATTAGGAGTAAAACCATTTGTATATTCATCTATAAAATTTAAAACTACTTTGTTTTCAAAATCTTCTTCATAATTTGAAGAAAAATGTTTTATATCAAGCCTTTTACAAACATCTTGTGCATCTAATACAGATTTATCAGAACAGCATAAATTTTCACATTTTGTATATAATTTAAAAGTAATTCCTGTAACCTCAAAACCTTGTTCCTTTAACAAAACAGCACCAACAGAAGAATCAACTCCACCACTCATACCAATAATAACTTTTTTCAATGTCAACTCCTAGTATTTTAGCAGTGTATATAATAATAAAATATAAAAAACTTGTCAAATAATAAAACCATTTATGGTTTGTGGGTTAAAGATTTAAAGTGAATGATGAGCATTTTTTATTGCTTCTTTGGCAAATTTACCCAATCTTGAACTATCATCAACAAGAGTTATAGCTTTTTCCCATGAATCAATAGCATCTTTAAGCATACCAACTTCCTCATAAGCATAACCAAGATTATAGTGAACATAAGGATCATCAGGTTTTATCATAATATGTTTTTTCCATACAGAAATTGCATTTTCAAGCATTTTTTTGTCATAGTATGCAAGTCCAAGATTATAAAGTACAAGATCATCTTCAGGATTAATTATCATTGCTTTGTGAAATTCTCGAATAGCATCATCAAGAGAACCCGCATCATAATAAAGCATACCAAGATTTGTATGAGCATAAATATCTTCTGAATTAAGATTTATAGCTTTCTGAAAAGCTTTAACAGCAGATTCACTTTCACCCATAGTTTTATGAACTATACCAAGAAGATAATGTCCAAACTGATCTTCTGGATTTTTTGTTACAGCTTTTTTAAGATAAAAAGCAGCTTTTTCATTATCATTTCTGATTTTATGAATATTACCAATAATATAATAAGCTGAACCTGATTCTATATTAAGTTCTATAACTTTTTCTGCAAATAATATAGCTTTTTCATATTCTTTAAGTTTGAAAAATATATAAGCCATATTATAAAGAAGATCCTCATGCTTTTTTTCATGTTTAAAAGCAAATTCAAAATATAAAAGAGCAAGATCAAATTTTCCCATCATCTTATAAACAAGACCAAGCTGATAATTAAAATCAAAATTACTTTCTACCTTTATCATTCTTTTTAGGATATTTGCAGAATCCTCAAGTTTTCCGGTGTTTTTATATAGTTTTGCAAGACTTAGTGCTGCTTCTTTATTTTCAGGTTCAACTTCCAAAGCAATTTCAAAAAATCTACATGCTTTAGATGAATCACCTTTTGCTTTATAAGCATAAGCAAGTTCAGTATATGCTTCTGCAAGTTCAGGATCAATAGCAATTGCTTTTTCCCATTCAAGTATTGCTCTTTCAATATCCCCATTTTTTCGACATATTTTACCAAGCTCAAATATAAATTTAACATTTTCAGGTTCTTTGACAAGCTTTTGCTCTATTTTAAGTATTTCATTATGATAATAACCCTTTTTTTTAAGAATAATTTCAAGATAATATTGTGCATGCTGATCTGAAGGTTCAAGTTCAAGAACTTTTTGAAATTCCTGTATAGCTTCTTCAAGTCTTCCTTTGTTTTTTAAAAGACATGCAAGTTCATAATGTAATTTTGAAGAATTAGATTCCATAAGAAGTGCTTGTCGCAATCTTTGAATATCCTCGTCAATATTAGACTTATCTTCAAATAAAGGATTTGCACCTTCATCTTCTGTTTTTAAAGAATCTGCTTTTTTCCATAATTTAACAGCTTCATCATAATCACCTTTTTCAGAATTAATATCTCCAAGAAGATTATATGCTTTATAGTTTTCATTATCAATTTCAATTGCTTTATTAAGATAATCAACTGCTTTTTTAACTTTACCCCTAGCTTTTTCAATTGTAGAGAGATTATAATAAACTTCTCCACTCATAGGATTTATAGTTAGACTTTTTAGAAATATTTTTTCAGCATTTATAAAATCATTTTTTCTTTTATAAATATTTCCAAGAAGAAGATATTCAGAAAAACTTTTATCTTTTACTTTTTCAAGAATATTTATAGCAGAATCAAATAATTCAAGCTCATTATAAGCAGTTGCAAGATGATAACTTACATCATTAACATCAGCATTGATATTAGAAACTTTTTTTAGCTCAGTAACTGCGTCATTAAAATTACCTGTTTTAAGAAGAACTAATCCATAATTATAATGAGCATATACATTGTCAGGATCTTTTATTATAGCTCTTTGACAATATTTCATAGCTTTAGCCTGCTCTTTGTTTTCCATATAAATATAACCAAGTCTTGAAATAGCATAAACATCATCAGGATTTATAAGAATTGTTTTATTATACTCAAGCATTGCTTTTGAATATTCACCCTGTTTTTCATAAACTTTCGCCATAAGAAAATGTGCATAAGAATAATTTGTATTTATTGATATAGCTTTTTTTATATTCATAAGTGAAACATCAAGAAGATCTTTTTCAAAAAATATCTGTGCAAGATTAATATAAGCATAAAAACAGTTTCTATCATATTTTATTGCATTGTTATAGCAAATTATAGCATCATCATCTTTTTTAAGTTTTCTGTATATATTACCAATCTTTATATGAAGTTGAGTATTTTTAGAATTCATATTAAGAGCTTTTTTATAAGTATCAAGTGCAATATTAAACATTTCAGTTTTTGCTTGAATATCACCAATAGATATTTTTATATTAACATCATCAGGTTTAAAATTTGACGCTTTTTGAAAAACACTAACTGCTTCCTCAAACCTGCCTTTAAGTTCATAAAGTTTACCTAAATTATAAAGAGTATTTACATCATCAGGACGTAATTTCATTTTTTCTTCATACTCTTTTATTAAAACATTGTATTTTTTCTTTAAAAGCATTTTTACTCCCACCTGTTTCCTAAATGTCTAACATCATGTGAAAAATCTTTTCTCCACGCATCGGTTAGTTCTTTTTTTATGTTTGGATATATTGTTATTTCGTCTATTTTATGAATATCAATGAATTTAGCATCTATTATATCTCTATCCTGAATACAAATATTAATCTCTCTCTCTTTTAAAAAACCTTGAAAATACAAATTTACAATATGCTTTTTTCCATTAGGATTAATTGATTCGCTGGTAAATATAAGTTTGCCAAGAGAAATATTAAGTCCTGTTTCCTCTCTTATTTCTCTCACAGCACAAGCTTCAACAGTTTCATTTTCTTCAAGTCCACCACCAGGAAGAAGCCAGTATTCACGGTCACCTTTTTTGTGTTTGACCAAAAGTAATTTATTATTATGCATTATGACAATCGCAATTCTAACTCTAAGCATTTTTAAATTATAGTTTAAAAATCTCTAAATTTCAAAACATTAAATTTATTCTTTTCAATATTAGATATATAAAGAGAATTTTCATCTTGATTGTAAAAATATTTTGTGTTTCTATCAATATTTCCAAATAATTCAGAATTAAAACATAAAGTTTTAATTATTTTACCTGAATAATCAATTTTATAAACAATCTGTTCATATAAATATTCTTTTTCTTTTTTATCTTTTAAAACTTTAACAGATAATATAAAAAAATCCTTATTCGCATATATAAGACCTCTTGTAATAGCATTGTCAGGATAATTTAATTCAAACACTTTTTTAAGAATATTATCGGATAATTCAATTATATTACCTTTTATAGATTCAATTTTAATATCTTCATAATAAGTATTTTTTAAACCTATTAAGTTTCCATCCATATCATAAAGCAAAGTAGTTTTATCTTTATCTTTAACACCACTGATATACAATATTTCATTATTTACTTTTATATTATTAATCTGTTCAACCTGAATAATTTTTTTTTCCCATAAAAACTCACTCTTATCGTTATAACAAATTATTCTTAAAATATTTCTATACATATCTGCAACAAAAATCCTATTTTTGCTAGCAGCAATATCAACAGGTCTAAATAATCTTCCTTCTGAAAGACCTTTTTCTCCAAATGAATTCAATAAAACGCCTTTATTATCAAAAATACAAATTTTATAATCCATATTATCAATTACATATATTTTATTATTACTTACACAAAAAGCTCTTGGACCAATAGATTTTCTACCTAATTCTTGAAAAACAAAATTATGTTTAAAATTTATTCTTTCAAAATCATTTTTTTTGTAATTTCCAGGTAAATTAACTTCAAAAGTTTTGAAATCATTTTTCTTTATAAAAGAAGATAAACTTTTTAAATATAATTTATCGAGTACATTGTTGTATTTTTCTCTTAATAAAACACTATTCTTTTTTTCAAAAGATAATCTATAGGCTTTTTTATAATCTTCCAAAGCTCTTGGATATTCTTCTATTTGAAAAAAAACATCACCTCTCAACTCATAAAGTACTCGGTTTTTACTGTCTTCTGATATTTTGGAATTAATAATATCAAGAGCTTTTCCATATTCTTCTCTAAGAATAAAACTTCTTATATTTTCAAATTCAACACTATGACAAAATATAATTAAACAAAAAACAAAAGACAATACAAAACTTTTTTTCATAATTTCACTCCAATCAAAATAAAAAAAAGCAGGCCATTATGACCTGCTTATATTTTAAATTATAAATTTCTGTTAAAAATAATCTTCAATATTGTAATAATCAAGTGATTTTGAATCAGAATATCCAAATTCAATATCAAGACTTATTATTTCGTTTTCATCATCAAGATCAACAACAAGAACTCTATCATGATAATCTGAAGCAATCATAGCAGCATTAGTGTAACCACCATACCATCCAAGATATATTGCAGCATTATCCCATACAAAATTTTTATCATAATCAAGGAATATTAAATCGCCTTTATCAAGCATCCACCAGTCACCATCTTTAAGATCTTCTTCATGTATAAGATTTGATTTAGTATAATCAAAATCATGTTTTGTATAAAAATCTTCAACATCTTTATCATAACCTGAATCAGTATAATAATTGTAAAAAATACCATCAACTGTTGTTTCTGGAACATCATAACCCATATTTTTAAGAGTTTCGATAATTACAACAGAATCATTACAATCAATTTGACCATCAAAATCAGAATCAGTATAACCATTAGGATTTGTAAAACTATAATCAACTCCATTCCAATAATAAATTGAATCTGTAATGAATTTATCATAAAATTCCCAGCTAGCAAGTCCGTCAGCATCTACTGGAGGCTGATAAGAACTACCACCACCGCCACCGCCTTTGCCACCTTTACCTGTTATCTGAGACATTTCTTGATCATCAATCATAGTTACAGTATTAAAATTTGAAACAAATGAAAATACGAATAAAAATGCAATTGCAATTATTCCTACTTTTTTCATAATCCCCTCCTGTTTTTACTTTATATTATTATTGTAAGGGATATTTTAAATAAAGTAAAGTTACATAATGTTACAAAATAAAACGATTAGTGATTAGCGATGCGTTGCATCTAATTAGTGATAAAATCATAATGTGATTTTACCATGTTAATTGTTACGAGGCTGTTGAAAAATGCAGTTTTCTTTTTTCAAAATTAACTTTAAAAATAAACAGCATGGTCAGGCCAATCTATGTAAGCTAAATTTAGAGTTCGGCACACACCCTATTTTGTATCAATCTTTGATTTTTTTAGTTTTTCAACAGCCTGTTACTGTTTTGCCTTACCTAATTAGACTACTTAACAAATTTTAAATGAATATTTTGTTAAGTAGTCGCTAATTGTTTCTATTTTTTAAAAAAAATCACTGAAACTCCATCTGAGCCTGTGAAATAATCTGCAAATTCAAAACTTGCAATTCTTTTATCATCTTTAAATAATATCAAACATTCTTTTCGTATAATTCCTCTTCCATGTATTACTCTAACCGGATTAATATTAGAGGAATAACTTGAGTCAATAAATTTTGCAACTTCCATCATAGCTTGTTCAAAACCCATTCCAGTGACATTAATTTCCATTTTTACACTTTTTAAAGTGTTTGTAAAAACTTTTGCTTTTTTTTCTTTACTTTTTTTCTCAAAAGACTTATATAAATTTTCCCTTTTCACAGCAACAGAAAAATTTCCTGACTGAATCGTTATCTTATTGCCCTTTATATCTTTTATAAAACCATGAGTTGATACATCATCTGAATAAACAAAATTACCTATAAACAAATCTTTATTATCAAGTGGTATGAGTTTTATATTCTCTTTCAATTTTTTAACTTTTTTTGAAATTTCAGCACTTGCCTCAAAAATTTGTGCAACATCAGTTTTGGTTTTAACAGTATCGAGTTTTTCAATAGCCATTCTTCTATATTCATCGAATTCTCTTTTTAATTTTTCAAGCTGTCCCTGTATTTTTTTATGTCCTTTTACTTCAATTTCATCTTCTCTTTTTTTTATTTCCCGTTCTTTTTCATAAAGAAATTCCTTTAATTCGAGAAGTTCATCATTTAATTCAAAATATTTATGCCTTTCTTTTTCAAGTTCTTTAATAAAATCAATTTTTTCTAAAACTTTATCTCCAAGAATTTCTCTTGTTTTGTTTATTATATTTTGATTAATACCATGTTTCTGTGCAATTTCAAGTGCATAACTTGAATTTATTGAATCATAATTAACTCCAAAAACAGGTTCCATTTTTTCAATGTCAAATCTAACAGACATACATTGTGTAGAAGGTTTTGTAAAAAAATAATCTTTTATTTTATTCAAATGTGTTGATACAAACACTTTAGCGTTTTTTTCAATAAGTGCATTTAATATTGATATTGCAAGAGCAGCTCCTTCTTCAGGATCAGTTCCAGAAATTATTTCATCAATAAAAATTATAGTATTACTTCCAGCATTTTTTAAAACTCTAGAAAGTTTTTTTATATGTGAAGAAAATGTTGACATATAATTTAATATAGAACTTTCATCACCAAATACATCATACAACTCATCAAATATTTTTATTTTAGAATATTCTTTACATTTTAAAGGAATTGCACATTTTGTCATAAGTATAGAGTAAAAAAGACTTTTTAAAAGAACAGTTTTTCCTCCAGCATTCGGGCCAGTTATAAGACATAAATTTTTATTCGATGGTAAGAGTATATCAAGAGCAACGACATCTTTTTCGCTAATAAGTGGATTTTTAAGACCATATAATTCAATTTCTTCACATATTGTAGGGAATTCAGAATTATAAACATTTTTATAAACAGCTTTTGACTGCATTTCATCAATTTCTAAAAAAATCTCACACATAAATATAACTTCATCACCATAAGAGGAAAGCCAGTCTGTTATTTCAAATATAATTTTTTTTATTATTTTTTCTCTTTCTATAGAATACTCTCTAAGATCATTATTCATATCAATAAGCCATAAAGGTTCAGCAAAATATGTATTTCCCGAATCTGAAATCTGATGTATAACAACTTCTCTACGATTTATTTTTTTAAATGGAAGAACATATCTTTCGTCCATATATCTATGATAATTATCTTCAAAAAGATTTGGATTTGAATTCATAAAAGCAGATATTTTTTTTAAAATAACATTTCTTGTATTATTGATTTTTCTATTAATATTTTTTATTTCCGAATGAAGATCAATATCAAATTTACCTTCAGAATCAAACATATAACCAAACTTTGCAGAGAAATTTTTTATTGTATCAACCGATATAATATTTCTATAAAGAGTAATATACTGAAATTTTTCTATTCTTGATATAAAATTAATTAAATTCATAAGATTTAAAAACAACATGTTAAATCCTTCTATATCTTCAACTGAATATGAAAAATTTTTCATTTTAAGGTTTTTAGATATTTTAAAAACATCTTTAAAACTTCTAAAATAAAAATCATAGGATTTAAAAGCATCTGCAAATTCTTCTATTATATTAACAGCATCTTTAATAGCTTTTATATCTTTAAACTGATTTTTTGGTGATATTTTTTCTCTTGTAGAATCCCATATACAGAATTCTTTAACTTTTGAAAAAATTTTGTCAATTTCTATATGTGTTGAAGCTGAAAACATAAAATCTCCATTTTTATACAAAAATTAAATAGTAAAAACAAATTAATTTTTAATTAGCAACTGCTATAGCAGTCTTGTTAATATGACTTCGTCAAAATTAGCGTGATTTTGTAATAATAGGACGCTGTCATATTATTACTTCATCCCTAATTGAATCCTCTGAATAATTATACTAAATTTTTGATTATTTTGTGGAAAGTTTTTTTATTATTATTTTTTGAAATCTTTTGTCCTTTTTGTCTATTTTTTTGAAGTTTTTTTTGTTTTTTTATATATATTACATACTTTTGGATATTACCATTCCATTTTTTGCCTTTTTAGGCATAATTCACCTGCATATTATACATTCTTTTAAAATTATAGCTCATTACAATCACATAAAAATGTGCTTGATTTTTTTTCATTCCTTTATAGATTGTTTCCCTATATTTCACCAATTTATTTCTAAATTTACATATTGTAGTTTCATCAGGTATAACTTCTTCACTTTTTATATTCAAAAACAATCTAAAACTTATCCTATCATTAATTTGTTCTTCAGCTTGCGGATCAGATAATCCATACTAAAAAAATATGTCTGGCAGCAATTACGAGAACTTGATGTAAGTTTTTCAATTAAAATAAAGTATGAAGGATTTTCTTTGAACAAAAGCAAAAAAAAATCTACTCGGTAACTTGAGTGAACGTTGCGAAGCATATAATATACGGATGTATTATAAGTGAACGAAGGTAAAATAGGCTGTTGAAAAAATAAAAAGAACAAACATTGATACAAAATAGGGTCTGTGCCGATCTCAAATTTTAGCTTACATAGGTCGGCCTGACCATGCTGTTTGTTTTTAAAGTTAAGTTTGAAAAAAAGAAAACATGACTTTTTCAACAGGCTCGAAAATACCGAATGATTATTTTTTTGCGTTAGTGTAATGATAAAAATATCAAAAACAGATCCCGGCTCAGAATAGTACCGGGATGACAAAAATTCAGAATAATACCGGGATGACATTATATTAATTTTTGTTTATTTAATCAGAAGACTCAATTAGATGCAAAGCATCGATAATGCTTTTTATTGCTTCTCTAATTGTCTTACTAGCTCTCCATCGCTTTTACAAAAAAATCAGGAACTTCTATTATTCTGCCTGATTTATCAATAAACACATGAAAAGTATATCCAATAGTACTTAGTTTGTTTTGTGAATTTTTTATAGAATAATCAAATTTAATTCGATATTTATCAATAATTTTACACTTAGTAAAAACCAAATAATCCTCATCATATAAAAGAGGATATTTATACTTTATATAACTTTCTCTAACAGGCAAAAAAAGACCTCTTTCATCTTCAATTTGAGCATAATTAAGAGATTTTTTTTTAAAGTAATCTGTTCTTCCAAGTTCAAACCAGGTAAGATAATGGGAATTATAAACTCTACCCATTTTATCAACTTCAGAATATCTCACTTTATCTTTATATACAGAATAACCCATTTCTAAAACCTTATTTTAATTTTCATCCATTTGAGTAACTCTTATAACTTCTTCTACCGTAGTAGCACCATCTAAAACTTTTCTAAGACCATCTTCTCTCAAAGTGTACATTCCATTATTTCTAGATTCATTCTTAATTACACTCGTTGGAGATTTATTAACAATAAGTTCTCTAATTTTTTCATTAGGCAAAAGCAATTCATTTATTGCAATTCTACCTTTATACCCAGTAAATTTACATTTTTCACAACCCTTACCAACATATATTTTTTGATTTTTACTCGGCATTACTTTAGCAATTGAAAAAATTTTTTCAAGAACTTCAGGTTTAATATTAACAGCTGTTTTACAATCAGGACATATTGTTCTCACAAGTCTCTGAGCCATCATACAAATAACAGATGAAGCCACAAGAAAAGGTTCAACACCCATGTCAATAAGTCTAGTAACTGCTCCAGCAGCATCGTTTGTATGAACAGTAGAAAACACAAGATGACCGGTAAGTGCAGCTCTTATTGCAGTTTCAGCAGTTTCATAATCTCTTATTTCTCCAACCATTACAACATCAGGATCCTGTCTCAATACAGATCTTAAACCTCCTGCAAAATCATAACCAGCTTTAGGATTTACCTGTGACTGATTTATAAGAGGAAGCTGATATTCCACCGGGTCTTCTATTGTAACAATGTTTTTATCTACAGAATTAATTCTATCAAGTGCAGCATATAAAGTTGTAGATTTACCCGAACCAGTAGGACCTGTTACAAGTATTATTCCATTTGGCTTAGTAATAACAGTTTCAAATCTTTTTTGAATATCTCTTGAAAAACCTAAATCTTCCAAAGAAAATAAAACACTCTGTTTGTCAAGTATTCTCATAACTATTTTTTCACCATGAACTGTTGGAAAAGTCGATACCCTAACATCAAGTTCTTTGTTTGTAGTTTTAATCTTTACCCTGCCATCCTGAGGAATTCTTTTTTCAGATATATCAAGTCCTGAAATAACTTTTATCCTTGAAACAACAGTTAATTCCATTCTTTTTGGAAGACTCATAACTTCTTGAAGCATACCATCAATTCTAAACCTTGTACGAACACTTTTCTCACCAGGTTCTATATGAATATCAGATGCTCCATACTCAACAGCTCTTTCCATTACAAGATTAACAAGCTTAATTACAGGAGCTGCTCCATCATCGTTAAGAGTTATTGAATCGAGATTTTTCATGTCGATTTCTTCAATACCATGCATTTGACTAGTTAGATTTTTAAGAGAATTAACTCCAGTACGCAATTCTTTTACTTTTACTTTAAGACTATAAAATTTTTCTATTGCGTCACTTATTTCTCCTTCTGTTGATACAAAAGGCTTTATATCACATCCTGTTATTTGTCTTATAGAATCTATTACAAAAGAATCTAAAGGATCGACCATAGCAACATTTAATGTATTTCTAACTTTGAGAATTGCAATTAGCTTATATTGAATAGCAATATTCTTAGGAATTATCTTAACAATATTAGGATCTATAAGGTAATTAGAAAGATTCGCATAAGAAACTTTAAGTTTTTTTTCAAAAAATTCAAGTAAATCTTTTTGAGTAATATATTTAAAACGCAGTAAAATATGACCAATACTTCCACCAGTCTTCTTATGTTCTTCAAGAACTTCCTGCATTTTTTCGTTAGATATAATATTTTCTTCTATAAGAGCTTTACTGAGTAGATGTTTTTCCTCTCTCAAAACGCCTCCCGTCAGAATTTTTCTATAGATTTACTCTTTCTAAGCGAATTAAGTATGCCATTTATAAATCTGTAAGAACCTCTATCACCAAAAGTCTTTGATATCTCAATAGCTTCATTTATAGTAACAGAAGCCGGAATATCTTTAACATTTATAAGTTCATAAATTGATAATCTCAAAATATTTATATCAACTTTTCCAATTCTTTCAAATTCCCAATTATCACTAAATTCATGTATATAACCATCTAGTTCTTGGTATTTTCCAAGAACACCATCTATAAGTTCTTTTGCAAACCTTATATTTGTATTTCTCAATTTCATATCTGAATAATCAGAAGAAAACTCATTAAATAATTCTAATATTCTTTCTTCAACTTTATAATCACATTTTGAATATTCATTTTCAAACAAAATTTGTAATGCGATTTCTCTCATTTTTCTTCTGATATTGAATTTTTTATCTTTCATAAAATAATACCTGTTTGTTTTAGATTTTTAATAAAATCATAATAACTTAAAGATGTTAAAATCGCAATTTTATCTTTTTTAGAAAATAGATTTTTATAATATGGTACAAATTTTTTCATATTCCTATACGCTTTATCTTCACCATAGTATTTAGTCATATATTCAAAATGCTTTTTAAAAAACAAAATAGTATCAATTTTTTTATCTTCACCAAGAATTTCAGATATAAGATTAGGATTACCAAAAAGTCCTCTTCCTATCATAAAACCATCTACATTAGTTTTATTATACATTGATTTAATATCATCAACAGAATAAATATCTCCATTTCCAATAACAGGTATATCAAGTTTTTTTTTAAATTCAGCAAGACTTTCAATATTTATATTACCTGAAAAACCTTGTTTAAAAGTTCTAGCATGAACAATTACAAAATCAACTCCGCAATTTTGAGCTATTTGACATAATTTAAGACCATTCAAATCATTGTTATTTATTCCAAGTCTAGTTTTAATACTAAGCACACAATCAGTTAATTTTCTAATTTCTTTAATAACTTTTTCAGCTTCCTCAAGTTTATCAAGATAATAACAGCCAGCTTTAGATTTAAGAACTTTAGAAACAGGACAACCCATATTTATATTTACATTTTTATATTCAAATTTTTCATATACTATTTCTAGGGATTTTTTAAATGATTCAATATTATTACCAAAAAGTTGAACACAAAGATTACTTTTTGAATTAAATTCATTTGTTTTTTCAAGCATATCAAAAGTTTTTTGACTATCTCTTGCCAAAGCTTCAACACTTATCATCTCAGTAAAAATAACACCAGCCAAGCTATCTTTCATAGCATATCGCCATGGTATATCAGTATATCCAGCAAGTGGAGCTGTAAATATATTATTTTTAAATTTCAACCCTCTAAACTCAAGTTTTTTTATCATTAAATACTTCCATAGCATTAAGTACAAAATTATCTGAATAATAAAAACTTTTAAATAAATTAAAAGGAATATTTTTATCTCCACCTGTCAAAAATATATCGAATTCATTATTTTCTGTAATGATTTCTTTTATAAAAGCATTTTCCATTTTTAAAATACCATTTATTACAGCCTGTTTTGTATTTAAAGATTTATTAGTTTTTTTTATTTTATAATCACCTGTTAGACTTTTTAAATTTCCAAGTTCCATAAGACTTTTATAATTTTTGTATTTTGAAGAAACAATATATCCTTGTTCAAAAACACTATTTTTAATAATATTAACAGTTAAAGCAGAGCCAAAACTAAATAAAATAAAATTAGACGAAAAATTTGAAAATATAAATTCACTCGCAAGTATTCTATCAATACCAAGTTCAGAAAAGTCATAATTATATTTTAATTGAGGTTTTATATAATATTTATTAAATTCAGAATATAGAAATGTATATTTTGAAAAATCTTTTTGTGCAGTATTGCATATTAAAAGTTCTTTTATATTGAATTTAGATAAAAGTTTTTCTATATCCTGATATTTTGCAAAAAAAACTCTATTATTATATTTAATTTTAAAAAATGAATTCCCAGCTTCAGCTATTACTTTTTTCATTTTCATTCTGATTCTTTTGCATTACTGCAAGTATTACAGGTTTATATTCATCAAATAAAGTTGTTTTAGTATCAAAATATACAACTAAACTTTTGGAAATTATAAAACCAATTAATCCAGATATTATCTCAATAGCAAGAATATTACTTGCAAATTGAGGAAGAAAATTATCAACAATAATATAACTAAGAAGAAACATAAATATAAAATCAAGAAAAGGAACTACATTAATAACAAAACTGTAAAAATAAACTTTTGGTACAAAATACGCAAATTTAACAATATCACCTTTATTAAGTTCCCATTTTGTTTTAACTTTAATCTCATCTTTAAGATTTGTAAGAGGAGATAATAAAACATAATCTTTTTCGTATTTTCTAACAATTCCCGTTCTCATTACAACTTTATTTCCTAATAAAAGCATAATCAATATACCCTTTTTTTATAATATTTTGTCCAATAATTCCCGTAATAGCTCCTGCAACAATAGCAACAGGATAAAAAACTCTCATAAGTTTTATACAACTTACATCTAAGTATATTGAAACAATTGCTATTTGTAAATAAATATTCATTACAGAAGACAAAATACTTACCGGTATAACAGAAAATTTTAGTTTTTTTATAAAAAAATACATAAATGGAACTGATACAATAACAGTTACAAAAGAGCAAAAAAAAGCTGGATTTACAATTCCGCCTGAAAGCAAAAAAGAAGGAATTACTTTAAATAAAGCAATTAGCATAAGATATTTTAAATCAAAATATCCAATAAGTATAAGAATTATAATATTAGAAAGTCCTATTTTTATAAAAGGAGAAAAAAAAACAATATTTTTTTCAAGAATAGATAATATAAGAATACCAATACCAGCAATTATACTTTTAATAATTTTATTACCACGATATTCCATCAATATTGTTTTCTTCTCCAATTGTTATTTTTAAATTATTTGGTACACATATTATAAATTCAGTTTGTTTTTGTATAAAACCAGTTTTTACGCATAATTTGTCTGGACAATTGCTTTTTACTACTCTTACTTTTTTATTTTTTATTTCAATAACAACATTATCAAAATCAATAATAGAATCAACTGAAATATCTTTAATAATTTTTTTATTATTAAACAGAATAACACATTTATCACTGTTTTTTACATCAATATCTATTGTATAAACAATAAATCCAATAAATATAATAATAATATACAAAAAAATATCTTTATTTTTTAATAATTTTATAATCTTTGCTATCTTTTTCAAAAAAATAACACTCCTCAAACGGAAAAAGCTCTGAATTTTTTAAAATAGTATTATAATCTGCAAGAAAAAAAGCTGTAGAAAGCATATCTGCATTAAGTGCATTATCGCTAATTACAGTAACACTTCTTATATTAAACTCAGGATAACCTGTAATACCACTTATAATATGATGATACTTAATTTTTTCAAATTCAAAAAATCTTTCATAATCTCCAGTTGTTGCAACAGATTGACCAGATTTAATATTTAAAACTTTATTTATATCATTTGTTTCAGGATTTTTAATTGCAATTTTAAATATTTTATTTTTTTTTGAAAAAACTCTTATATCACCACCAAATTCTATAAGAAATTCATCTATATTATCTTTAACAAACAATTCATAAACTTTATCAATAATAAGACCTTTTGAAAAAGCTCCTGTATTTATCAGCTGATTTTCGCCTATAATAATGCTGTTTTCTGTTATTTTTATCTGTTTAAAATCCACATTTTCAAGTTCTCTTTTAATATCATTATCATCAGGTTTTTTAAATAAACCATTATCAAAACCCCATAATTTTAAAATAGGCTGAATTGTAATATCAAATTTACCATTTAATTTTTCACTAACTTTTTTGGATAATAAAAGAATTTCAGCCAATTCATCGTCTTTAGGTATTTTTTTATATAAATTCAAATTACTAATAAGACTATTATTTATATTTACACTGTATTTTTTTTCATAAATCTCACATAATTTTTTTGCTTTTGAAGTCATTTTTTTAAATTCAAAAATATTTAAATTATAAAAAGTAATATTACAAACTGTTGAAAATGCAAAAAAAGTATAATTTCGCTTTACTGGAAAAAATAATATAGTTAAAAAAATCAACATAATAATCAAAAAAACAGCTATAATCTTTAAACGCATAAAATCACTCCAATTAATCTTATAACTTGCGAATAGCTAGATAGTGAATCAAAATGTTTTGTAAACATTTTTTAGCGAAATGGATTTAAAGCTATCCACCCTCTCTCAGTTTCTTAATTTTTAATTAATTCTCTAATTCCAAATTCAAAATTCAACATTGATCTTCACCACTTCACCACTTCACCACTTCACCACTTCACCACTTCGCCACTTCACCACTTCACCACTTCACTACTTCACCACTTCACCACTTCGCCACTTCACCACTTCACCACTTCACCACTTCACCACTTCACCACTTCACCACTTCACCACTTCACTACTTCACCACTTCGCCACTTCGCCACTTCACCACTTCACCACTTCACCACTTCACCACTTCACCACTTCACCACTTCGCCACTTCGCCACTTCACCACTTCACCACTTCACCACTTCACCACTTCACCACTTCACCACTTCGCCACTTCGCCACTTCACCACTTCACCGATTCTCAAGAACTTTTTTTATAAAATTTTATAACACTTTCACTATATATTTTTTCAAGAATTGGAGAAAAATCACTTATTATATTTTCTTTTTCATAATGTCTAATCACAAAAATTCCATTTTTTTTCAACCAACCACTATTCATTACAAGTTCAATCGTTTTACTACAAAGATCTAAATAAAACGGAGGATCAGCAAAAATCAAATTAAAACTTTCTTTTTCAAATGTTAAACCTTTAAATATATCTTTTTGTACAACTGTTATCTGATTTAAAACATCAAGTGCTTCTCCAGTTTTTTTGATTTTTTCAACCATTTTTCTAGATTTTTCAACAAAAACAGAACTCTTAGCTCCTCTTGATATAGCTTCCCAAGAAAACAATCCAAATCCAGCATACAATTCAAGGACATCAACATCTTCAACATCTCTTAAAATATTAAAAAGAGCTTCCTGAATATTATTACAAAGAGGTCTTGTCTTAACACCATCAATTGAATTAATTTTCCTATTTTTAAATTTTCCCGAAATAATTCTCATAAACCCTCACTTATAATCCCAAATTTATCAAAGTATACTATAATCTTTCAAATGTTTCTCATAAACATAATCTAATAATTTCTTATCAATATTTTCAATTTTTTCAATCTTAATAAGAGCATTTACTTCTTTTTTAACCTGTTCAATAAGTTCTCTATCCTCAGCAGGATCAACAAATCTAAACAATCCAAACCCATGTTGTCTGCTTCCTAGAAGTTCTCCAGAACCTCTTAATAAAAGATCAGCTTCTGCAAGATAAAATCCATCATCAGAATTTTCAAGAATTCTTAATCTTTTCATTGTAGTTTTTGATATTTCATTAGAATGAACAAGAACACAATAAGAAGGTTTATTACCTCGACCAACTCTTCCTCTTAACTGATGAAGTTGAGCAATTCCAAATCTATCAGCATGATTTATAACAATTACAGTTGCATCTGAAATATCAACTCCAACCTCAATTACCGTAGTACTAACAAGTATATTGACTTTTCCTTCTTTCAAATCTTCCATTACTTTATTTTTTTCTTTTTCTTTCATCCTTCCATGAAGAAGTCCAACAGAATAATTTTTAAAAACATTTGTACTTAAATCCTCATAAGTTGCAATAGCTGATTTGAGTTCAAGTTTATCAGATTCATCAACAAGCGGAGTTATTATAAAACATTTTTCTCCATAATCAACGCGCTTTTTTATAAACTCATATATTTTAAAAAGACTTTCTTCGCTTCTAACAAAAGTTTTTATTTTAATTCTTTCGGCTGGTTTTTCCTTAATTACAGAATAATCCATATCTCCATAAACAGTTAAAGAAAGTGTTCTTGGTATAGGAGTTGCACTCATTACAATAACATTTGGGCAATTTGATAATTTAATAAGTTCCATTCTCTGCTTAACACCAAATCTATGCTGTTCATCAATAATAGTAATAGCTGTACTGCTATATTTTATATTTTTTTGAAATAATGCATGAGTACCAATTACAATTGCAGGTTTTTCATCATCAAGAAGTAATAAATCATCTTTTTTACCTTTATAATTTCCACCTCTTATAAAAATAATTCTAGGGTTTATTTTTTCAAGCAATTTTGTAATACTATTAAAATGTTGTTTTGCTAAAACTTCAGTCGGAGCCATTATAATTGATTTATAACCTGACAAATAAGCTTTTAAAAGAAAATAAACAACAACAACTGTTTTTCCAGCTCCAACATCTCCTTGAAGAAGAATGTTAATATTAAAGCCTAAATTTAATTTTTTTTCTATTTCTATTATTGATTTTTTTTGATCATTTGTTAATTTAAAAGGTAATAAAACTTCAAATTTTATTAAATCAAAATCATTAATCCATTTAATATTATTTTTTTGAGATTTCTTTTCTTTCATAAGCGAGAATGCTAAATGTAATGTAAATATTTCTCTAAATTTAAGATCTTTTAAACTTTTAAGACAATTTTCAAAATTATCAGGAAAATGTATATTAAAAATACTTTTTTTATAATTTTCAACTAAATATTTTTTTAAAATAAATTCAGGAATAATTTCTTCGAAATTAAAAGTATTTAATTCATTCAACACATTTTTTATTACTTTTCTAAAATAATTCAAACTTAATCCAGCAGTCAGCAGATAAACAGGAAGTATTTTTTCTTTTAATTCATTTTCTTTATAAAAATCTGGGGAATTTAGTGTTAAAGAATTAAATTCATTTTTAAATTTTCCAAAAAAATAATATTTCTTTCCAATATCAAATTTATTTTTGAGATAATCCTGATTAAAAAACACAATATCACAATATGAAGTATTATCTATTGCTCTAAGTTTAATTATTTTATAGTTTTTTGAATTTACAACTCTTTTATCAAGAATTTTAAGAAAATACAATTTATTTTGATTATCATCATAATCGCAAACATTTGTTACAACAGAAAGATCATCATATCTAAAAGGTCTATATTCAATAATATCTTTTATTGTATATATATCTAATTTATTAAAAAGTTGGCCCTTTATAGGACCAACTCCTTTTATAAATCTAATTTCTTTTTTTAAAAAATCATTTAATATCATTCTGATATTAAATTAACAGAATAAAAATTATTTTCCAAGTCTATACTTTAACTCATTTACAACATTATCAAAATCTTTAGTATTTGATTTAACATTGTCTGTTGTAACATTTTCTTCTTCATCTTCAACAACATAAGCAGACATAAAAATAACCATTTCATTTTCTTCATCTTTTTGTGATCTTTTTCTAAAGAATCTACCAATGCCAGGCAATCTTGAAATCAAAGGAACATTTCGATTTTCTACAGAATTTCTTCTTGAAATAAGACCACCCATAACAATTGTCTCGCCATCCATAAGTCTTACAATAGTATCTGTAGTTCTAACACTTGTTATAGCAAGTCCTTCAGCAGTTTCACCAGTTATACCAGAATCATTTACAGAAATATCTATTGTTATTTCATTCTTATCGTTAACACTAGGAAGAACTATCATAACAAGACCAACTTCAACTTCTTTAAAATCATCTATAATCTCAATTTTAGGAACATCTACTATACCGCCATTTTCTGACTCTCTTCTTTCACTAGTCTCAAAAGTTCTTTTAGTTTTAAGAAGATAATTTTTTGTTATTTGTATTTTTGCAGAATGCCCATCTATAGCTCTAATTGTAGGACTTGCAAGAATTTTACCTTTTCTCTTTTCTTCAATAAAATTAAGTGTTGATTCAAGTTTTATATCAGAAATGTTTTTAAGCGAAGCAACATTAAGAGAATCAGGATTACCATCAAATTTTGTATCTATTCCAAAAGTATCTGTATAATTACTGTCAAGATCCATTACTTTCATAGCAATAAGAACTTGTTTTCTTTTAATATCAATAGTATTAAGAAATCTTTCTATTTTTTCTAGATTTTCTCTTGTTTCAAATGCATAAACTGCTTTAACTTTTCGTCTTGTACTAACCATATCTTTTACTTCTATTTTATATGAACCAGTTCTAACATCCATAGAATCCAAAGTCTTTTCAGATAGATTATCCTTTTTTTCAGTCTTTATATCCATAGTAATATCAGATTTACCAGCATCATTAACAACATGACTAACATAAGATTCAAGAAGCTGTTCTTTTGAAGATGCTCCAACATCTGTAACATCACTTTGATTAAGCTGAGATAAAGCATCTTTATATCTTTGGATTTTGTCAATTTCCTCTATAAATTCAGTTTCATTATTTATAATTTTTTGCTCTGTGTCAAGATCAAACACAACTATATTATCAAAATCAAGCTCTTCTCTGAATTTTTTAATACTTTTCATAGAATATATAGCTTCTTCTGGAGTTACATAATGTAATTTGAATATTTTTGGAAATTTCTGCTGATAACTATTTTCTTTAGCTTTCAAAAAATCTGCAATAAAATAAGTTGTTTCATTATATTTTTGAGCAACAAGATTATTAGTTTTTAAAATTAGGTCAAAAAATTCTTCAAGACTTATTTCATCATTATCTATGAAAAAAGAAACTCTCTTAGTTCTATCTATATCAGGATGTAATATAATATTTATATTCATAAAAGAAGAAACAGCATTCAAAACTTCTTCAAGAGTCATATTATTAAATGTAAGTTTTGAAAGAATATTTTTTTCAATTCGTTTTTTTGAAATTTTAACAACTTTGTTTTCAATTACATATTGAAGACCTGTATCTTTCATTATCATATCCAAAGCTTCTCTAAGACTTTTTTTCTGAATATCAATAGTAACTAATCTTGAAACATTATCTTCAATCTGAAATTTAAAACCAGTTCCATAAAGAATAGAAGCTATTGTTTCTTGAACAGTTTTGTTTTCAACAGCAAAATCTATAACATCTTCACCTGAAATATCATTTGCCATATAATAATCAACTCTATCAATAAGCTGATTTACAGTAGAAATAAAACTATATCCAGGATGATTTTTTTTAACATATTCAAAATGTTTTCCAGCTTTTTTATAATCTTTTATCTCAAAAAGAGATTTTCCAAGATAATATTCAGAATCCGCTGAAGGACCATACTGTTCTGTAAACCTTTCTAATATCTCAATTGCTTTATTATAATTACCTTCTGAATAAAATTCTAATGCTTCCTTTAATCTAGAATCATAAGCTTTGATTTCAAACACTTTTTCTTGAGCAATATTTAAAGCTTTTTCTATATCTGAATTGTTTTTATCAAGCACATAAACATCTTTAAGATAATTAAATGCTTTTTCCCATTCTTTATTTCGCATAGCTTCAGTTGCTTTTGTATAAAGAGTTCCAGCTTTCATCTTATCAATTTTTGATAAGTATTCTCCTTGAACTTTTTCATCACTTATAGCATCCCTTGTTTTTGATATAATTATTTTTAAAGAAGAAGCTACTTTTTCAATTTTATAAGGAACAGGATCAGTCAAAGTTATAACAGCACGAAAAGATGTTTCTTCATTATCAATATATTTAGTCTGATAAAGCATAACAGAACCTTTATATACACTTTCTGTTGTCTCACCTTTTCTATATCTTACATTAGGAAGATCAAGCTGAATTACATTACCAGTCTGTACAGGAAAGTAATTAAATGAACTTTCAGAAAAAGACATCTGAAAATCAATAGTATGTGGCGTTTCCAATATCTTAATAGATTTAAGCTCTATGGAAGCCTCAATATTTATCAAGAAAATTAAAAAAGAAATAATAATAATAAAGATTTTTTTTGAATTCATATAGTTCTCCTGTTTCAATACCGGTTTATTTAATGTCTACTCCATCTTCACAGCTTGTGACATTTTAAATATCGGCAAAAACATCGAAAGAACTAAGGTTCCGATTACAACTCCAAGAAATAACATAAAAATCGGTTCAATCATACCGGTAACCGCATCAACAAGAGAATCAACTTCTTCCTCATAAAATTCTGAAATATTTGTAAGCATATCCTCAAGAATACCTGATTGATCACCTATATTAATCATTTCAACAACCATTGTTGGCATAACAGGTGCTTTTCTAAATGCATCTGTTATATTTATACCACCTTCTACATCTTCTTTAACCTGACTCATCTGTTCATTTATTACAATATTATCAATAGTATTAACTGTGATATTCATAGCTTTAGTAATAGGAAGACCTGCTTTTAAAAGAATACCTAGATTACTTGTAAATGATGCTACTGCATATTTTATAACAAGTGGACCAATAAGAGGTATTTTCATAGTTAAAACATCAATAGTTCTTCTAAACTTAAAACTTTTTTTATAAATATATTTATAAGAAGTTATAACTCCAAAAATACCACCTATTATATATAATATATTATTTTGAACAAATCTTGATAAACCAAGTACAAATAAAGTTATACCAGGTAAAGTAGAACCAAATGACGCAAACATTTCTTCAAATTTAGGAACAATAACAAATAATAGAAAAATAGTAATAAAAAATGCTATTACAATAATAACAATCGGATAAATAGTAGCTTTTTTAACTTTTTTTCTCAAAGCAGAGTTTTTTTCATAAAAACTTGTAAGTCTCATTACCATTTCAAAAAGAAGACCAGATTCTTCACCAACATGAAGAAGATTTATATAAATACTAGGAAATATATCATCATGCTTTCCAAAAGCTTCAGCAAGTGGAAGTCCACCTTCTACATCTGATTTTACTTTTGCAAGTTTTTTTTTAAATCTAAGATTTTCCACCTGATTATGCAAAATATCTATACATTTAAGAATAGGTATTCCAGCTCTTAGAACTACTCCAAGATATTTTGTAAAAAGAAAAATATCTTTTTCTTTAATTTTTTTAGTTGTAAGCCATTCTTTTAGTGTAAGATTAGGTCTTGTCTTTAAAGATTTTATCATTACACCTTGAGTTTCAAGAATTCTTCTTGCATTAGCAATATCAGATGCTTCTATAGAACCAGCAACTGCATTTCCTGAATTATTTATTCCTGAATAATTAAATTCTGGCATTTAAAAAACTCCCTTTAAGCTACAATCCTTTATCAATAGGAATATTTCTGGTAAAATTAGGTTCTCTATCACTTGAAATAACTATTTCACTTTCCTTTATAGCTATTATAATATATTTTTCAGAATCTGACAAAATAATCTCATCTCCTTCCTGTAATTGAAGAAATGTTGACATATCACCAATAATAGAATTATCTGAGTAGGATTCTGTTCTTCTAAGATAAGCAATTTTTTTATCACCAATCTCAACAAAACCTTTATATATTATTGTAACATTTGGTCCTTTTTCTGAATTTAATGATAAACTTCCTGAATCATCAGGTTTATTTTCACTTCTTAAAAAAGATTCTATCTTATCTATTTCAACATTTGTTTTATTAGCAAATATCTCTGCTTTAAGATAATTTCTAGAATTATATGCTTTTCTTGATATATCCATATATTCTTTGGCAATTCTTAAAGATTCATTAACAGTAGGACTTACTTGATTTTTTTTATCTACATTAGATATATTGTTTTCAGCCATAAATAGAGCATTTTTAGCTTTTTTTTGCATATCATTACTTAATTTGAAATCACTAAAATAATTTCTAATATCTTTATAAATAAATTCTTCAGCTTCGTAGTCAGAATAGATTTCTTGAACTATATCTTTATACTTATCAAATTTTTCTCTTGAACCAGAATCTGTTCGGCTTGCTACACCAACACCAGGTCTTGGTGTATTGGCCACTGGTCTTGTATTCTGTTGTTGTTGTTGTGCAGGAGGTCGATTATTCACAATCGGAGCTTGTACTTGCCCTTGAGCATAAGGGTCATTATCATCCCCATTTTTTTTAAATACATAATTATATAAAATCATAACTATAGCAAGTGGCAATATAATCATTAAAGGTATTTTATATTTTTTTAAATCTTCCATAAATTCTATTCCTTTTCTGTAATAAAGAAAGTCTTTATCTCAATATTCATTTTCAAAGTTGAATCTTTATAGGAATTTAAATATAAAAACTCTTCTGAAAGAGTATTTCTCAAAAGATTTTCATCAACTTTTTTTACTTCAATCTCAACAGGTTGATTCTGAGCAGTATTTCTAGCTCCTGTAGCATTATTAGCTGCCGGAACTTTTTGTTTTTCTATTTTTATTATCTTGCTGTTTATATCTGAAAAATATATTTCTGGTGAAATTACTTTTTCTATTACATCAATTTGTGGTTTTTCATTAAAAGCTTTAATATCTCTAGTGAATCTATAAAAATTAACACCATCAGGATATGGAACTTTTAATACAACATTCCAAATCATACCACTTTTAGGATCTTCAATCTTCAAAGGATTTTCTAGAAAAAATAAAAATTTTTTAATTCTAAAATAATCGCCTGATATTTCAAGAAGAAAACTTACAGAAGAAAAATCAACGCTGAAATACTCAATTTTTTTTTCAACAAGATAACCAATTCTAAGATTTAACTCTTCAAGTTTTTTTATTATCTGATCCATTATATCAGGTTTAATATATGCATGAGGAAGATAATTCTTAGCTTCATTTAATTTTGTAAGAATTTCTTTATATTCTACTTCTTCTTTACCTCTTTTATCAATAGCTTTTTCAATTTCAATATCTAGTCTTTGTAAATCATTTTTTAACTGAGCAATATCGGTTTCAAGCCTAATTTTTTGGTTTTCTCTCTCGCTTTTTGCCTGATTAATCTCATTTATCTTTTTACTAAATCCATTCACTATAAGACCTGTTGTTATAAACATAACAACAATAAAAAATAGTCCTAAAGCATAAAATATAGTCTTCTCCATAAGAGAGGACGAACGGGTTCTCATAATTTTTTCCTTTTAAATAGATTTTCATTTATTTCAAATTCTATTGTAAATCTCACAGATAAACTTTCAGAATCTTCTTGAGCTTTTCCAACTATAATATTTGAAAAATACTCATTAAGTTCAAGATTTTTTATAAATTCAATAGGTTTAAACATATCAGACGCTTCACAAGAAAGATAAATCTTCCTATTAATATTTTTTATAATATCCATTTCTTTTTCATGACTTATATTACTTTTTCTTTTAATATCCTCAATATGGTCTTTTATCCTTATTTCTTTCATTAAACTTGTCTCAATAAAGAAATTTTTTAACCACACTCTTTCAGGAATTACTTCTTCAAGTTTTTGAAAAAATAAACCCCAATAAAAATCTCTTTCAATTTTATTAAAGCTAGTAATTCTTTCATTAAGCTCTTCTTTTGTAGCTTCTGGAAATATATTTTTTCTCAAATCAGTTTCTTTTCTTGCTTTTTGAGTTTGTAAAGATTTCATCTGTTCTTCTTTAACTCTAAGAGGTTCAAGACTTTGAGTCTGCATACTTGAAAATCTCCATTTTTGTATAATATAAACAGAGAAAATCATTACAATCATAACTATAAGTGTTAAACCAGCAAAAAAAATAGCCTTATAATCTCTTGGTTCACACTGATAGTGTTTTGGAAAAACATTAAGATTTATTCTCATAATTAGTCTCTAATCAAGCCTCCAATAACTGGAATCAATAAATTTTTTTCATCTGACGAAAGTTCATTACCATTATGCTTAACAGTAACAAGTTCACTTCCTAAAGTAACTGGAATATTAAGATGTTTTTGTAAAAGTACATTTATATTTCGAAAATTTGCAGTTCCACCATAAAGTATTATTTTATGTATTTTAAATTCTCTAAATTTTGCAAGATAAGAGTCAAATGAATTATAAATACCTTTTACAATTTCACCAAATACATTTTTAACAACATTATAATTTTCAAGCTTATTTTGTTCATCTGAATATTCTCTTAAAAAAAATCTTTCATTATGCTTAAAATTTTCAGCATCTTCATATGTCATGCCTAAACCATCACATATAGCTGATGTAAAATCTTTTCCGCCAAAAGGTATAAGTCTAAAAGATTTAAGCATTCCATTATTAAAAATCATAACTGTTGTAGAATCGTTACCAAGGTATATAAGTGAAATATTTTTTTTGTTATTATCAGATGAAACAAGAAAATTATGAAACATATTCATAGAATTAAAACATGATACATCAAGAAAATGTGGCCACATAGATATTTCGTGGAATATTTCACCAATTTCCATAACATTATCTTTAAGAATTGCTTCGCTTATTATAGTGAAATTATCTTTTTTTTCTTCAAGTACCTGCCAATGAAAATCCCAGTTTGCAATATCTGACGGAAATAATGCACCAAGTTTTTCTGAAATAGAAGCATTAAGATTTTCTCCAGGATTAAGTTTTATATTCAACCAGTTTATAATAGCATTTCCATCTGAAAGCATAATACCGCATTTTTGATTTTTAATTTTATTTTTAATTGTATGATCATAAAGAAGATCTTTAAATGAATTTTTATCAACAACCAAAGAATCATTGAAATTAACATTTATCATATCTCTTGGTATATTAAATATATCAAATTTAGATAATTCGATTTTTGTTCCTACTCTGCTTTCAAGTTCAACTATTTTAATAGCCGATGACCCAATATCATAGGATACAAATTTATTACCAAGTCCCAAAAGTTCTTTGATTCCCAAATTAAACCACCTTTAAAAGTCAGCCGCCAGACTTTTTACTTCTTCAAGCGAAGTACTTCCGCCTATTGCTTTTATCATACCAGCATCAACAAGAAGATCAGTTCCTTGTTCTACAGCTTTTTTTTGAATATCAAACGGAGTTTTTTCAGTTACTATAAGCTCTTTTATAGCAGGAGTTAAATCAAGTATTTCATAAACAGCTCTTCTGCCTTTATAACCAGTTCCATTACATTTATCACATCCAACCGGCCTAAAAAACTTCTGATTAGGATAATCGGATTTTTTCTTTCCCATAGCTTCAAACTCTTCCTCAGAAGGGTCATATTCTTCTTTACATTCAGTACACAGTTGTTTTACAAGTCTCTGAGCAATTACCATTACAAATGCCGAACAAAGCAAGTATTTGTCAACACCAAGCGTTTTCATCCTATTAATAACATCAATAGAGTTATTAGCATGAACTGTTGAAAACACAAGATGCCCTGTTAACGCAGCATTTACCGCAATTTCAGCTGTTGTTTCATCTCGAATTTCCCCAATCATTACAACATCTGGATCTTGTCTTAGTATTGATCTTAATCCTGAAGCAAATGTAAGCGATCTATCAGGTTCATTTTTATTAATAAAAACCTGAGTTTGATGTATTCCTTCAAGCTGATATTCCACAGGATCTTCCACAGTAATAATTTTTACATCTCTTGTGTTAATCCTTGAAAGTGCAGCATAAAGAGTTGTTGTTTTACCAGAACCCGTAGGTCCACTATTTAGAATAAGTCCAAAAGGTTTTTGAATATTTTTTTTAAAAATTTTAAGCTGAAAATCAGTAAATCCCAATGTTTCCAAATCAAGCGACACAGAATCTTTAGAAAGTATTCTTATTACAACATTTTCTCCCCAAATACATGGAAGTACAGATACTCGAAAATCTATCTTTGACTTTCCAATTTTAAGAGAAAACGCTCCATCCTGTGGAATTCTTTTTTCAGCTATATTAAGATTAGATATAATTTTTATTCTTGAAACAATTGCTGATGCTGCTTTTTTATTAATAGCAGGCTGATCATAAAGATCACCATCCATTCTATATCTTATAACAACTTTTTTTTCATGCACTTCTAAATGAATATCAGAAGCTTTCTTTTTTATTGCATCAAGAATTATTTTATTGACAAGTGCTATTATAGGTTTCTGATCAGCTGCCTTGAGAAGATCTGGATCTTTAGCATCATCTTCTCCAATAGTTTCAACTTTCATATCAAGACCAGCATCAGAAAGCATTTCATCCATATTAACATCGTCAAGTGTTTTTTCTTTTTCTTCTGCAAAATAATAATCATTTATTACTTGAGTGATTTTTTCTTTTGAAGCGACAGCAAATTCAACTTTAATTCCAAGAACAGTCTGAAGAGCATCAAGCATTGTTACATTGGTAGGATCAAAAATAAGAATCATTATTCTTCCCGCATCAATATCAAGCGGTATAAAATAATACATTTTAATAAGATTTTCAGGAACTCTCGCTAAAACTGCTTCTTCAAGCTTTACTCTATCTGGAGAATAGTATTCACTATCAAACTGAATAGCTAAACCTTGTGCAAGTTGTTCTTCTGTAAGATAACCCTTTTGAATTAGAATTTCACCAATAAGATCTGAAGTTTCAATCTGAATTTTAAGACTGTCAGATAATTGTTCTTCTGTTATAAAGTCGTTTTCTATAAGAATCTGACCTATTTTCTTTTTATATATAAATTCTGACGACATTACCCTCTCCTGTCTTTAGAAAAATAATAATAGTTATTATTTTATCGGAATTGCTGTTATTTATATTAAAACAGGTGACTGGTATTATTTAATTTCAACTTTTTCTGAAGACACCAATGTTGAAATAGCATGCTTAAAAATAAGCTGCTGTTTTTCATTATCTTCCATGAGAACTGTAAAAGAATCATAAGCTTTTATATAGCCTCTTAATTTTATACCATTTGTGAGAAATATCATTATTTCTGATCTTTTTTTTATTATGTTATCAAGAAATAAATCCTGTAAATTAATTTTATTAGACATTGTTACCCTCCAGAAATTTTTCTGTTTCTTTTTTAATATGATAATTATTTATATCATAACTTTCAAGAAAAATCATTTTTTTAAATTTATTTTTAAAAAAAGTTCTCTGTCTTTTAGCAAATTGCCTTGTATGAAGAGATATATTAAAAACAAGTTCTTCTATATTATTATTTGACTCAATAAAGTCAATAGTTTCTTTATAACCAATTGCAGTTTTTGATTGTCTTGAAAAACCTTTTTCTCTTAAAACAAATTCAACTTCATCAATAAGACCATTTTTAATCATATTTAAAACTCTTTTTTTTATATTTTTTTCATTTAATTCTTTTTCAGGTTCAATATAAAAAAATAAAATATCAAATTTTAATTTTTTGTTAAAATTTTCAAATTGTTCTTTACCACCAGTTTCATATATCTCAATACTTCTTATAATTCTTTTAGTATCATTTATATGAAGCGTAATAGCTCTTTCAGGCCATTTTCTTTGTAAAATAGAAAACAAATATTCTCTACCTTTTTCTTTTAAAATATTTTCGTATTTTTTTCTAATATCACAATCATTTTTTATTTTTGGTAATCCACATAATAACGATTCTACATAAAACCCAGTTCCTCCGGTTAGAACTGGTATTTTGTTTTTTTTCCATATATTATCAAGACAAATTTCAGCTTTTTGAGTATATTCTTTTACATCAAACTCTTTACAAGGCTCAACAATATCAATCATACTATGCTCTATAATTGCTCTTTCTGATAAAGAAGGTTTGGCAGAACCAATATCAAGATATTTATATATTTGAACTGAATCGCTAGAAACTACTTCACCATTAAATTGCTGACATATATCAAGAGACATACTAGTTTTTCCTGAAGCCGTCTGTCCGCCAATTACAATTATCTTATTTTTAAAATCCATTAAAAACCTTGTGGAATATTAAAATCATAAACTGCATTATCGTCAAAATTACTTTGAGGAGATTCAATTTGAATTTCTTTTTCTTTATTATAAACAGTCAGAACATTTCTAGCTTCTTCCAACCATTTTGGTCTTTCTTTAGAATCTTTAAATTTATTTACAAGTATTTTATATTTATTAAGTGAATCAACATAATAACCTGCTTTATTATAAGTTTGAGCAAGAGTTAAAAGTATATTAGAATCCTCAGAATCAACTTGGAAAGATTTTTCAAGATAAGGAAGAGCTTTCTCATTTTCATTTCTATTACTATAATATTTACCTAATTCAAAATTTAAAATCGAATCTAATGGAAAAAACTGCAATCCAATCTCTGAATACTTTTTAACACCTTCAATATTTGAAGAATTTTTTAAAACATTTACAATAAGCCTATATATTTTAAGATTATCACCTTCTTTTTCTATTGCTTGTCCCAAACGCTCTTCAGCTTCAGCATTCTTTCCTGCATAAAAACTATACATTGCAGATAATGCAATAACTTCTGGATTTTTATCATCAATTTTATAAGCATTTTGAAAATATATTGCTCCATTCTCATAATCACCAGTCAAAAGAAGCATAGTAGCAAGACCTGAATAACCATAAGCATTTTTGGGAAAAGTATTTATCATTTCTCTATATACTTCTATAGCTTTAGAATAATAAGATCTTGTAACATATAAATCTGACAGGCTTTTATAAATATTAATAAGTCTTTTATCTACTTCAATTGCTTTTTTATAATATTTTTCAGCACTAGCAACATTGTTTTCTGATTCATAAATACTTGCAAGTTGAACATAACCTAATACACTATTAGGCTGTTTTTTAACAGTTTCAAGAAAATAAGCTTTAGCTTTAGCTTTATCATTTTCTCTCATATAAACAAGTCCAAGCCAATACAAAACCTGATTATTATTTTGATCATAAGTTAAAACATTGTTAAAATAAGTCTTAGCAATATCATATTTACCTTCATCAACACAAAGAACTCCAAGATAAAAATTAGCATCTTCATTAAGATCATCATATTTTAAAACTTCTTCAAATTTTTTCTTAGCATCTGAATTTCTGCCAAGACTTTTTAAATCAATAGCTTTTTCTAAAATATCACCTATTTTCTGTTTTTCAGCATCACTAAAATATTTAAAAGGTCTTAATTTTTTCTTTGGAATAATATTTTCAATAGCTTCAATATTATCTGTTTTTATTGAAGGATTTTTTATAATTTCTTCTTTTTCCTCTTTTTTATTTTTACTTTCTTGAATTTTTTTTAAAATTTCTTCCTTAAGCTCAAGCAATTTAGCATTATTAGGTTCAAGTTCTAAACCTTTTTCAGCCTGCTCCAAAGATTTTTCAAATTGAGAATTGGAATTATAAAAATTTATAAGATTTATAAGAAGATCTATATTTCCGGCAGAAAACGCAGAAATAGAAAAACAAAATATAAATATAAAAATGATTTTTTTCATTTTCTTTCCTCCATAATTTCAAGCATACTACTTAATAATGTATTTGAAAAAATAAAACCTTTTTGAGAAAAACTAATTTTATCAAAATCTTTTTTAAAACAATCTTTATACCTATTATATAATATATTCATGATATCAGGCAAATTAGGATTAATTTTTTTAAGTTCTAAAAAACTCATACCCTCACAAAGTCTCATACGCATTATAATTTTATCAGGATATTCCTCTGTATTTTCAACATCTTCAATTGTTTCTTCAAAATCTTTCATCATATAATCATTTAATTTTGGAAAACAAACTATATTATTCTCAAATTTTATAGAAGCATTAGACCCAACACCTAAATAATCATGATATTTCCAATAATGCAAATTATGTTTACATTCATAATTAGTTTTACAAAAATTTGAAATTTCATATTGTTTGAAATTATTTTTTTTAATAAGATTTATCATTTTTTTATAATTTTCAACTTGAATATCATCATCACATATTTTTTCTTTAAATTTCTCGCTAAAACTTTCTGAATACTTGAGCATATAAAGAGAAATATGTTTGATTTTAGGTAAAATTCCTTGTAAATTTAATTTTTCAATTATTTTTTCGCTATTAAATCCATCATAGCCACAAACCATATCAATACTTACATTTTCAAATATAGACAAAGCATATTTTAATATTTCAACACTCTTTTCATTGAAATTTCGTCCAAGATAAGTATTATCTTTTTTAAAAGGACTCTGAAGACCAAAAGAAATCCTGTTAAAAAAATTACCTTTATATAGTTTATCAATAAAATTATAATCTATAACATTAGGATTTATCTCAACTGTACTTTCTAAAAATTCACAATTAAAATTTTTTTGAACTCTTTTTACTAAAGCACCAAGCTCTTCAGCGGAATATATAGAAGGTGTTCCTCCACCTATAAACAAAGTATTTGGTTTGTAATCATTAGAAAACCTGCAACCCATATAATCAATGTGTTTTAGCAATCTATCTAAATAATTTTTTTTTAATTCTAAAGAAAAATCTGATATAGAATAAAAGTCACAGTAAGAACACTTACTGTGACAAAAAGGTATATGTATATAAAAACCAATTTTTTTCTTCAATTTTTTAAAGAATTTATTGGAGCTGGTACTCTACCACCTCTTTTAATAATTTCAGCACATGAATATTTTCCAACTGCCATTATAGGAGCATCTCCTAAAAGACCACCATAACATACTTTTTCTCCAACACCTTTTCCAATTACAGGAATAAGTCTTGCAGCAGTAGTTTTGGTATTAATAACACCAATTGCCATTTCATCAGCAATTATACCTGCAATAGTTTCAACAGAAGTATCACCAGGTATTGCTATCATATCAAGACCTACAGAACAAACACATGTCATACATTGAAGTCTTTCTAAAGATAAAGCTCCACATTCTACAGCTTTTATCATTCCTTCGTCTTCACTTACAGGAATAAATGCTCCTGAAAGACCACCAACTCTCTGTGTTGCCATAACTCCACCTTTTTTAACAGCATCATTTAAAATAGCTAGAGCAAATGTCGTACCATCTGTACCACACATTTCAAGACCCATAAGTTCAAGTATATTTGCAACAGAATCACCTATAGCTGGTGTAGGAGCAAGAGAAATATCAACTATACCAAAAGGAACACCCATAAGTTCAGAAACTTCCTGACCAACAAGCTGACCCATTCTAGTTATTTTAAAAGCAGTTTTCTTAATTAATTCCGCAAGATCTCCAATGTTTAATCCTTTTCCATTTTTTTCTAATACATGTCTTACAACACCAGGTCCGCTAATACCAACATTAAGAACAACTTCTGGTTCAGATATACCATGAAAAGCTCCTGCAATAAAAGGATTATCTTCTACAGCATTGGCAAAAACAACAAGTTTTGCACATCCTATACTTCCACGATCTGCTGTAAGTTCAGCAGTTTTTTTTATTTGCTTAGCCATTTTATATATCATATCAAGATTTATTCCTGCTTTAGTCGAAGCAACATTGACAGAAGAACAAACTCTTTGAGTAATATTTAAAGCTTCTGGTATAGCCTCTATAAGAGCAAGATCGCCTACAGTAGCACCTTTTTGTACAAGAGCTGAAAATCCACCAATATAGTTTATTCCTACAGTTTCGGCAGCTTTATCCATAGCTATAGCAAGTTTTATCATTCCATCCTTGTCAAAACCATCTCCTATAACTGCAATTGGAGTTACAGAAGCTCTTTTATTAACAATCGGAAGTCCATATTTTGCTTCTATAATGTTTGCACATGAAATAAGTTTTTCTGCTCTAAAACAAATTTTATCATATATTTTTTTTGCAGTTGCATCTGCATCAACACCACGACAATCTCTAAGACTAATTCCTAGAGTAGTTGTCCTAACATCAAAATTCTCAACACTTACCATACTTATTGTTTGTAAAATCTCTTCAGCTGTAAGAAACATTTTATTCCCCCTTTAAATCCTGTGCATCATTCTAAATACATTTTCATGCTGTATAAAGATTTTTACACCTATTTCCTCACCTTTACCTTCGATTTTTTCCTTAAATGCAGCAAAATCCATATTAAGATCAGTTATATCTACAATAAGTATCATTGCAAAAAGATCATCTATAATTGTCTGATTCATATCCTGAATAGAACAATTGTATTTAGCTAAAACTGAAGTAACATTTGCCACAACTCCAGATTTATTGACACCAAGAACTGTTATAACTATTTTTTCTTTTTTCATATATACTCCTCCCTAATCATCAACTCTAAGTACCTCAAGAAAAGCATTTCTTGGGATTTCTACCGAACCAATAGATTTCATTCTCTTTTTACCGTCTTTTTGTTTTTCAAGCAATTTTCTCTTTCTTGTTATATCACCACCATAACATTTTGCAAGAACATCTTTTCTCATCGCAGAAACAGTTTCTCTGGCAATTATTTTTCCTCCTATACAAGCTTGTATAGGAACTTTAAACATTTGTTTTGGTATAATGTCTCTTAATTTATAAACAATTAATCTTCCAACCTCATATGCTTTATCAACATGTACAATCATAGAAAGAGCATCAACAGATTCACCATTTATTTTTATATCAAGCTTTGTAACATCGGTTTCTCTATAACCAATAAGTTCATAATCCATAGAAGCATAGCCACGAGTTGATGATTTTAACTTATCATAAAAATCAACAACAATTTCAGCAAGAGGAAATTCATAAGTCAATTCAACTCTGTTATGACTAAGATATTTCATATTTTTCATAACGCCTCTTTTCTTTTCTGAAATATTCATCACAGCACCAACATATTCGGAAGGAGTAAAAAGTTCTGCTTTTATATATGGTTCCTCTACCATATTATATTGAGATGGATCTGGCATATTCATAGGATTTTCTATATATTTTATTTTGTTTTTAATTGTTGTAAGCCTATATTTAACACTTGGTGCTGTTGCAATTATCTCAAGGTCAAATTCTTGTTCAAGTCTTTCTCTAACAACTTCAGAATGTAATAACCCTAAAAACCCACATCTAAAACCCATTCCAAGAGCTATAGAACTCTCAGGTTCATATTTAAGAGAAGAATCGTTAAGAGTAAGTTTTTCTAAAGCATCTTTAAGATTAACATAATTAACAGTTTCAATAGGATAAAGACCTGAAAAAACCATAGGTTTAACTTCTTTATAACCAGGTAATGCTTTTTCAGCTGAATTATCTTTTAATGTAAGAGTATCTCCAACATGTATATCTTGAATAGATTTTATGCCTGCTGTTATATAACCAACTTCACCAGCTTTTAAAGATTCTCTTTTTACCATACCTGGCGAAAAACATCCAACCTCAGTTACTTCAAAAATTGTATCTTTTATTAAAGTTTTTATAAGGTCACCGGTTTTTACCTCTCCATCCATTATTCTTACAAATACAATAACTCCTCTATATTCATCATATACAGAGTCAAATATAAGAGCTTTTAAAGGTTGTTTATAATCTCCTTGTGGTGGAGGTAAAAATTCAATTATTCTATCCATTAAAATATCAATATTCAATCCTGATTTAGCACTCACACAAACAGCATCCTGAGCACTTATACCTATTTGTTCTTCAATTTCATCTTTAATTTCATCAGGTCTTGCATGAGGAAGATCTATTTTATTAAGAACTGGAAGAACTTCAAGATTGTTTTCAATAGCAAGATATACATTAGCCAATGTCTGAGCTTCAACTCCTTGAGAAGCATCAACAACAAGTAATGCACCTTCACAAGCTGCAAGAGATCGTGATACTTCATAAGAAAAATCAACATGCCCTGGAGTATCAATAAGATTCAACTGATATCCTTTATAATCCAAAGTTACAGCTCTAAGTTTGACAGTTATACCTCTTTCTCTCTCAACATCAAGATTATCAAGAAACTGCTCTTTCATATTTCTTCTTTCAACACTACCTGAAATCTCAAGTATTCTATCTGCTAGTGTAGATTTTCCATGATCTATGTGAGCAATTATAGAAAAATTTCTAATTTTTTTTAAATCATACATTAATTTAATCTCCCATCTTCAGTTTTTCATACTTTTTCTTTTTAGAATTTGAATTATCTCCTCACTTTCTTCTATGTTAAACAATTTTAATAAAAAATAATAAACTAAAACTGATGAACCTATATTAAAGAATAAATTAAAATCTTTCAATAAATATAGATAACCTGTATACAAAATTGAAATTATAATAATTTTTAAAATAAATAATACATTGATTTTTCTATATATTTTACCTAAAAAAATTATAAGTATTAAAAAATTTATCACAGAAGAAATAACAGTTGCAAGAGAAAGTCCACTTGCTCCCATTGTTTTAATAAGAATATAATTTAATATAGTATTGACAATCAAAGTTATAAATCCAGCTAAAACAGGTATATAGACTTTTTTTAAAGTGTAAAACACTGGGGTTAATATTTTTAATGCTGAAAAAAACCATAAACCAGAAGCATAATAAAAAAGAAGTTTTGAAACATTTAAAACATCATAAGTAGTAAATTTACCTCTATGAAATACAAGTGAAATAAATTCTTGAGAATATACCATTATACCCAATGTAATCGGTATGAGTAATAGACTATTGTATTTTAAAGTTTTAAGCAAAGATTCAGAAACTATTTTTTCACCTCTGTTTTTTGCAATATAAGGCGTAAGAACATTAGCCATTGCAACACCAAATATAGCAAGAGGAAACTGTACAATTCTATTTGAATACCATAACCATGAATATCCACCATCAGGAAGGTATGAAGCAAAAAAACTATCTATAATAATATTAAGCTGACTAATCGCCATAGCAAATGTACCTGGTATAAAATAAAAAAACATTTTTTTAAGATTTTCATTTTTTAAAATTGGAAAATATTCAAATCCTGATTTCAAAGAAAAATAAAACAACATAAGAAATTGTACAAAACCTGCAATAATAACTGATATTCCAAGATATTTTCCCATAAGAATATAATCTTCTCTATAAAAAAAAATAACACATAAAATAAGAGAAATATTTAAAAATGAAGAACTAACAGCAGGTACAAAAAAACTGCCTTTCATATTTAAAAATCCAGAAAATATAGAACCTAAAGATATAAATATTATAAAAGGGAAAACCCATTTTAGTATAATAGATGCATATAGCAATTTTTCATCTGAAAAACCTTTAAGCATAATACTAACAATATCATTGGAAAAAAAAAGCACTAAAATATATAATGTAAAGGTAATAATAAGAATCCAGTTAAAAAAAGCAGAACTCAACTTCAAAGACTCTACTTCATTTTTTTCTTTTTCTAGTTCTGAATAAACATTAATATAAGCAAAAGATAAAGTACCTTCAGCAAGAAGCCGTCTTAAAAGATTTGGAATTCTAAAACATGCAAAAAACAAATCTGAAAAAAATGAAGCACCAAATACATAAGAAAAAACAATTTCTCTTACAAAACCTAAAATTCTAGAAAAAAAAGTACCAAGTGAAAATAAAAATGTCTTTTTAAGAAATCTTTTCATCCGTGTGATTATACAACAAAAAAATAACATAGTCGATTAAATGATATTAAAAACTCGGGAAAAACCGGGAATCGGAGTTAGAGATGCGAGAAAAGATTAAAAAAATATGTCTGACAGCAATTACAAGAACTTGTTAGAAGTTTTTCAATTAATGGCTTTAATATTTTAAATAATTATACAATTCAAAACAATTGATATCTTGGTAACAGTTGAAAATTTACATAGTATAAAATTTCTCCTTACATAGGTCGGCCTGACCATGCTGTTTGGTTTTAAAGTTAAGTTTGAAAAAAAGAAAACATGACTTTTTCAACAGCCTCTAAAATACCGAATTATTATTTTTTTGCGATAGTTTAATGAAAAAAATCAAAAGCGAGATCCCGGCTCAAAATCATACCGGGATGACAAAAATTCAGAATTATACCGGGATGACAGCTTCAGTGTTCTTTCTTTTAACTATTTAACTAATTTTTTTTTTACATTTATGTTATAATAATAAATATGAAAAAAGCCTTTACTTTAATAGAACTTCTCATTGTAATAACTTTGATTGCAATATTAGCAACAATTCTTATACCTTATGTTTCAAAATCAGTAGAAGAAAGTCGTATGGTAAGGCTAACAACAGATATGACACTTATTAAAAATTATATTTCTGAATATTATAAAATTCAGTTAAAAGATGTACAAGATCTTAATGTAATGTCAACATTAGAAAAATCTGTATTTCCTCTCGAGTATTCATCAAAATCAACAATAAACTATACACCACTTCCAAATACTACTTTTCTTTCATATTTATCTAAAGAAAGAAATATTTACCTTCCAACCGACCCATGGGGAACTCCTTATTCAATAAATATTATAAGTGGAACACTTCCTGATCCTTTTACAATAGATTTTTCAAAAAATCCTTCAAATATAAAATTGTTAAAATTTAGCTCTCTTTCAAGAGAAAAATTTGCATCTTTTGATAATTCAAAATTTGAACAATTATCTCTTGCAAATCCTGGAGATCTTACTATAGATTTCAAATATAAACTCTATTATGCAGAAAAATTTGTACCATTACCAGAAGATTTGATTTTTAAAGTTAGAGATCTTTATATAAGTGCTGAAAGTGGAATTATGGATTATGGTGGAGACATTGCAAAAAAAAGATTTGCTACAATTAATTTAGCTAATACAGGCATACAAAAAAACACATTAGGAATTCCTGCAAAGGATTATATGAAAAGCAAATATAACAGTCTATATACAGAAAACACTAATATATTAAATGATGTTGAAAGATATAATCTTTATCTTGGAATAGTTTTTCAAGAAACATCCACAAGAAAAGTTATATTAGATGTTGAAAGTCTTAAAATTGAAATGAGATTAAATTCCAGATCTAAAAATTCCGCCGGTCTTATTCAACCGCCTGTAATGAAAAATTTTTATTTCTTCCCATTTACTGGAGATATTGAAATATCTATTTTATCAGCTGGTCCTGATCGTAGTTTTAAAAAAATTAAAGATAATATAACAAGAAGTGAAAAACTTAGAGTTTCTCCTTAGCTTCATCTATTGTATTAACTATATCAAACATTTTATCAAGGCTTGTTATTTCAAAAAGTGTCTTTACTTCAATTGATGGATTTAAAATTATTAATCTTCTTCCAATACTTTTCATGCTTTTTAAAAAATTTATAAAAATCCCTAATCCAGATGAATTTACATAATTCAACTCTGAAACATCTAATATTGTATCTTTGGAATTTGCTATAATGCTCTCAAAAGTAAGATTTACATCTTCTTCTGTATCATAAATAAGTTTTCCATTCAATTTAATAAATACAAGGTTTTCATTTATATTATTTTTGATTATTTCAAGCATTTTTATCACCTTTGTTTCTGTATTTTCTCATTGTTATCTCATTTCCTTTTTCATTAAAAGATACATCATCCATAAAGTTTTTTATAAGCAAAAGTCCTCTTCCAGATTCTTCATCAACCACAACTTCTGGCAAATTATTATAATCAAATCCATTACCCTCATCCTTGACATTTACAGTAAGTACTTCATTGCTAACTGTATAAGAAAAAGTAACTTTTTTCATAGCATCATTTTTATTTCCATGTTCTATAGCATTTTTTAAAGCTTCATCTATTGCTACTGTAATTCCAAAGCCAAAAAAAACTCCAAAATCAATATCATTTCCCAAAAGTTTTTGATTCACACTATTAACTTTTTTCATAGCATTCCCAATATCTTCAACTATTTTAAAAAGAATCGTAATATAAGGTTTCTGTGCCGGAAAGATAAAACTATTTACACTTTCAAACTTTATCATTATTCCTCTTTACCATATTATTATTTTGATATTCTTATCACTGAATTTTTTACCTTTTTGAGGTTTTAAAACAAGTATAAGTATTACTACAACAATGAGAATTATTAGTAAAACAATAATTAATCTTATTTTTTTCTTATTCTCTAATTTTAACCTTTTTTCTTCTAATTTATCAAGCATTTTTCTTGATTCAATTTCTTTTGAATCTATTGCAAGTATTTGTCTAGCAATTTCTTCTATTTTCACATCATCTACCGCTGTTTTTAACTTAACAATAAGATTATCAATAACAATTTTTTTTGCAACAATATCTAAAGGATCTATTTCATATATTTTATTATAATATGTATTTGCCATTTCAATATCGTTAATTCTTGTATAATATCTTGCAAGTGTTCTGTATTTAAATATATCGGTTGAGTTAAAAACTTGTATTCTGTGGTTTTCTGCATCAACTATTAAAATTCTAGCCTCTTTATCAATAAATATTCCTTCAGGCTTATTAAAATGACCAAGACCACTACCTTTTTCACCAAAATATCCTTTACATACTCCATCAGTATTAAATATCTGTATTCTATCATTGTTATAATCAGATATATAAATATTATTTAAACTATCAACCGCTATATATCTTGGATTATCAAATTCTCCAGGTTTATTACCTTTAGAACCAAATTTTCTAACTAATTTACCTTCTGTATTAAATTTCCAAATAACATTATAAGAAGACATAACAGCATAAACATTTCCGTCATAATCAACAGCTACAGATCTTGGAGGATATCTTTTATTATTATCAGGATCTTTACAATCAATTTCAGACAAAACTTTAAGATCTTGATCTAATATCTGTATTCTATAATTATCATAATCTGCAACAAATAATCTTTCTTTTACAACATCATACCATATACCTCTTGGTGCTCTAAATTCTCCAGATTCTTTACCTTTTTTACCAGCTGCAATAAGAAGATTCCCATTTTCATCGTATTTTATTATTCTATGATTACCATAATCTGCTACATATACATTATTGCTATTATCTAAAGCAATACCAATAGGTAAATTTAATTTAGGAGCTTGACTATTTCCAAATTCAAGAATAAAATCTCCAGATTCAGAAAATTTCTGAACTCTTGAGTTTTTCCAGTCAGTAACAAAAATATTACCATAACTATCTCTTGTAACACTTACAGGATAATCAAATTCACCGGTAGATTTTCCTTTTTTACCAATAGATTTATCAAAATAATACTCCATTTCTGCCGCTCCTGATATTAGTACAACAGCAATCAGAATCAGAATAAAGATACTTTTTTTCATGTTGTTTCCCCCCTCTTAATTAGTTCCTATCATTTCAATCCTGTCAACTTTTTTGTAAGTATCACGAGCGAGAAATTCTTTTTTTTCCCGCCCATCCTTATACTTAAAAAGCCTATAAGATTCAATTATTGAACCTTCAATTCCAGGATTTACTATTTCTTTATTTCCCTTATTCAACTTATCGGAATATATTGTCTTTGTGGAAAATTTTATAAAGTGAGGTTTACCTGTAACCAATTCAACATCAAAATCATTTTTTGTATGTGCATAAATAAAACAATATAATCTGTTTTCTATAAATTCAATATCAATCATTATATTATCATTTCTATTGTTTTTTATTATAATATCCTTATAAGGATAAGCTACCGCAGAATCAAGTCCTCTTTTTGTGTATGCCCATTGAGGATCATAAATAGAATGCGGATACCTTCTTACAATTTCAATACCTGAAAGCAAAGCACTATTATACAAAGTTGAAGTAACCTGACATATTCCACCTGCAATACCATCAACTATATTACCATTTACAACAACTCCTGCATCTTTATAACCTTTTTTATAAGTTCTTTCTCCAACAAAATCATTAAAAGAGAATTTTTGTCCAGATTTTATTATAATATTATCAATAGCATTTGAAGCAACTTTTAGATTTTCAACTCTAGCTTTATTTGAAAAATCAAATTCAGTATAAAATTCAGATATAATAACATCTGGTATTTTTATTTCTAAATTTTCTAATTTAGCATTTTCATAAAATTCAACAGGAATTTTTATTGTAAATTCTTTTTTTTCTAAACTATTTATAATTTTTCTAGCAAATTCTTCTTTTAAAACTCTTATTCCTTTTTGACCTTTTTTATATCTATAAAATTCTTTTTCTTTAATAACAATATCTGAAACATATTCTTTACTAATCTTATCTGAAATATTATTAATATTAGAATTAAAAAGTTCTTTATTATATGTAATTATGTATGGAATGTTGGTATATATACCAAAAACAGATTTTACAGCTACAATTTTAAAAGAAATACTATTCATTATCTTTTGAATATTAAATCTATAATCAAGAAAACTAAGATTTTTAACTTCAAATACATTATTTGTTTCTTCTGATTCTAAGGTAAGCATTGTTTTTTCTAAAGATAAATTATAAATCTCAATAGAACTTCTAATTGAATCTATAGAATAAAATACTTGTTTTTGTTCTAAAAAAACCATTTTATATGGTGTTAAATAATAAAATATTCCAAATATTAAAATTAAAATTATTAATATGAATTTTTTCATTAATATATCTCAGCTTTCGGTTCTCTATGCATAAGTTCATTAACAGCTTCTAAAGGATTAAAACTTTCATAAATTATTCTATAAACCATTTCAGTTATTGGAACTTCAATATTTAATTTTTTACTCTTTTCATAAACTGCTTTGCAAGCTAAAACACCTTCTATAGCTTTTTTTTGTGTATTAAATAAAATCTTCGGGTCTTTATTGGAATTAACAATTTCATTTCCAAAAGAATAATTTCTACTTAAAGGCGAATTTGCTGTAGCAATAAGATCACCAACTCCTGTTAAACCTGAAAAAGTATAAGGTTTTGCACCTAACTCAATACCAAATCTAGTCATTTCCATAATACCACGCGTTAAATAAGCAGCTTTTGTATTTACTCCAAAACCAAGAGCATCTGATATACCTGCACCTATTGCAATAATATTTTTAAATGCACCACCAATCTGCACACCAATAACATCATCGCTTACATAAATTCTAAAATAATCTCTAAAGAAAACACTTTGCATTTTTTCTCTAAATTCTTTATTTTCAGAAGCAATTACTGCTGATGCAGGCTTTTTATTGGCTATTTCTGTAGCAAGATTAGGTCCAGACAATACTGAAATAGTAGATTCTACAAATTTTTCCTGCATTATATCAGATAAAAGCCTTCCGGTTGAAAGCTCAAAACCTTTAGTCAATATTAAAAAATCACTTTTTTTTACATATTTTTTTAATTCATTCATAGTTGCAATAAAAAAAGATGATGGAACTGCAACAACTATAAGATCTTGACTAGAAGATATTGAAAGATCATTTACTGCTTTTAAATTTTTATTTAAACTTTTACCTTTCATATAAAAAATATTTTCATTATGTTCATTTATATGATTACTAAGTTCTTTTTCATAACACCATAACTTAACATTGTTTTCAGATTTTTCTGAAAGTAAATTCGCTATAGTAGTTCCCCATGCTCCAGCACCTATTACCAAAATATTCATTTTCATCTCCTAAAACTATTTTCTTCTTTTCTAATCATTCTAATAATATTTGATTTATGTTTAAAAACTACAAATAAAGAGGCTAAAATACTAAAAACAAGCAAATGTTGTGTTTTTTCAAAATAAAGTATAAAAAACGGCAATGACATCGAAGCTATTATCGTTGATAAAGCAACAATTTTTGAAAAATAAAAAATAATACCCCATAATATAAATACACTTATGCCTGAATATAAAGAAAGTGCAAAGATTATTCCTATACCAGAAGCTGCACCTTTCCCACCTTTGAATTTTAAAAAAACTGAATATATATGACCTATAAGAATAAATGCTATAGAAATATAAAAAAATACAATAGGATAAGGCATATTATAATTTTTTAAAAATTTTTCTGAAAATACAACTCCAAAATATCCTTTAAAAAAATCAAGTAAAAATACTAATACACCAAATTTTATACCAAGTAACCTAGTAACATTAGTAGCACCAGAATTACCTGAACCTACCTTTCTTATATCACCTTTACCAAAAAATCTAAAAATTATATATGCAAACGGAATTGCTCCAATAAAATAACTTAAAACAATATTAATAAAAAAAAAACTCATTTTTCAGGCTCCCTATATATCATCTTAATAGGAGTACCAGAAAAATCTATATTTTCTCTCAATACATTCTCAATAAATCTTTTCCTTGAAAAATGTAGTTTTTTAGAAGAAAATACAAGAAAGCCTGGAGGAGCTGTCTTAACCTGTTTAATAAATTTAATTTCTGGAAATTTTATTTTTAATTCAGGAAGAATATTATCATTAAGAATTCTATCTGGTATTTGTCTATAATATATATCAAATACTTTTTCTATAGATTCCTGAATTTTATGGACTCTTAAACCAGTTTTTGCTGAAATAGAAACAATAGGTGCATAATCAATAAAATAAAGTTTTTCTTTTACAATCTGCTGAAGCTGTTTTAACCTAGCATCTTTATTTGTAACTTCATCCCATTTATTAAAAATTATTATAACTGCTTTACCAGCTTCTTTTATAAGTCCTGCAATTTTTGTTTCTTGAAATGATATTTCATCTTCTGAATCTATAACAAAAAGACATAAATCAGCTTTTTCAATAGCTTTTACAGTTCTATATACACTATGCTTTTCAACTTTTTCATAAATACTTCGTTTTCTCCTCAATCCCGCAGTATCAATAAAAGTATATGTACTTTCTCCAAGCACAATCTCTTCTTCTATAAAATCTCTTGTAGTCCCAGCTATTGGAGTGACCATAGTTCTCTGTGAACCAGCAAGTGAATTAAACAAAGTAGATTTACCCACATTAGGTTTTCCAACAATAATTATTCTTCTATTTTCTTCAATATTTATGTTTTTTGTATTTTCAAGATTTTCAACAATAATATCAAGAAGATCTCCACTATTTTTACCATGTATAGCAGAAACTGAAATAACATTATCAAAACCAAGTGCATAAAATTCATTTTCATTATCAGTATCAATATTATCATTTTTATTAACTACAACAACTACCTTATTATTGTATTTTCTCAAATAAATTCCCAATTCATGATCAAATGGTGTTATACCAGATTTATAATCAACAATAAAAAGCACAAGAGAAACTTCATCAAGAATAGATGTATTCAATTCTATTATACTTTTTGAAAAATAATCTTTTGCATAAAAATCCATACCACCACTATCAATAAGTACAAATTTATTACCACACCATTCAACAACAGATTTATTAAGATCTCTTGTAACACCTGGTTCTTCCTCAACAATAGCTTTATTATGTCCAGTCAATTTATTAAACAATGTCGATTTACCAACATTTGTTCTTCCATACAATAGCACTTTTTCCATGTTTCTCTCCTGTAAAACTAAGGCTGTCTTTTAAGGAATTTAGCTAAACTGCTTCCTTTAGAACCTATTACCTTTATTCTCTCATCTGTTTTTTCAAATTTTTTCCTTTTAATACCATCTAAAGTAAGATTATCATTGTTAAAAATAATATCAGGAATTATAATAGGTATATTTTTTTCTAATCCCTTTATTGTCCGCAATATATCTTCAGCTGTGAGAAGACCTGTAACCGTAACCGTCTCACCAAAAAATCTGTTTTTTACAACAATTATATTAATATTTAAACAATATTTTTGTATAATTTCACTTAATATCTTCTCAGAAGACTGAGAACATATTATATATGCATTTTTGTTAATATCAATATTATTTTTTTTAAAAGATCTTTTAAATGAATCCAAAAACTTTCTTGATAATCCTATACCATTTTCTATTTGAGGAAAATTATCGTAATAATATTGTGGCGGAATTGGTTTTCCTGCTTTAAGAAAAAATTCGTCAGCCATATAAACCCAATTAACACCATAATCCTTTTGAGCTATTTTCTGAAATTTTCTAACTCTTTCAAAAGTATCTTCTGCAAGTTCTTTTTCAACAAGTTTTATATCAACAAGACCTTTACGATGACAAGTAGCACCGAAAGGTACAATACCCACGCTATCAATATAAGGAGTGTATTTATATAGTCTTTCGAGTGAATATGAAAGTTCTTCTCTATCATTCCAGCCAGGACATAATACAATCTGAGCATGAATAGATATTTCATTTTTTACAAGAAAACTTATTTTTTCTTCAATATCTTTCGCAAATTTATTAGAAAGCATTTTTTCTCTAAGTTTTCCATTCATAGTATGAACAGATACATAAAGAGGAGACATATTCATTTTAGCAATATAATTAAGATCTTCTTGATTGGTTGAAGTAAGAGTGACAAAATTACCATATATATAAGAATACCTAAAATCTTCGTCTTTTAAATAAAGAGATTCTCTAAGTCCTTTAGGCAATTGGTCTATAAAGCAGAATATACATTTGTTTCTGCATGTTTTTATTTTATCAAGGTCTAGGTAATTTTTCATGAATTCTGGAGGCGACACCCGGACTTGAACCGGGGAATAGAGGATTTGCAGTCCTCTGCCTTACCAGCTTGGCTATGTCGCCTGATATAAGTGGTGCCAGGAGACGGAATCGAACCGCCGACACAAGGATTTTCAGTCCTCTGCTCTACCTACTGAGCTATCCTGGCACTTTATTAGTTTAATTTAGAAAGGAAAATGGTAGGCGGAACAGGGCTCGAACCTGTGACCCTCGGCTTGTAAGGCCGATGCTCTCCCAGCTGAGCTACCCGCCCACCTTTCGTCTTTCGTGTTTATATTATATCATATTTTTTTTTTGTTTCAACCTTTTTTTTCGGTTTTTTTATGAGATATTACCGTTTAAAAAAGATTTTCACAGTTTTTCTCTTATTTTCTGAACTTTTCTTTTTTTCTTAAAAAAGCCGGAATATTGACATCATCTTCATTAGGTTCAGGTCTAACAGTTGCATTTTCTGAATTATTTATACTTTTTAATCTCAATTTACCCATTATTTCCTGCTTTTCTTTTTCTATTATCTCATCTGCACTAAAACCAGTAGCTATAACAGTAACCTTAACCATATCTTTAATATCTTCCTTGACCACAGCACCAAATATAATATTAGCATCTGGATCTGCAGAATTTGATATTATCTCAGCAGCTTTATTTACTTCATATAAAGTAAGATCTTCTCCACCTGTAATATTAATAAGAACACCTTTAGCGCCTTGAACTGTAGCTTCAAGAAGAGGACTCGATATAGCTTGTTCAGCAGCCATAACAGCTCTGTTTTCACCAGAACCTGTACCAATTCCCATTAAAGCTGAACCAGCTTCTGTCATTATTGCTTTTACGTCAGCAAAATCAAGATTTATTAGTCCAGGTTCTAAAATAAGATCTGATATACCTTGAACACCTTGTCTAAGAACATCGTCTGCAATCTTGAAAGCATCATTTATAGAAGTATGCTGATCTACTACTTGTAACAATCTATCATTAGGTATTGTTATAAGAGTATCAACATTTGCTTTTAAAACTTTTATTCCATTTTCTGCTTGTATCATTCGTTTTCTGCCTTCAAAAGAAAACGGTTTTGTAACAACACCAACAGTTAAAGCACCAAGATCTTTAGCAATCTCAGCAACTACCGGTGCAGCTCCAGTGCCAGTACCACCACCCATTCCAGCTGTGATAAATACCATATCAGCACCTTCTAAAGCTTCTCTAACTTTATCCTTATCTTCTAATGCAGCGTTTTTCCCGATTTCAGGATTAGCTCCAGCTCCAAGACCTTTGGTAAGTTTATCACCAATTTGAATCTTGATTTTTGCATTAGAGGACACAAGAGCCTGTGCATCTGTATTAAGAGCAAGGAATTCAACCCCAGTAAGACCACTCATGATCATTCTGTTGACTGCATTTCCTCCGCCACCACCAACACCGACTACTTTAATTTCAGCCACTTGTTCTATGGCATCGAATTCAAACATATGTGTTTCCCCCTCAACTAAAAATATGTATCAAAAAATTCTTTTATCTTATAAATCATGTTACTTAGAAACCTGTTATTAATTTTAACTGCATTAATATTGCTTTTTCTTGCATATCTTAGTATTCCTGTTGCAACGGTGTAAACAGGTGAGTTTATTTTATCAAAAAGCCCCTTCAAACTCAAAGGTCTTCCATTTCTTACCGGCATCTCAAATAAATGCTCAACATATACCGGTAACCCTTCAACCTGAGAACCACCACCCGTTAAAACAATACCTGCTTTTATATCTTCTACAAGACCTTCTTTTTCAAGATGCTCATATACAAATTTAAAAACTTCCTCAAATCTTGCAAAAAGTATTTCATTAATATATTTTTTTGTAACAATTTTAACACTTTCTCTTGAAGTGTTAAAAAGCTCTACTTTTTCATTATCATTCTCAAGATTATAAAGATTTCCATGTCTTATTTTTATTTTTTCAGCTTCTTCAAATGATGTTCTTAAGATTATAGCAAGATCACTTGTTATTGAAGCACTCCCCATACTTATAAAAGCAGATGATACTATACTTCCGTTTTTATAAACTGAAATAGTTGTATATCCACCACCAATATCAACTACCGCTGCACCAAGTTTTTTTTCATCTTCTGTAAGAACAGATTCTGCTGAAGCTAGTGGTTCATAAACAAAATCACTTATATCAAAACCTGCTGACTGTATGGAATTTTCAATATTTGTAATAATAGCTATAGATGAAGTTACAACATAAACATCAGCTTCAAGACTTGAACCTTTCATTCCTATAGGATCTTTTATACCAGTCATCTCATCAACTGAAAAATTTCTAGCTAAAATATGAACAATTTCATAACCTTCAGGAATTATAATGTTATTTTTTACATCTTCAAGCACTCTTGAAAGATCTTCTGATATAATTCCTTTATCACGACTACTTATAGAAACAGTACCTTTTGCAGAAAAACATCTTATATTATTTCCAAAAAGATTAACAAAAAGAGAATCAACTTGAACATCTGCCATTTTTTCTGCTTCTTCAATAGCAATTTGAATTTTATTTTTAAGGTCATCTATATTAGTTATCGCTCCATCACTGTTAATAGCATTTACTTTAACTTTACCAACGCCAATAACACTCAATTCTTCATCAATTATTTCACCAATAAGAGCTACAATCTTATTAGTTCCAATATCTATTCCGGCAACTATATTTCTGCGAGACAATCAGTGACCTCCTTCTTTATATTCCATATATATAAGATCATCATTTAAAGTACGAAGATCAAAATATTCTATATCGAATTTTTTTTCCTTTAATTCTAACAGTTTACTATACAATATTTCAAATTTTTTAGGAAAGGTTTTAATATTATCAACAAATATTTGCATTCCATCCAAAGTATAAATGACAATTTTTGAATGATTTGCAACATTTATTTCAGATATTTGAGACCAGAATTCAATCGGTATTATTCTAAACCATTTAAGTCCATATACAATTTTTTCAGAATTTAAAATTTTTCCTGTATAATACTTTAAATTATCTTCAATTCCCGTAAGAACAGGAAGATCATAATCAGTAATATAAGCTTCGTCATTTAAAACATAACCTTCATTATCAAGAACAAGCAATTTTTTACCAGTATTAAAAAACACAAATGGATCTCTTTCACGAATATTAATTGTAATTTTCGCATTATTAACTGTTATACCGGTAGTTTTTACAAAAGGATGAGTTTCTATAAGTTTTTTTGACTCTTCAATGTTGATTTTAATTATATTTTTTAATCTTGTAATCTTTGATAAAAATAATATTGTTTTTGTGTCAACAATATTATTCCCAATTATCTGAATTTCCCTAACATTTAAAAAGTCCATATCTTTGAGTATTACTTGAAACTCAAATGAAAATACAAATATAAGAAAGATAAATACAATTATCTTTGTTAAATAAACCGGACTTTTCTTGTAAATATTATATCTCATCTAATATTTCCTTTTAATTAACTTATACAAAAGCAAATCATTACATATATATTACTTCTTCTTCAAGTTTTATTTCTGTGTCATTATAAACTTTTTCTTTTGCTTTTTCTATGAGATATTTTATATCAGTAAATAAAGCATTTCCTTTATTTTCAATAAAATTAGCATGTTTTCTAGAAAAACACGCATCGCCTTTACATTTTCCTTGAATTTTAGAATTACTTAAAAGCTTCCATGCAGAAATATTTACAGGGTTTTTAAATACTGAACCAAAAGTGTGTTTTAATACTGGTTGTGTTTTTAATTTTCTTTTAAAATTATCATTTATCTTATTTTTTATATTTTGATTTTCAGCTTTTTCTAATTCTTTAAAAACAACATATAATACAATTTTATCTGAATTAAATACTGATTTTCTATATTTAAATAAATCACCGTTATTTTCGCATTCTTTTATTTGCCAGTTTTTTACATCAAAATATATTACTTTTTTTATATAATTACCTATTTCTTCTCCATAACTTCCAGCATTCATACAAACTATTCCGCCTGTATTTCCTGGAATCCCAGAAAGAAATTCAAGACCTGATAAATTATTATTTAATAAAAATCTTAATAATGTGGAACATTTCACTCCAGAATAAACTGTCAATATATTATCTTTTAAAAAAATACTATTTAATAGATTAAGATTTAAAAAAGAATAATCTTTATCCTCACATAATATATTACTGCCATTACCTATCACTTTTATATTTTTAGGTATATTTTTAATATCATCTAAATTTTCAGGACAAAAAAATAAAGCTTGTCCTCCTGTTTTAATTTTTGTATATTTTTTTAAAGAAATATTAACCTTTTTCATGACGAAATCTCGAAATGTTTAGTATAATCCCTGTATTTATAAACAATATAAGCAAAGATGAACCTCCATAACTTATAAATGGTAAAGGAAGTCCTTTTGTAGGAAATAAATTAAGAACAACTCCCATATTAATAAGAGCTTGAACAGTTATTGTAGTAATAATACCAAGACCCAAAATAAATCCAGAAATATCAGGTGCTTTTCTTATTATATACCATCCTCTTAAAAATAATGTTGCAAAAAGTACTAATATAACACTTGCTCCAATAAATCCAGTTTCCTCACATATAATAGCAAATATAAAATCAGTATAAGGTTCTGGAAGATAAAGAAATTTTTGTCTGCTTGCTCCAAGACCAAGTCCAGATAATCCTCCTGAACCAACTGCAATAAGAGAATTTATAATATGATAACCAAGATCATATCTATATGCCCACGGATCAATAAAGGCAAGAATTCTATTTCTTCTATAAGGTTTTATATATATTGCAGATATAAAACATATTATTCCGAAAAATAATAAAGAAAAAAGATAGCTATATTCAAGACCAATTATAAATAATATTACAAAAAATGAAAAAGCAAAAACAAATACAGTACCAAGATCTGGCTGAAGCAATATTACAACCGCAAGAGCAACAAATATAAAAAGAGGGTTAAAAATCTTTTTTTTAATATTTAAAATATTTTCAGTTTTTCCAAAAAAAAACGCTAGATACCACACAAATATAAATTTTACAAATTCTGAGGGCTGAATCTTAAAATATTTAAGTGATATCCACCTATTTGCACCTTTAACCCTCGCTTCATCAGGAAGAAACAGTATAAGAACAAGTAATATAAAGAAAAAAAACAAAAAATTTCTGGAATTTTTAACAAAAAAATGATAATCGATTGTTGACACAATAAACATAGCTACAATACCAATAATCGCCCAAACAGATTGTTTTTTTAAAAAAAAACCAGGATCAGAAAATTTTTCTCCTGCTTCTATATAGCTTGAAGAATAAACACTTACAAGACCTATAAGGAGTATAAGCATAACTATTATTATAAATATAATATCAATGCTTTTTTTCTTTTTCACTTAAAAATTCCTTTAATTGTGTCTTAAAAAAAGTTCCCCGTTCTTCAAAGTTTTTGAAATTATCAAACGATGGCATTCCAGGAGAAAAAAGTAATATTTCATTTTCTTGAGAATTATTTAAAACTTCTTCAAAAATATCTTTTAATTTATAGTCTTTATATCTTTTTAAATTCATAAAATCAATTTTATCATTAAAATCATTTATACCTCCAACAGTAAATACTGTCTTTATATTATCAGAACACAATAATTTTTGTATAAAAACACCTATATTCATACCTTTTTTTAAATTACCACATATAATAATATTAACCGGTTTTGAAAACGAGCTTAAAGCTGCAAAAGTAGATTCAAAAGTAGTACTTTTAGAATCATTATAAAATTTTACATTATTATATTCTCCACAATATTCAATTCTATGTTCAAGACCTTTGAATTCACTAAGGACTTTTCTTATTATTTCAATTGATATTCCCATTTTTATTGCTGCTTCAACTGCATAAGCTATATTTAAAAAATTATGTTTTCCTAAAAGATGAGTTTTTAAGTCTTTTATAACAATATCATTGTCAAAAAAAATATTATCTTTAAAATTAAAATCTTTACCTATTTTGTTACATTCTACTTTTGAATCAATTTTTTTAGCAGAAAAATCTGCTGAATTATATAATAAAAATCCATTATCCATATTTTGATAAATTTTTTCTTTAATTAAACGATAATTATCAATTGTTATATGTCTATCAAGATGATCAGGTGTTAAATTTATAAGAATTGAAATATAAGGCTTAAAAGTTTTTAATGATTCAAGCTGATAAGAACTTAATTCTATTACAAAAATATTTTTTTGATTATTTAATTGCCAAAAATCAATAAGTGGAATACCAAAATTACCACATAAATATACATTTTTATGTTTTTCTTTTATTATTTCATATATTAAAGAACAAACTGTACTTTTGCCATTTGTACCAGTAACTGCAATAAAAATAGATTTATTTAATATAGAATAAGCTTTTTCAATTTCACTTGAAATTTTTAAGTTTTTTATTCTACATTTTTCAATAAAAGGATTGTTTAAAGGTATTCCAGGACTTACAAAAACCTCGTCACATTCATGATATAAATCAAAATCATCTATATTCATAACAAAATCATCACTATTTTTTTTATCTACAATGTAATAATCAATATTATTATAATCAAAATATTTCTTTAAGGATTTTCCAGTTATTCCATATCCATATATTATCTTTTTCATATTATTTTATATTGTAACTCCAGACTATTTAAATAAAACACCGATTATAAAAAGCAGAAAACCGCATACTGCTAAAAATAAAGAAATTATCCACATTCTTATTACAACTTTCGTCTCATGTAAACCTGATAATTCAAAATGATGATGAATTGGTGCCATTCTAAAAACACGTTTTTTCCTCAATTTGTATGATAATACCTGAATTATTACAGATAATGCTTCTATTACAAATATTCCTCCAGTAACTATAAGAAGGATTTCAGTCTTTGTAAAAACTGCAAGAATACCAATAAGACCGCCTAAAGCAAGAGAACCAGTATCTCCCATAAAAATCTGAGCTGGATAAGAATTAAACCATAAAAACCCAATAAGAGAACCTATTAATGAGGCTGTCAAAACAGTTAACTCTCCAGCACCTGTTATATATGGAACGCCTAAATGGCTACTATAAATTACATTGCCAGAAATATAAGTAATTGCAGAATAAACCAACGCTACTACAATTAGTACACCACCTGCCAAACCATCAAGTCCATCAGTAAGATTCACAGCATTTGAAGAAGCAGTTATTGTAAGAATAAATATAATATAATATAAAATATCATTGCTTATCTTTATACCAAAACACGGTATTTGAACATATTCAAATCCGTTTATTGTATTATGCACAACAAATATTGCAAAAATAGAAACAAGAAACTGGAATAACATTTTATATTTTCCATTTAAACCATCACTATTTTTTTTATATATTTTTAATATATCATCTATAAATCCACATATTGCTAAAGTTAAAAAAACAAAGAGGGAAATCATTATAAGAGGATTCCATTTAGCAAAAAATAAAGTTACAAGACATACACTCAATACTATGGCAATACCTCCCATAGTAGCATTTCCTTGTTTTTCAAGATGAGCTTCAGGACCACATTCTCTTATCTGCTGACCAAGTTTTCTTGCAAGAACTTTTTTCTTCACCTGAGGAATAAGAACAATACAAAAAAGAAACGATATAAACAAAGCAATCATTGCTCTTATAGAAATTGAATTTAAAAAAGGAAATTCAAAAAAACGGGATAATATTATCTCAAACATCTATTCTCCAATAATATCTGCAATTTTTTCCATATTCATGCTTCTTGAGCCTTTAATGAAAATAGAATAATCTTTTCCATATTTTTTTACAAGTTCAGCACTTTGTTTAAAACTCGAAGAAAACAATATATCCTCAAGACTTCTTCCAGCTTTTATAGCACCTTCACCTATATTATGAGACATTTCACCATGGCATATAAGTTTACCATTTACTTTTTCTGCAAAAATCTTTCCAATATACTGATGCCAAAAAAGCGAATCTTCTCCAAGCTCTTTCATATCTCCAAGTACTAACAACCATTTATCTTCTATAATATTAAGTTGAGGCAATATTTTTTCAAGTGAATACGGATTTGAATTATAACAGTCAATATATACATTAAAATCTGCTATTCTCTTTTTTTCCATTCTCATTGAAATATTACTTCCAATGTCAGAATCTAAAACTCTATCAAGAGGAATACCAGTCTTTTTGACTACTGAAAGAGCAGCAATATAGTTTTCAACAAGAAATGGATATATATTTTTCTTTGTATTCAAATTTTCTCCATTACTTTTTATACTAATTTCACTTGTATTTCCATCAAATGAGTTTATATTGTACTCTATATCTGCATTTGTAATTCCAAAAGAAGTAGCTCCTTTAATTTTTGCCGCAAGTTCGCTAAGTTCTCTGCAATCTTTATTATATATTAGAAATTTTTTATTTTTCATACCACATACTATTTCAAGTTTCGCTGCTGCAATTTCTTTTACATCTTTAAAATTCGCTCCATGGACAAATCCTGTATTTACAATTACTGCAATCTCTGGTTTTATAGTTTCAGATATTTCTTTTAATTCACCTTTATGATTCATACCACATTCAGTTATAAAAAATCTATTATCTTCATTTGAATTAATAATACTGTAGCATATTCCAAGCATATTATTATAATTCCCACAAGTCTTTGCAGTTTTAAAATAACCTTTAAAAATATTGTATAATATTTCTTTTGTCGTTGTTTTACCTGATGAACCCGTTACAGCAATTATTTTTAATTTATTTTTTTCAATATAATATTTAGCAAGTTCTTTTAAAAATTCCATATTACTTTCTACATGTATTGTCATAACTTCTTCAGAATATTCTTCAAGCTTTTCTATATTTTCAGATACAATACCTTTTGCACCTTTTTTAATTGCATCACCTAAAAAATCATTTCCATCACAATTTGCACCGTTAAAAGCTATAAATAATTTTCCATCACAGCTTTTTCTTGTATCAAATTCTATTCCATTTACAGATTCTAAAATTAAACCATCTATTTTAATAATAGTTTTAAAACTCATTAATTCATCAAATAGTATTTTCATACTTTTCAATTACTCCTCTATCAGAAAAATAATTTTTAACACCATTGATTTCCTGATAATCTTCATGTCCTTTACCAGCAATAAGAACACAATCTTCTTTTTGCACTTTTTCAATAGCCTGTATTATAGCTTTTTCTCTATTATAAACAACAGAGTAATTCTCACCTAAAAAACCTTTTAAAATATCATTAACGATATCTATAGAAGATTCATATCTTGGATTATCATTAGTAATAAAAGAAAAATCAGCATTTTCAAAAGCTATTTTACCCATAATTTCTCTTTTTCCGCTATCTCTATTACCACCACAACCAAAAACAAGTATAACTTTATTATAGATTTTTCTCAACGATAATATAGCTCTTTGTAAAGCATCTGGTGTATGAGCATAATCAACATATATATTTTTATCTTTATATTTTACTTTTTCAAGCCTTCCAGGTATTGGCAAAATATTATGACAAGCTTTTTTAATTATATTTATATCTATACCCATTACAATTAATAAACTAATACATCCTGCCACATTCATCGCATTAAAATCTCCTGTCAAAAAATAATCAACACAATGAATTGTATTATTAAATTCAAATTTCATAGAAGATAAACCGTTTTTTTCTGAAACATTTAAAATTTTAACATCACAATATTGATTATAACCAAAAGAAATCACTTTAGTTTTATCCTTGAATTCAATATAAAGTCTTTTACCATACTCGCAATCAGTATTTACAGCAAAACCTGATTCTTTTTTTTTCTTTGATATATTTTCAAATAATTTTTTCTTACTTAAAAAATAATCTTCCATATTTTTATGAAAATCAAGATGATCTCTGGTAAGATTTGTATATATACCATAAGAAAATTCAATGTTTTCAGTTCTTTTTAGAGCTAAAGCCTGAGATGAAACTTCACATACAAAATATTTCATATTAGATTTAACACTTTCATTTATATATCTTAAAAACAATGGTCCATCTGGAAAAGTATTAATAGATTTATAAGTGTTTTTTCCTGTATAAACATTGATTGTACCTGCTCTACCACAATTAATACCAATATTTTCAAGCATATTCTGAACTATATAAGTCGAGGAAGTTTTTCCATTAGTTCCAGTTATTCCAATAATACCAATTTTTCCTTTTGGTATATCATATATTTTAGAAGCTATAAAATTCTGAATTTTTCTTAAATTTTCAACAACTATATAATCACAAGATATATTAGGGATTTTTTCTGTAATAATTAATTTTGCACCATTTTGTAATGCTTGTTTTATAAAATCATTTGCATTGAATTTACTGCCTGATAAAGCAAAAAAAACTGAATCCAACAAAACTTCTCTTGAATCAGTCATAATATCTAAAATCTGTTCATCAGGTTTTTCTATATAAAAACATAATGGTTTTAATAATTCACATATATTTTTTTTATTCAAGAGTAAACTCCAATCTAATTATAGAATTTTTATCAATTTCAGTGCCTGGAGCCGGAGTCTGAATTTTAACAATACCATTACCATTTATCTCATATTTTAATTTAAGTTTATTAAGTATTCTAAGAGCTTTTCTCATAGTAAAGCCTCTTAAATCAGGACTTATTAGCTTATCATCTTCATTTATTGAAGGATTTCCAAAATAAATATCAATTTCTCTATCTTTTTCTACAATACTTCCTTGTGCTGGTTCTTGAAAAACCACAAAATCTCCAGCTCCATAGCTTTTATATTTTATTCCAAGCATATTAACTCTATTAAAAAAAATATTTTTAGCAATACCTGTAAAATTAGGAACAATTACTTTTTCCGATTCAACTTTTTCTTGTTTATATGTATCTGGACTTATTTTCATATAATCCACAATATTCTGAGCAATATTTCTAAAAGCTGGAGCTGCAAGAGTACTACCATAATAACTACCTGATTGAGGATCATCTACCACTACATAAATCAGTATTTTTGGATTTTCTACCGGAAAAGTTCCTATAAATGAAGAAATATATTTATCATCATAATAACCTTTTGAATGAGCTTTTTTTGCAGTTCCAGTTTTACCACCAACAGAAAAATTAACCATTTTTACAGATTGTGCAGTACCATATTCTACAACTGCTGAAAGTATTTTTCTTATTTTATCACTTGTTTCTTCGGGAATTACTCTAATTCCATTTTCTTCATCAATTTTTCTTAAAATTTCACCGTTTTTTTCAATACAACTTACTAATCTAGGTGTCTTTATTAAACCACCATTTACCAAAGCTGCATAAGATCTTGCCATTTGAATTCCTGTAACAGCAATTCTGTAACCAAAACCAGTAGAAGCTATATCTCTTTTAGAATTCATTCTTTCTGGTTTTACAAGAACACCTTTTTCTTCATATAAAAACGGTACTCCAGTCTTTTCACCAAATCCAAATTCTCTTAACTTACTATATATATTTTCGTATTCCATAGACAAAGCCATATCAACCATAGCTACATTACAAGAATAAGCAAGAGCTTCTTCAAGAGAAATATCTCCATGAGCTTTTTCGCATCGAATTTCCGGTCCTTTATCTACTTTAATACTCCCATTACATTTAAATCTGCTTTGCAAATCAAATTTCCCATTAGCCAAAGCAATAGCAGCAATTAAAGTCTTAAAAGTTGAGCCTGGTTCATAAACATCTATAAATGCAAGATTTTTATAACTTGATGAAGGATATTTTGAAAATTCATCAGGTGAAAATGTTGGATAATTTGCAACTGCAAGGAGATCAAATGAATTAACATCCATGACAATTATATAACCTTTTTTTGCAGCATGTTCTAATATAACTTTCTCAAGCTCTTGTTCAGCCCAATACTGAATTACTTTATCTATTGTAAGTATTACATCTGAACCGTTATATTCATTGTATATTGTCTCAGGTTCTTGAGAAAAAACACTATAACCTCGATTATCAGTCATTATTTCAAGCATTGTCTTTTGAGAAGCAAGATCTTTATCAAAATAGTTTTCAAGTCCTTCAAGTCCTTTATTATCATAAAAATCAGTTTTTCCTTCGATTCCAACCATACCGATTATATTAGATGCAAGACTTCCTTCAGGATAAACTCTTTTATATTCTTTTTTAAAATTCACACCTGATAAATTCATATCTTTTATAATTCTATAAGTTTTAGGATCTATGCCTCTTTTAAACCATAAAAAAGAATTATTTCTAAACCTTTTAAAAAGACCTTCCATTCTTTCTCTATCAAAATCAACATGCAAAGATATTTTATCAAGAAATACAGATATATCTTTTATTTCTTTTGGAATTAAATACATTGAATAAGCAAGTACTGATGTGGAAAGTTCATTAAGATTTCTATCGAGTATAGAACCTCTTCTACCTATAACTTCAATATTTTTTTTGTAAACAGAATTTGCTTCATTAGTCCATATATTTTTCTGAAGGAATTGAACTTGATATAAACGGATTAGAACAATTAAAAACAAAAATATAAACAATACAAAAGCTGTAAAAATTCTCTTAAAGGAAATTATTTTTTTTTTTACTGCTCAACGGTTATTACCTCAACATATTCAATTTCTTTAGATTTTACCATATCAAGCTCTTCTTCTGCAATCTTTTTTATTCTATCAAATGATGAAAGTTGAGCAATTATAACATTAAGATCATTTATATTCTGAGCAATCTTTTTTTTCTCAATATTTAATTTGGAAATTTCAGTCCTATATTCACTTATATCAGAAAGCTGCCATAAATAAATAAGAGATAAAGAAAGAATAGCAAAAATGATACCAGAGATTTTTAAAAATAATAATCCTCTATTTTTTGATCTTAAACTATTATTTCTCTGTTCTTCAATAGAGTAAGTAGATTTATAATTAACAGAATAATTTAAATTCATATTTTTTCAGCAACCCTCATTTTTGCAGATCTTGAACGGATATTTTCTCTTATTTCATTATCATTACTAGTTATCGGTTTTTTAGATATTATTTTCAACTCGCTTTTATGGTTACAGGTACATTTAAAAAGTTCTGGAGGACAAATACAAGTTCTTGATTTTTCTCTAAAAAAATTTTTTACAATTCTATCTTCAAGTGAATGAAAAGATATACAGCATAATCTTCCACCGGGTTTGAGAGCTTTAAGAGCATTTTCAAGAAAAATTTCTATACTTTCTAATTCTTTATTTACATATATTCTCAAAGCTTGAAAAATCCTAGTTGCTGGATGTATTTTTTCTTTTTTAGGAATTACTTTTTGAACTAAATTAGCTAGTTGACCTGTTGTTTCAATTTTATCAATTGTTCTAACTTTTACAATTTCTCTAGCAACTCTTCCTGAATGTCTTTCCTCGCCATATACTTTAAATATTCTTTGAAGTTCATTAACATCAAGCTCATTTACATAATCAGCTGCTGTTTTACCTTTATTTCTATTCATTCTCATATCAAGCGGATAATCTTCTCTCCAAGAAAAACCTCTTTCTCCTGAATCAAGCTGCCATGATGAAACTCCAAAATCTGCTATAATACCATCAACCCCTTCTGGACTTGCCATTTTTACCATTTCATCTATTTTTGTAAAATTTTCATTAAATAGAAAAAGATTATTGTTTTCAATAAATTTTTCTAAAAGATACTCTATAGCTTCTATATCTTGATCAATCCCAATTACTTTGCCTGAATTATCAAGATTTTCAAGTATAAGAGAAGTGTGACCGCCAAAACCTATAGTTGCATCAACATAAACACCATTACTTTTTATATTAAGGTTTTCAATTACTTCTTTATATAATACTGGTATGTGAATTTTGTTTTTCATATTAATAAGTCAGATAACTTTTCTGCCTGTTTTTCAAAATTTTCAAAAGCACTATTACTATATTCATTCCATGCTTGTTTATTCCATATTTCAATAGTATTGAAATTACCATTTACAACTGCTTCTTTATCTATATTAGCATATTCTCTGAGATTTTGAGGAAGAACTATTCTGCCGAGTTTATCGCATGAAGATTCAATTGCTTTAGAATATATAAGTCTCAAAAAAGCTCTTGCATCAGCTCTTGTAGATGGAAGCGAAGAAATTTTAGCTGAATATTTATTCCATTCATCCATTGAATAAACAACAAGACATTTTTCAAAACCACAGGTAATAATAAACTTTTCTCCAAGTTCATCTCTAAAACGGGAAGGAATTATAATCCTACCCTTATTGTCAATATTATGTTGATATTCACCTAAATACATATAAAAAATCGGGTACATCGACTGAAAATCCGGGGATATGGCGGTCTCAAGGCGCGTATCAGGTCACCTTTATTATCGGAAAGTCAGCTATTTTCAGCTCTGTACCCTAAATCCCCACTTTTTACCATTTTGTTCCACTGACTTACCACTTGATTATTATAGCAAACTCTCTCATGTAAATTCAAATAAAAGAAAAGGTTTATTTTAATTTATTAAAAAAACCAGTAACAGACTAGGAAATTTAAACTTAGGGTATTCGGGTCAGATACAATCTAAACTATTAAAAAAATATTTATTATCAAAATTATTTATCCGGGTCCTTCCTCGAAAAAGTTTTCCAAATTGGAATTCAAATCGATTCAGCAATTTGGCATCCTTCTTTACTCAGTGCCCGTTCAATGTATATTGTTTCATAATATTTTCCTTACTAATATTCATTTTTTCAATAGTTTTGATTTATATAAAAAAAGCTATCGATTTTCACCGACAGCTTTTTTAGTATTTATTTTTTATTAAAAAATTTTATTTAATTGTATTTTTTACAACTTTAACTACGTTTGAAACACTAAATCCATAATTTTCAAATATAGTTTCAGATCGTGCACTTGCACCAAAAGTATCAATACATATATAAGCACCATCTTTACCTGCAAATTTACCCCAACCTGTGCTAACACCAGCTTCTAAAACAACAACCGGTATATTTTTAGGCAAAACTTTTTCTTTGTATTCTTCAAGCTGTTCTTCAAATAATTCAACACAAGGCATACTTACAACTCTTGCATTTATATTTTGTTTTTCAAGTTCTTCTGAGGAAGAAATTGCAAGTGAAACCTCAGAACCAGTAGCAAGTAAAATTATCTGTGGAGATTTTACATCTTTAATAACATATCCACCACGAAGACAATTATCATTTACTACATCAAGCACTGGTAAATTTTGTCTAGTAAGAGCCATACAAACAGGAGAATCTCCAGAAAAAGCCCAATGTGTATAATAAGCTGTTTCTTTAGCATCAGCAGGTCTTACAACATAAAGACCTGGAATAAGCCTTAAACTCATAAGCTGTTCAATTGGCTGATGAGTCGGACCATCTTCACCAACACCAATACTATCATGAGTAAATATATTAATAGAAGGAATTTCCATAAGAGCTGATAATCTTATTGACTGTCTCATATAATCAGAAAAGACAAGAAATGTTGAACCATAACCTCTGAATTTACCATCAAGATATAAAGTAATACCATTTACAATAGAACCCATAGCATGTTCTCTAATACCATAATGAATATTTCTTCCTTTTCTATTATAAGCAGAAAAAGAATCTGAACCTTTTATATCAGTTTTTGTAGATGGCGATAAATCAGCTGAACCACCAATAAAATTAGGAACTTTTAAAGCAATAGCATTTAAAGCAATACCAACTGCTTCTCTTGTAGCTATACTTTTTTTATCAAAAGTTATTTGTTCAACATCAAATTTTTCAATAAATGAATCATTTAAATAACTTTCAAGCAATTCAAATTTATCAGCATATTTTGTTTTATATTGTTCGAATTTTTCATTATATTTATTATATTCTTCTTTAAGATTAGCTTTTATAGTTTCAAAATGCTCTTTAACCTCTTTACTTATATAAAAATCTTTATCTTCAGGCAAATTAAGAGCTTTTTTTGTTAAAATAGCCTCTTCTTTACCAAGCGGAGAACCATGAACCTTAGAAGTACCCGCCATATTAGGACTACCAAAACCAATTACAGTTTTAATCATTATAAGACTTGGTCTATCACTTTTTTTAGCTTTTTTTATAACATTATCAATTTCATCAATATTATTTCCATCAATAACTCTTAAAACCTCAAATCCATAACTTAAAAATCTTTTTTCAACATCTTCAGAAAACGCCAAATCAGTATTTCCCTCAATTGTTATATTGTTATCATCATATAAAACAATAAGATTAGAAAGCTTTAAATGACCTGCAAGAGAAGCAGCTTCTGATGAAAGTCCTTCCATCATACAACCATCACCCAATAGAGAATAAGTATTATGATCAAACAATTTTATATCTTTAGTATCAAAAATAGAACTTAAATGTTCTCTAGCAATTTCCATACCAACTGCTGTTGCAAACCCCTGACCCAAAGGTCCAGTTGTAGTTTCAACTCCATCTGTAAATCTATATTCAGGATGACCTGGAGTATTACTATTCCATTGTCTAAAATCTTTTATATCATCAAGTGAAACTTTATATCCAAAAACATGAAGTAAAGTATAAAGTAAAGCTGAACCATGACCTGCTGAAAGGACAAATCTATCTCTACCAAGCCATTTTGAATTTTCACCATAATGTCTCATATTTTGAGCCATTAATGTATAAGCCATTGGAGCTGCTCCAAGTGGTAATCCAGGATGACCTGAATTTGCTTTATTTATTGCATCAACTGCTATACCTCTTATTGTATTGACCGCATTCATTTTTAAATCTACTGACATCTTTCCTCCCTATATTTTAACTTTAAAACTAATATATATACTAAACCGTCCCATAATAACATTTTCAACACAGAAATTAAAGTCACAAGAACAGTAAAAACACAAGAATCAATTAGAGATTAGTGTGGCTAAGCCATATTATTAACAACTATCAAACAAAATATTTGATAGTTTAATTAGAAAATCTTGTAAAGCAAATCTAAAAATCTGAATAAAACACTGCTTCTATACCGTTCTTATACGCTTCACATACCATTTTTATACGCTTCACATACCGTTTTTATACGCTTCACATACCGTTCTTATACGCTTCACATACCGTTCTTATACGCTTCACATACCGTTTTTATACGCTTCACATACCGTTTTTATACGCTTCACATACCGTTCTTATACGCTTCACATACCGTTTTTATACGCTTCACATACCGTTTTTATACGCTTCACATACCGTTTTTATACGCTTCACATACCGTTCTTATACGCTTCACATACCGTTTTTATACGCTTCACATACCGTTTTTATACGCTTCACATACCGTTTTTATACGCTTCACATACCGTTCTTATACGCTTCACATACCGTTTTTATACGCTTCACATACCGTTCTTATACGCTTCACATACCGTTCTTATACGCTTCACATACCGTTCTTATACGCTTCACATACCGTTCTTATACGCTTCACATACCGTTTTTATACGCTTCACATACCGTTTTTATACGCTTCACATACCGTTCTTATACTGCTTTTAATACAGATCCCGGCTCAGAATCATGCCGGGATGACAATTTTTAGAATCATGCCGGGATGACAAT
>Ga0265293_10000727_pt1 | contig 76134 bp, 84 predicted proteins | sample Munlanlewell138R_FD_192505 | JGI IMG/M metagenome (GOLD analysis project Ga0265293, IMG submission 192505) | Leachate microbial communities from a municipal landfill in Southern Ontario, Canada - Leachate well 138R | ecosystem: Engineered > Solid waste > Landfill > Unclassified | place: Canada... | reverse complement strand
GAAGCTAAGCCTCTCATCGCTGATAATACTGATCCTTGCAGGATTGGAAATGTAGGTCGCTGCCTAGTTGATCATTTTTACTTCTTACTCGACTTCTTCTTTTAACTAAATAATAATATTTAATTTCATATAACTTCAATTTAATTTTTTTACTGTCTAAATTTGCTTTATTATCTATTTGAAATAATTTAGGATTTACAATAAGATATATCGCACTTTTACTAAGCGAATTACTATTTTTTACAGGCTATTCTACAACAACATACATAAAAGACATAACAAATTGAATAGTTCAGGATAAGAAGATTATCATAGTAGCAGGGCAATTTTAAATTTAGAGTAATTTTAGTGCTTCATTTTCTAGCAAAGATTTACCAACACTCCTATAAAGGGTAGATACACTTTTTAGCTATTATAATAAAATTATTACATATATGTTACATAATTACACAATATAATAATTTTATCACACTTTATAAACTACTGAAAAAGATATAACATATATAATTACTTCAGCAACAAAATATATAAAATACTTATAAAAAGCTAAGCTAAACGTCTTTTATAGAAGATTATAGTTTTATTTATAAGAACAAATTATATATCTAAGTAATTAAGAGATTTATTTAAGTTATTCTTATGTTTGTTTGTTTTTTGTTTAAGACGCAGTTAAAAATTACTCGCCTATAATGCTTATATTCTAAAATACTCGTAGGAGAGAAAATGAAAAAAACGATTAAATTAGCAATAGTAGCTGCATTGGCACTAGGTGCAACTTCTGCATTTGCAACAAATGGCGATACCATGATAGGTGTTGGCGCTAAAGCTGTTGGTATGGGTGGTGTTGGAATAGGTATGGGGCATGGTGCGGAATCAGCTCTAAGCAATCCTGCTATGATTACTACAGTTGAAGGAACTCAGGTTTCTTTTGGTGGTACGGTATTTATGCCAGATGTAAAAACAAATTTGGGTGATGGAACAGGATTTCATAATAGCGATGCAGATTTGTCGATTATTCCTACTGTTGCAATAGCTCAAAAAGCAACTGATAATTTTTACTGGGGTATAGGCATGTACGGCGTGGCTGGTATGGGTACAGATTATCGTGATGCTACTGGTGGCGCTGCAAACTTTAACATGGTTACAAATTTACAGTTAATGCAGTTTGTTGTTCCTTTATCTTATAAGGTAAATGGATTTAGTATTGGTATAGCTCCTATATTACAATACGGGTCATTAGACATAAATTTTAAAAATAATAGCGGTGGACCACTTGGAGGTCTTGCGGCAGGTGCTACAAGTGATACACAAGGAGTTGCACAAGATTTCGGTCTTGGTTATACCATCGGTGCTGCTTATGAGATGAATGCTTTTACAGTAGGGGCATCATATAAATCAGCAATCTCTATGACTTATGATGGACAGATTTCTGAAGCAATGCAAGATTTTACAGGAACTTTAGGCTCTGACAAATTAGAGCAGCCTGCTGAACTGGGCATTGGTGCCTCATATGTAATGGGCAGTAGCACAATAGCTTTTGACTATAAAAAAATCAAATGGTCTGATGCTGATGGCTACAAAGATTTTGCATGGGAAGATCAAGATGTTTACATGGTAGGTTACCAGTTTGCACAAGATAATTATGCAATTCGTGTTGGTTATAACTACGCAAAAAGCCCAATTTCAGATCAAGGTGTAGCTGGTAGCTTATTGAATGTATTTAATCTTCTCGGATTCCCTGCAATTGTAGAAGAACATTATACGATTGGTGGAAGTTATGAATTCACAAAAATGACTTCAGTTGATTTAGCTTATGTTTACTCTCCAGAGGCTAGTGAAAATTTTGCGTACAGCCTAGGTGGTCCAGTAACAAGTATTGAAACAAAACACAGCCAATCAGCAGTTACAGCACAGCTCAACTTCAACTTCTAATCAACTCAATATTTATTTTAAGGTCGCCTTTTATGGGCGCACCTTACTCTTGTATTAAAATCTAGAAAATTATTATCATCACGAGTAGAGAAAAATATTCAGATAAATTACAGATTTATCTGATATAATATTTTTATATTTTTTGTGATGATAATATCACACATCACACAAATAGCTCAAATCAAAAGGAAGTACATGTTAAAAACAATAGTAAAAATAGCAGTTTTAGCGTCGCTAAGTGCAAGTATAGCGTTTGGATACCAAGCAATAAGGCTGAATGTATCAGAAGGGACTTATGCAGATAGGAACGATGCATTTAAAGGTATAATGGAGCTTGATTTAGAGGATGCCGGATTTACTCCTAAAGATATACATGCAGGGATTGAGTATTACTACAGACTTTTTTATGGAACAAAGCTTTTAAAAGATGGAAAGCCAAATCCTCAGTTTAAAGAGGATTATGTAGAAAATTTGGATAATTTAGGCTTTATTACAATCTCAAATGAAGAGTGGATGCTACCACTTCTTTTAAAAGAGCCATCTCTTGGAGGTTTTGCTCCGCTTAACTATCTTATCTATAAGAAAAAAAGTGAAAATAAAACCTATGTCGGTACGATAACACCTGAAGCGATGCTTGATATCACTAAAGTAAAAGATCCTGAGGTAAGAAAAACTTTTACCGAGTATATTGATGCTCTTAGTAAAGCAACTGATAACGGTATGGGCGGAGAAGTAGAGTTTATAGAGATTGACAAACTCCCTAAAAAAACTATGGTAGAGTTTGAGGTCCCTTTTGAGAGGGGAAGCGATGTGATTGATGCTAAATTTAACTTTATGGAAAGATTTGAAAAAGCGTTTGAAGCACAAGAGTACATTATTGCCGGCAAAAGAGATTTTGAAGAGTATTGGACTGACAATGATATGGACAATCCGAGATTTGACGCTTACTGGGTTTACTCTTTGTGTCACTTTACTTTTTCATATACAGTCTTTAACGCATGGGAGCATCCTGAGCTAGGAGTGTCTGCGCCATGTTCTATGTACATGTACTTAGAAAAAGATTCTAATACTTTAAAAGTAGGTATGCCGAGTGTTGAAAACTGGATAGTCTTTGGGGGAATAAAAGATCCGCAAAAGGTTAAATTTATCAAAGAGATGGATGAGAAAATTAAAGCTATCATGATTAGTTTAGGAGCAAAAGAGATATGAAAAAACCATTTAAAATATTAACAGTATTGGCTCTTGCTTTAACTTTTTTTGGTTGCTCTTCAACTAGTGTCGAGTCGCAGGCTCAAGCGCAAACCGGGATTAGTGAACCAAGGGGAGATGTAAGCGCATATCTAAAAGGTGCGCACATGAGTGTTGATGATGCACAAAAAAAGCTTTCAGAAGCAGGATTTGAAGTTTTATCTACATTTGAGAGTGTCAATAGCGGAACGACTATTTTATATACCTGCCCTAGACTAAAAGCAGAGGCGGCTAAGCCAAATCGTGCAAATATCGCTGTTATGAGAATTTTTGTTGATGATGAAGCAAAAAGTATCTCTATAGCAAATCCAGTCTATTTCGGTAAAGCATATATGCAAAATGATTATAATCATGAGACATTTACAGCAATAAAAGATAAGATTGAAGAAGTGTTTACGGGATTGACTCCATCTGAAGACAAAATGGCATTTAAGAACCTTGCAGGATTCCATTTTACTATCGGTATGCCGTACTATGAAGATGTAGAAGTTCTTGGAGAAGGTACAAATGAGGAGTTGCTTGCAAAACTCAGAGAGTACAAAAAGGGCAAAGAGATTGCGTTTGAACTTAAGATATCTGATGATACTACTTTAGTAGGTTATGAACTTGGTCGCGGCACAAAAAGATTTGTAAAGAAAACAGGTCGCGAAAATGCAGGCTTGCTGCCTTGGCCTATAGTGGTAAGCGGAGGAAAGGCTACAATGCTTAAGGCTGAATACTATATAGCTTTAAACTATCCATTGTTAGGTATGTTGCAGTTTGGCGGAATAGCATCTGTCCCAGGCGACGTAATTAAAGATTTAAATAAACCATTTAAATAAAACGTAGAGGCTATATTAAAATAGCCTCTCTTTTACCCTCTTTTATCTCACCTATTAGATAACCATCTGTTTTTGAAAGTACAGCATCAGCATCTTCTGCTTTTACAACAAGTATCATCCCTATACCCATATTGAATGCTCTGTACATCTCATTCTCTTCTACGTGCTTGGATATTAGCTCAAATATCGGCAGAACTCTAATGGCGTCTTTCTTTATCTCTGCTCTTAGATTTTCTGGCAATACTCGCGGGAGATTTTCAACTATTCCGCCGCCTGTTATATGAGCAAGGGCTACAATTTTGTCTTTTAGTTCTTTAAATGTTTTAACATATATTCGAGTAGGCTCTAGAAGTGTTTCTATAAGAGGCTTGCCGTTAAAATCATCATTAAACTTCATATTCATCTTTTCAAAGAGAACTTTTCTTGCAAGTGAAAAACCGTTTGAATGAAGTCCTGAACTCGGAAGTGCTATAAGCTTATCTCCCGCTTTTACAAGAGAAACCCTGTCCATTTCACTCTTCTCTGCAACGCCTACAGCAAAGCCTGCAAGGTCATAATCATCCTTGCTGTACATTCCAGGCATCTCAGCAGTTTCGCCGCCGATAAGAGCGCATTCACTCTGCTTGCAACCCTCTGCAATACCGGCAACAACACTTGTCGCTGTTTTTACATCTAGTTTTGCGGTTGCGTAGTAGTCCAAGAAGAAAGATGGTGTGCCAAAGTTACAAATAAGATCATTTACGCACATAGCAACTAAGTCTATGCCGACGGTATTGTGTATGCCTGAGTCAATCGCTAATTTTAGTTTTGTTCCGACACCATCGGTTGCAGCAAGCATTACCGGCTCTTTGAAGCCACGTGGCAATTCAAATGCTCCGGCAAAAGAGCCAATACCGCCGATAACACCCGGAATTTGTGTTGATTTCACTAAAGGTTTGATGTTTTCTACGAAACTATTGCCGGCATCTATGTCAACACCGGCATCTTTGTAGCTTATTTGGCTCATTCATGGCTCCAATATTTAAAGTACGAAATTATATCGAATGAGAGTTAAAGCCAGAGTTAATTTACTTTACAGAGCACTTTTTAGTAATAATGCAAAGCGGGCAGAAGTTAGCAATACCAGCTATTAGGGGAATTACTCCTAGATAAAACCAAGCGTTGCTTGTTATAAATCCTGTTGCAATCAGTGCTAATCCCACAATAATTCTAATTACTCTACAATTTTTTCTAATTTTGTCATAATTCATTTTAGCTCCATTGTTGTTTTAAATATATTTGAAAATTATATCAGAGATTGGTTTATAAAAGATAAAGGAATGAAATAATAATTATTTTACCTCTTTATCTTTTACAGTTCTTGTAAGGCAAGAACTGTGCTGATAAAAAAGAAGTCAGTTAAACATATCCGCATACAAAGCATCTGCCCAGTTATATATAGAGCTTGCGTTTACCTTTCCATCTTTCTTCCAATCTTCACTGCTTGATGTATCGGCAAAATCAAAAGTTTCAGTCGTTTTATCGTAAGAGTACTGTGTGTATATGTAGATTGCTTTTTCTGGCTCAATAGAGACGGCAGAGAAGCAAGTTGTGGTTGGCGGTTCCCATTTTATCTGCTTTGTTTTATTTATTTTTTGTGCAATTAGAGCGGCTACGTACTTCCCTTCAGAATTTGAAGTGTTTCCTGATTTTGAAAAGCCCATAGGACGTGAGTCACCTGCTATAAAAATGTTTTTTGCATCTATAGCCTCATATGTAAGCGGGTTGATATTTGCTTCGAGTCTGTTTTTTGCATCTTTTGCAAGTCCAACTCTCTCCAAAATTTTTGCACCTCTGATTTGAGGGTAAAAACATGCGTCCTCAAACTCAAATTCATCAAACTCGGTGTAAACCATTTTGTTGTCTAAATCAATCTTGTTTATTTTTGTACCGGGGACATACTCAATGTAATCGGCATAAAGTTCATTAAAGGCGGACTGAAATCCTTTTTCTTTAATAGTAATACTATTGTTTTCATCCAGTAGAATTATTTTGGCTTTTAGTTTTTTTTGTTTAAAATAATCAGCAATAACGCAGGCTCTTTCATATGGAGCAGGAAGGCATCTGTAGTTTCCGCTTGGTACCGTAATGATAAAATTGCCGCCTTTGAAATTTAAAACCTTGTTTTTTAAAGTGATATGCTCAGAACCGGGAATAAATCCAGCAGGGTACTCCTGCCTTAATCTGTTCTCAAAAGCGATATCTTTTGTCCATTTGGAGTAATCATAATCGATGCCCGGAGAGAGTACAAGATAGTCATACTTAATATCTCCATTGCTTGTTTTTAGAACTTGATTCTCTTTGTCTAAATCAACAGCTGTTGCATGAAAATATATGTAGTTATTTTTTCTAGCAGCTTGAAGATAATCGTGTGTTAAATATTCTAGTTTTACTTTATCTACAAGCCATAAGTTGCTTACAGGACAAGAGATAAACTCATGTCTTTGCTCAACTAAAATAACGTCTGCGTTTGGAGCAAAGATTTTTGTATATTTCGCAATAGCCAGGCCTGACCAGCCGCCTCCAAGAACAACAACTCTAGGGTTTTTTGTCTCATGTAATGGTGCTTTATAATCTGTAAGCGACTTAGCGGTTTTACTTTTTGTTTTGTTATTTAAGTCTGAATTGCCGCTTAGTGTCGAAGATGCAAGTGCCAAACCAGATAACGCTAATACATCTCTTCTTGAAATAGCCATGGATAATCCTCATGTAAAATAATTATAATTATATTATCATTTATTAACTTACCGAGAGCTTATTATTTTCATAGCAAAAAAGTGGAGTTGAATCTAGCGTTATGTAATTTAAAACAAATATGTTAAAATCGCACTAAAACAAATTAGGATTTTTAAACATGAGAGATTTTATATATGCTGAAATGATGGTGCATGTGCCTATGTGTACATCCAAAGAGGCAAAAGACGTGTTAATAATAAGCGATGATGCACAAAAATTAAGTGCAGAAGGAGCAAGGCATCAGGAAGCGAATTTAAAAGTTATCAGATGCTCTCTTGATGAAATCAGTGCTCTGGATGATGCTAGTTTTGATGTAGTAATCTCTGAAATGGGGCAAGATGCAGCATTTTTTTCACACGTAAACCGTGTTTTAAAAAAGGATGCTCAGTTTGTAACAACGCACCCTTCTTTAGATAAGGTAGAAGAAAACAAGAGTTTGATGATTATGCTTAAAAAATATTTTAAAATTATTATGCCATATAATATCGGAAACGGTGCTACGGCAATTCTGGCTTCAAAAGAGTATCATCCCACAGCAGACATCAATCTTCAAAGAGCTGACATGATAGATGGACTTCAATATTACAACAGCGATATTCATCCGGCTGCATTTGCCATGGGCAACTATATTAGAAAAGAATACCTAGGGATTATTAAAAACTAATGGCTTTTAAATATGCTATCGCACTTACCGGAGGAATTGCTACAGGCAAGAGCACTGTGGCTTCCCTGCTTACACTTAACGGCATGCGAATTATAGATGCGGATAGCATATCTCATGAGATTTTAGATGCTTCAAGGGAGTGGGTAAGAGAAAATTTTGGAGATGAGTTTGTAGAGGGTGTAAAGGTTGACAGAGCAAAACTTGGTCAACTGATATTTTCTAATAGCGAAGCTAAAAAGAAGTTGGAAGATTTTTTGCATCCAAAGATCAGAGCCGAAATAGAGAAAATAAGTAAAAAACAGGATAGTTTTAAATTTCCTTATCTTATAGATATTCCGCTTTTTTTTGAAAAAGGAGCATATGATATAAAAGAGAGTGTTGTTGTTTATGTTCCAAAAGATCTTCAGCTAGAGAGATTTATAAAGAGAAACGGTTATTCGAAAGAGGAGTCCTTAAGACGAATAGAGTCCCAGATGGATATAGAGGATAAGAAAAAAAAAGCTACATGGATTATAGACAACTCAAAAGATTTGAAGCATCTTCAGCGTGAGTGTGAAGAGTTTGTTGAGAAAATTAAAGCCAAATATCTGGAGAAAAAATGATAGTTTCAAAATATAGTGCAAATGGAAATGATTTTGTTATTTTTCATACTTTTGTTAAAAAAGATAGAAGCCAAGAGGCAAAAAAACTTTGTCACAGACAAGAGGGAGTTGGAGCTGATGGGCTAATCGTTTTAGTTCCGTATGAGAGTCAAGATTCTCAGAAAAACAGACCAACTATTGATTTTGAGTGGCAATTTTACAACTCTGATGGAAGTGAAGCAGAGATGTGCGGAAACGGTTCTCGTGCATGTGCGCACTATGCTTTTATCAATGAGCTGGCCCCTTCTAAGATGAGTTTTTTAACAGTTGCTGGAGTTATAAATGCAGAAGTTGAAGCATCAGATGCAAAGGGCGGTATGGTTTTAAGTGAGCTGACTTCTCCTAAAATTTTAGATACAAACATAGAGCACAATGGCAAAAAGTGGTACAAACTCAATACAGGAGTACCGCATCTTGTGCATATAACGCAAAATATTGAAGAGTTTGATATTGCCGAAGCCAGAGAATTGAGAAAAAAATACAATGCAAATGTAAATATAGTATTTGTCGATGGTAAAAATCTACGAGTTAGAACTTATGAGCGTGGGGTAGAGGATGAAACTCTTGCTTGTGGAACGGGAATGGCAGCATCTTTTTATATAGCTTATAAAGAGGGTTTGGTTTCAAACAATATTGAAGTCTATCCAAGAAGTGGTGACACTCTTTATCTGGGAGTAAACGACAGAAGTATTACATTTAAAGGTATGGTAAAAAGAGTTTTTACAGCGGAGGTTTAAAAACAGAGTTTTCTCTGTTTTTAAACTATTTTAAAGACCGGCAGCCTCAACGATTTTTGCTTGATGGTCTGCTATAAGTGGCTCTATTATCTCATCAAGAAGTCCGCCATGCATAATTTCGGCAAGTCTATAGAGTGTCAAACCAATTCTATGGTCAGACATACGGTTTTGCGGGTAGTTATATGTTCTAATTCTTCCGCTTCTATCTCCCGTTCCAACTTGTGCAGAACGGTTTGCGCTATCTTTTGCGAGTGCTTCTTGCATCTCTAGGTCATAAAGTCTTGCTTTTAAAACCTTCATAGCTTTTTCTCTGTTTTTGTGTTGCGATTTTTGGTCTTGATTTGTTACAACCAAGCCAGTAGGCAGGTGTGTAATCCTAACCGCAGAGTCGGTCGTATTTACACTTTGTCCACCGCATCCGCTTGAGCGCATAACATCTATTTTGAGGTCATTTTCATTAATCTCTATCTCAACATCATCAACCTCAGGCATGACGGCAACAGTAATCGCAGAGGTATGTACGCGCCCTTGCGATTCTGTTGCGGGAACACGTTGAACACGATGTGTTCCGCCTTCGTATTTCAACCTGCTATATACCTGATCTCCTCGTATAAGAGCAATAATCTCTTTATATCCGCCAGCATCAGAGGCAGAAGAGCTCAATATCTCAATCTTCCACCCTTTTAATTCCGCATAACGTGCATACGCTTCAAAGAGATTTCCAACGAAAATAGCCGCTTCATCACCGCCTGCTCCTGCGCGAAGCTCAACAATAATATTTCTATCATCATTTGGATCTTTTGGAAGAAGTAGAAGCTTTATGTCGTTTTGAAGTTGAGGAATTTTCGGCTCAAGGGATTTAAGCTCCTCTTTTGCCATTTCAAACATATCTGAATCGCCAAGCATAGCTTTAGCATCTGCAATTTCTGCAAGTATAACTTTATACTCTCTTGCCTTTTCTACGATTGGTAAAAGTGAAGATTGTTCTTTTGATAGAGCTGTCATCCTCTTGATATCAGAGGTTATGTCAGGAGAACTTAGCAGTTCGCCAAGTTCTTCATAACGCTTGATAAACGGGGTAAGTTTATCGGCTAACATTTATAGTGTTAACCTTATAGTGCGTTTACAGCTCTGTGTAGACGACTAATTTTTCTAGCAGCAGTCTCTTTTTTTAAGATACCTTTGCTTACAAATTTTTGAATTTGCTTGTTTGCTACTGTCATTGCTGATGCAGCTTCTTCTTTGTTACCTGCAGTAATAGCAGAACGAACATCTTTTACAATGTTTTTAAGACGAGTTCTGTAGAAACGATTACGCTCAGAACGAACGATAGTTTGGCGAATTCTCTTAACTGATGACTTGTGATTTGCCATGCATGAGTCCTTCTCATAAAAATTTAGTGCAGAATATTAGCTTAAATATAATTAAAATTAAGTTAAAGACAAGGTAAATGGCAATAATTTAAACAATTTGACTAACTTATGTTAAAATACAGCACATTAAATTTTGGAAAATATCATGAAACTATTTGGAACTGACGGAGTAAGAGGCGAGGCAGGTACTTTTTTAACGGCGGAACTTGCTATGAAAGTTGCAATGGCTGCAGGGATTTATTTTAAGGCTCACTCAAAGACTAATAAAATTTTAATCGGAAAAGATACGCGCAGAAGTGGTTACATGATAGAAAATGCAATAGTAAGCGGGCTTACGGCTATTGGCTATGATGTTGTTCAGATTGGTCCTATGCCGACTCCGGCTATCGCATATATAACTGAGAATATGCGTTGTGATGCGGGAATTATGATAAGTGCTTCGCATAACTCTTTTGAAGACAATGGGATTAAATTTTTTGATGGCTGCGGAGATAAACTCTCTCACAGCGCTGAAGAGGAGATAGAAAAAATTTACCAAAACAGCGAGCTTTTGCAGGATGCACATGTAAGTGGTAAAAACATAGGCAAGGCTAAAAGGATTGATGATGTGGTCGGTCGTTATATAGTGCAGCTTAAAAACTCTTTTCCAAGAGAGCTCTCTTTAAAAAATATGCGTATCGTTTTAGATACGGCAAATGGAGCGGGATATATTGTGGGACCGACTGTTTTAGAAGAGTTGGGCGCAGACGTAGTTGTTTTGCATAACAAACCTGACGGCTTCAATATAAATGAGGGCTGTGGGGCACTGCATACAAAAGATCTTTGTGAGAGCGTGATAAAATATAGAGCCGATTTGGGAATTGCGCTTGATGGAGATGCAGATAGAGTGGTAATTGTTGATGAAAACGGAGAGGTTGTAGATGGCGATCAGCTTCTCGGTGCTCTTGGGGCATACATGAGCGATAAGGGCGATTTAAAAGGAGATGGAATCGTCTCAACCGTTATGAGCAACAAAGGATTGGATGATTTTATGTCCCAGAGGGGTTTAAAAGTGTTTAGATCTGATGTCGGCGATAAAAATGTTTTGCAGATGATGAAAAAAGAGAAGATAAATTTCGGTGGTGAACAGAGCGGACATGTTATTATCAGCGATTTTGCAAAAACCGGTGACGGATTGGTTTGCGCACTTCAAGTATTGGCACTTCTTACAAAAACTAAGCAGAAGGCTTCAACAGCTCTTCGCCCTTTTGCGCTTTATCCTCAAAAATTGGTAAATATAAATGTTAAAGTTAAAAAACCTCTCAGTGAGATTGAGGGGCTTGAGAAGAAACTAAAGGAGTTGGATAAAGCTGGCGTTCATCACCTGATTCGTTATTCTGGAACTGAAAATAAACTCAGAGTTCTTTTGGAGTGTAGGGATGCAAAAAAAATGAACTCTTATATGAACGAAATGATAGAATTTTTTCAAAAAGCTTTAAATGCATAATAAAACAATTCGTCTGCTAGCAATTCTTCTCTTTACGACGGCAGGAATTTTTATAATTGACCAAAATATAAAGTCGCTTTTTGTTGATGGTTGGAGATACTACGGGAAGTGTATTGATTTGATATTAGTCTATAACAGGGGTGTGGCATTTTCAATGTTTGCATTTTTAGAGGAGACGTTAAAATATATTCAGTTGGTGCTTGTTTTGGGTGTTTTTGGGTATATAATTTATCTAAAAGAGATTTGCTATGCTTTTCCTATGGGGTTACTACTAGGCGGTGCAATTTCAAACATATATGATAGGTTTATTCACGGCGGAGTTGTGGATATGGTTTATTGGCACTGTGGATTTGATTTTGCGGTATTTAATTTTGCAGATGTCATGATAGATGTGGCGGTTGTTTGGATTTTAATATTAAATTTCAGACCAAAATTTTGTAAAAAAAGTACCTAAAGATAGATAAAAGCAGATTTAAGGTAATATTACCAAAATTATAAATAATAATGAAAAGGAAATTGATGAAAATCAAAGCAAACAAAATTAATAGCGCGAACGCTCAAATAGAAGCCCAAATTCCAAAAGAGACGATAGACGCAAATATAGAAAAAATAGCTAAAGAGATAACAAAAACTGCTTCCGTTCAAGGGTTTCGTAAAGGTAAAGTTCCAGTATCTGTAGTAAAAAAACAGTATGGAGAGCGTCTGGTTCAAGATGCAGAAGCTGAAGCATTGCGTGAAGTTTTAAACAAAGGTCTTGATGAGCTGAAAATAGCTATGAATTCGTTAATCGGGGAACCGAATATTTCAAATTTTGTAAAAAATGCAGACAGTATTGATGTAACGGTTAAGATTGCTATGAGGCCTGAGATTAATCTTGAAAACTATAAAGATATGGTTGATGCTTTTGAGAAACCTGTAGTAACGGATGAACAGGTAGAAAAGAGATTGGAAAAAATAGCTGATTCTCAAGGGAAGTTTGTAGATTTAAAGAGAAAAAGAGCAGCAAAAGAGGGCGACAGCGCTATTATTGATTTTGAAGGTTCAATTGACGCAGAGCTATTTGAAGGTGGAGCAGCAAAAGAGTTTGCTTTGGTTCTTGGTTCAGGTCAATTTATTCCAGGCTTTGAAGAGCAGGTAGTTGGCATGAAAATAGGTGAAGAGAAGGTTGTAAAAGTTACTTTTCCTGAAAACTATGGCTCTGATAAATTAGCAGGCAAAGAGGCTGAATTTAAAGTAACACTGCATAATATTCAAGAGAAAGCAAAAGTGGAGATTGATGAGGCTTTTGCTGAAAAGATTCTCGCAGGACAAGATGATAAGAGCTTAGAGAATTTAAAAAGCCAAATAAAAACTCAATTAGAGCATGAAGCACTTGCAAAACTTTATAATGAAGAGATGAAGCCTACTCTCTTAGAGACTTTTGTAACAAAGTTTGATTTTGATCTTCCTGAGTTTGTTGTTGAGCAGGAGATTGATGTTTCACTAAATAAAAAAGCAAGTATGATGAGTGAAGATGAGATAAAAGAGCTTCGTGAAGATGCCACTAAACTAGAAGCGCTTCGTGAAACTTTCCGTGAAGATGCACAAAGAAGTGTTAGAGCTACATTTATCATTGATGCACTTGCTACTGCTGAGAGCGTTAAAGTTGATGAGAATGAAGTTATGCAGACTATTTACTATGAGGCGATGCAAATGGGACAAGACCCTAGAATGGCATACGATAAATATAAAGAAGCCGGTTATTTACCTGCTATTCAGATGTCAATGGTTGAGGATAAAGTGCTTACGCAGATTCTTAATTCTAAGATGAAAGAAGCTTAAGCCAGATGAGTTATGTTCCTTACGTAGTTGAAAAAACAGCACGCGGCGAGCGCTCTTATGATATTTACTCCCGTCTTTTAAAAGACAGAATTATAATGCTAAGCGGAGAAGTTAATGACGCAGTTGCCTCATCTATTGTAGCGCAGATGCTATTTTTAGAAGCAGAGGAGCCTGAGAAGGATATATATTTTTATATAAATTCTCCCGGCGGTGTTGTTACGGCAGGAATGGCAATATATGATACAATGAACTATATTCGTCCTGATGTAGCTACAATATGTGTTGGTCAAGCCGCATCAATGGGAGCTTTTTTACTCTCAAGCGGGGCAAAAGGGAAGAGATATGCGCTTCCACATGCAAGGATTATGATTCATCAACCTCTTGGAGGGGCTCAAGGTCAAGCAACAGATATCGCGATTCAGGCAAAAGAGATTCTTAGAATGAAAGAAGAGCTAAACGAGATTTTGGCTAGAAATACGGGTCAAGATATTAAACAAGTTGAAAAAGATACCGATAGAGATAATTTTATGAGCGCTAAAGAAGCAAAAGAGTACGGAATGATTGACGAAGTTTTAGTAAAAAAAAGTAAAGATTTAGATAGCTAAAGGAGCTGGCATGTCAGGAGCTTTAAGAAGTAGACGTCGTAGTGTAACAACGGATACAAAACCATCTACAGCGGTAACAGACAAAGAAGCAACAGTAGAGCCGGAGGGCGAGTTAGAAGCGTATTCAAAAGAGGTCTTAAGTGCCTTGATGAAAGACGGCTTGCCACCTACTCCTAACAACTTCTCTCTCTATTTTGATAGACTATTAGAGGATAAAAGTCAAAATACGCGCAACCATATTGTTTCAGTTCTAGAACTTGAAGAGAGTAATGATGATGAAAATTCTATCTTACTTGAACAGAGTTTGAAACAGGGCTTTTTGTCAATTAAAAATATTCTCGGTATCACGGCAAACCTTTATAAAAATATGTCTTTAATGACAAAGATACTAGACAAGAGAAAACAAGAACTTGAAGTAAGCTCAGACAATCAAGCAGTAAGAAGTGTTGTTACATCTTTAGAATCTGACATCTCGAAGCTTAATGCCATTTTAAAAAACCAGAGTAGTACCATTAAAAATACCTATGAGGACACGGCAAAAATAATAAAAAATGTTGAAAATGAGACTATTTTTGACAACCAGTACGGCGTTTATAACAAACGCTACTTGATGACAAAAATCGAACAAGAGATAGAGCTTATTAAAAAGTTTAAACACAAAAGTTCTCTTATTATGATTGAGCTCTCACGTGATCTTAAATCAAGCGTAAATAATGAAAAAGCAATAATGCTTATGACAAAAACCATCGCAAGACTTCTTTTGAAAACTTCAAGAAGAAGTGATATTGTTGCCCATTATGGAAACGGTGTCTTTACTATGCTTCTTAAGCATACCGACATAGAGAGTGCAAAAAAAGCAAGTGAAAGACTTTGTGAGCTTGTCTCAAACAGCAACTTTTTCTTATCAGACCGTGAAATCCAGTTAAAAATATCTATAGGAATAACTGATATTACTCAAAACCACTCCGTAGAAGAGATTATAGTAAGCTCAATGGATGGGGTTGAAAAAGCGTACGAAAATCCCAACCTAGACTACGCAGTTTTACTTAGAAACAGTTAGTAGTATATTATAGACAAAAAATGAAGTTAACCATAGTAGAATATCCAGATAAAAGATTAAAAGAGAAGTCTAAAACCGTTGAGAAGTTTGACAAAGAGTTGCATCAACTTTTAGATGAGATGTATGAGGTCATGATAAGCTCAAACGGTATAGGGTTGGCGGCTATCCAAGTAGGACATACAAAAAGAGCTCTGCTTTTAAATATTCCAGATGAAAATGATGAACAGTCTATAGATACTTTAGTTGAGATGATAAATCCTGTTATCACATACACAAGCGGATTGACGACATACCAAGAGGGATGCCTAAGCGTACCGAGCTTCTATGAAGATGTGCAGAGATATGAGAGTATCGCCGTTAATTATCAAGATAGAGACGGAAATACAAAAAGCATAGAAGCGGAGGGTTTGTTAAGTATAGCAATTCAACATGAAGTCGATCATCTACAAGGTATTTTATTTATAGACAAGCTCTCATATTCACGCAGAAAAAAGTTTGAAAAAGAGTATAAGAGAATGCAAAAAGAGAAAAAACTTCATAAACTATAGTTTTATATGACACTTTGTCATATTTACTCACATTTGAAAATATAAAGAGTACAATGGTATCAATTTAATATAGGTTTATGCTATGAAAATGGTCTCTTGCGCCACATATGAGGGTATCGAAGCAAAAGTTGTACAGGTTGAATCTACGCTCACAAAAGGGTTGCCTTCCTTTAGTGTAGTAGGAATGGCAAGCGCTTCAATAAATGAGGCAAAAGAGCGTGTTAAATCCGCACTATTAAGCAATGAATTTACATTTCCCCCAAAAAGAATTACTATAAATCTTGCCCCGAGCGACGTCAAAAAAGAGGGAAGCCAGTTTGATTTGAGCATCGCTTTGCTTATCGCACTTGATTATCTGCAAGATGATTTGAGTGAGTGGTTTGTCTTTGGGGAACTGGGTCTTGATGGGGCTATAAAAGAGAATATTCAACTCTACCCGCTTCTATTATCGCTTGCAAATCAAAAAATTATTAAAAAAGCAGTTGTTCCATTTGAGAGTTTAGATAAGTTATCAAAGATTCCAAATATAGAATTTTATGGGGTTAAGAGACTAGATGAAGCAATAGAGTTGTTAAAGAACTCTGCTAGTGCGCTGCCAAATAGCAGTTATAAAAAAATAGAGTATCCATGTTATAAAATTGATGAGCAGGAGTACTATTTTGACAACAACTATGTTGAGAATTTTTTAGATGTAAAAGGACAAGAGATTGCAAAAAGAGCAGCACTCATCAGTGCCGCCGGCTTTCACAATCTGCTTTTAGAGGGAAGTCCTGGCTGTGGAAAGAGTATGATTGCGCAAAGATTAAGATATATCTTGCCCCCTCTTAATAGCGATGAGATTTTAGATATCGCAAAGCTTGATGCTCTTGAAGCCAAAGAGCCCGACTTTAAACCACTCAGAAGCTATAGAGCTCCTCACCATTCCTCGACAACAGCGAGTGTATTTGGGGGTGGAAGCCATAAGGCAAAAATAGGAGAGGTTGGTCTGGCGCACAGAGGGATTTTATTTTTTGATGAACTTCCTCACTTTTCACGCGTAGTTTTGGAGGCCTTGCGTGAACCTTTGCAGGATAATAAAATTCGAATATCAAGAGTAAATTCAAAAATTGAGTATCCGAGTGATTTTCTGTTTGTAAGTGCCATGAATCCATGCCCATGCGGCAATCTACTTAACGAACATAAAGAGTGTAGATGCAGTGAACTTGAGGTACAAAGATATAAAAACAGACTCTCCGACCCGTTCTTAGATAGAATTGATCTTTGTGTCGTTATGCAGCAGGTAAGCTTAAATGACAAGGCAACACTAAGCTCGCAAGAGATGCACAAGCAGGTAATCGAGGTACATAAAAGAGTAAAAGCAAGAGGGCAGATACCTTTTACGGCAAAGTTAAGCGATGAGGAGATACAGAGATACTGCGTCCTTAGTGATGAAGCAAAAGATGTGCTAGAAATAGCAGTACAGAGATATGCACTCTCCTTTAGAAGTATAAAAAAGATTCAAAAAGTTTCACGAACTATTGCGGATTTAGATGGTAGCGATATTATTGGGAGGAGGCATCTCCTTGAAGCTTTGAGCTATAGGAGGAGAAGCTAGAGTTTTAGCTCTAGCTTTGGTATTTATGAATTAAAAATCATCTTCTGCTTTTAAGATACCTTGTATCTCGATATTTAATTTAACTATCTCGCTAACAACGACTCCGCCTGCTTCTAGTGCTTGATTCCAGGTGATACCGTAATCTCTTCTGTCTATTTTTCCGCTAAGGCTAAGTCCTGCTCTTTGTTTGCCCCATGGATCGGTCACGGTACCGCCAAATTCATAATCAAGGATAACATCTTTTGTTGTGCCTTTTATGGTCAGTTTTCCGTAAGCTTTATCGCCTTTGACACTATCAAGAACAAATGTAACTTTAGGGTACATCTCTGCATTAAAAATTTCATCTGATTTTAGATGTGCATCTCTTTTTTCAATATTTGTATTTATGGAATCAACATCCATTTCACCTTTTAAAGCTATGAGTTTATTTGTCTCATCCTCCAACTCAAAATTACCATCGAACTTCTTAAATTCTCCATTTACGGTAGTAATCATCATGTGTTTTACCGAGAAAGTTACATTCGTGTGAGAAGCATCAACCTTATAAACGCCACCAAATAGTGAACTTGCTCCTAGGAGTATCGATACAATTATAAATTGCAGTTTTTTCATGTTTAAATCCTTCATTTTGTTTGAATAATTATAGTATTAAATTGTACCAAGAGGTATTAAATATGTCAACTAATGACAAATTCTAAACATAAATACAAAAAGTTATACATTATAGTAAGTTGCATTTGGATGATAAACAACCAAAGCAGAAGTTGACTGCTCTGGATGAATCTGAAATGTCTCACTTAGTTCAATCCCGAACTCTTCGGGCTTTAAAAGGTTAAAGAGCGGACGATTAAGCTCAAGGTCTGGGCAAGCAGCATAACCAAATGAGTATCTTGAGCCTTGATATCTATTCATCTGAACATCACTTAGACTACTTCCTTCTCCATGAGAGATGTTTAAATCTAACCTTATCTGCTTGTGGGCAATTTCAGCAAGCGCTTCTGCAAGCTCAACTCCGAGCCCATGAAACCGATAGTATTCCGTGAACTCCCCTTTTGCATAAATCTCTCTCTCAACCTCACTAAGCTTTGAGCCTGCACTCACACATGTAAACGCTACAATATCATGTCTGTCTCTATGGAAAAAGTCACTTAGTGCACGGTGAGGCTGCTTTGACTGCCTTGGAAATGTAAACTTCTCTACCGCTCTTCCCATAACACTCTTGAGAGATTCATGATTTACCTCATCATCTGAGTTGTAACCCTCGCTCTCATCAAATATAAGCAGAGTATTATCATCGCTTCTGCATGGCCAGTAACCATAGACAATAGTAGGCTCAAAGAGCTTCTCCTCAATAAACTGTGCTTTTAGTCTTTCATACGCCGGCCAAACAACCTCGTCAAGCTGTTTTTCATACGCCTCTTTTGTCATTCCCTTTGAGCTGTACCCCCAGCGGGATTTAAAAAGAAGCTTGTGGTTAATCCACTCAAATGCCATCTCAATCTGCTGCTCGGTAAGTTTTAGTTCACGTCTTCCCCAAAACGGAGGTGTTGGAACTGCAACCTCGCGTGAGGGCATTTTTAGTTCTGAAAATGGAGGAATTATTACCTCCTCTTTGATTTTTACAATCTTTTTATCTTCATCTTTGGGGTGCAGATTGGTATCAAAGTTTTTTGCCTCAATGCGGCTCATGGCAGTTACGCCGTCAAAAGCATCTTTGCAGTAAAAAATCGGACCGTCATAAAAAGGACGGCAAAAATCATCTATAAAGGAGCGAGTAAGTGCGGCACCGCCTAAAAGAATAGGTATTTTTATCCCCTCTTTTTGAAGAGCTTCGAGGTTATCTTTCATTACTTGAGTTGATTTGACCAAAAGTCCGCTCATGCCTATTGCATCTGCATTTGACTCTTTTAGTGTTTTTACAAAATTCTCAAGTTCAACTTTTATACCTAAATTTACTACTTTGTAGCCGTTGTTGGAGAGAATGATATCTACTAGATTTTTACCAACGTCATGCACATCTCCCCTTACTGTTCCAAGGATTAGTGTTGTATCAACTTTTTTGTCAATTTTTGGCAGATATGGGTTTAGGTAATCTACTGTTTTTTTCATAGTCTCCGCACTTTGAAGAACAAACGGCAGCTGCATCTGCCCTGAGCCAAACAGCTCTCCCACTACTTTCATAGCATCTATGAGAATCTCGTTGACTATTTTTTGTGGAGCGATTGTATGGCGTGCTTCTTCAACTAAAGGAATCATCCTCTCTTTGTCTCCGTCCATAAGAAGTTTTGCGATTTTTTCTTCATTGCTCATCGCAAGATAAGCTTCATCTACCGCTTGATTGTCAACTGCCTCTTTCGTGCTAAAGTGCTCAATAAACTCAAAAAGAGCTGCAGAGTTTGGCTTACGGTTAAAGATAAGATTGTCGCATATCTCTTGATCGACTTTAGAGATTTTATTGATAGGGATAATGTGTTGGACGTTTATGATAACGCTTGTAAGTCCTGCTTGTGTGCAGTGATGTAAAAACATAGAGTTGAGGTAGGGGCGGGCATCTTTATCGAGTCCAAAAGAGATGTTTGATAGTCCTAAAATTGCTCCGACTTCAGGATGTCTTTTCCGCAGTTCTCTTATTGCTTCAATAGTGTTGATGCCAGCATCAACATACTCTGCATCCCCGCTTCCAAGAGTAAAGGTAAGCAGGTCAAAAACTAAATCCTCTGGCTTTATGCCATGTTTTTTTGTAGCAAGTTCATAGATACGCTCGGCGACTTCAAGTTTGCGTTCAACTGTTTTTGCCATTCCAATCTCATCTATAGTTAGACAAACTAGTGCGGCTCCAAACTTTTTAGCTAATTGACATACCGCATCAAACTTCTCAATGCCGTCTTCAAGATTAACAGAGTTGATTATAGGTTTCCCCCCGATTAGCTTGAGTGCTGCTTCAAGTGCAGTTGTCTGGGTAGAATCGGGCATAAGGGGAAGTGCTATTTTTTGGGCATAAAGTGACATAACATGGTTCATATCTTTTGTCTCATCACGTCCCGCAAAGCCCACACTTACATCAAGCACATGAGCTCCAACTCTTACTTGTTGTTGAGCAACACTTAGCGTTCCCTCATAATTTTCTGCTAGAAGAAGCTCGCGAAATGCTTTTGAACCTGTTGCGTTACTTCTCTCTCCCACAAGCAAAACAGAAGACTCTTGAGATAAAGAGACTGTATTAAAGAGTGAAGCAAGAGAGTTTTCTTGAAATCCGGATGCCTCTTTTGGAAGAGTGCCGCTGACTCTGTTGACTAAAGCGCGTATGTGTTGGGGGGTAGTTCCGCAGCAGCCACCTAAAAAGCTTACGCCGTCATATTTTAAAAAGTTTTCCTGTTTATCGGCAAACTCATCAGGTCCCATTGGGTAGTATGTATAGCCTCCGCGGTTTTGTGGAAGTCCCGCGTTTGCATGAATGCTTATAGGTTTACTCCAAAGTTCGCTAAGTGTTTTTACATGTTTTTCAACTTGCTCCGGGCCTGTTCCGCAGTTAAAACCAAGACTTAAAATATCAAAAGGCTCTAAAATAGCGGCTATTGTCGAGGCATCTGTTCCTATAAGCATGGTTCCGCTTAGCTCAATAGTAACGGAGACCATGATAGGAATCTCCACTTCCCTTTGCCTGCAAGCTTCTTTGCAGGCATGAAGAGCTGCTTTTATCTGAAGTGGATCTTGACATGTCTCAAGCAAGAAGATATCTACTCCTCCATCAATTAGAGCAAGACAGAATTCAGTATAACCCTCATACATCTTATCATAGGTTATATGCCCAAGTGAGGGGAGTTTTGTTCCCGGTCCGATAGAACCTAAAACAAATCTCGGATGCTCGGGAGTGCTAAATTTCGCGCACTCTTTTTTTACAAGTTCGGCACCTGCTCGTGTTAGTTCATAAGCGCGATTGCCGAGTCCATACTCATCTAAAACCCATGAAAATGAGCCAAAGGTGTTTGTTGTGATGAGGTCTGCTCCGGCGCTAAGGTAAGCGTGAAAAATCTCGCTTAAAACTTCAGGGCAGGTTACATTTAGGAGTTCATTACACCCCTCATTGCCTTGCCAAGCCTCTTTAGGAATCTTCTCATCCCGCTGTTGAAGTTGAGTGCCCATAGCCCCGTCAATAATAAGAGGTCTGTTTTTTATAATTTTTAAGATATACTTTTTTGGTGTCATGAAAAATCTTTTGTTAAAATAAATAATGATTTTATTCTATCAAGTTAGAACATAAAAAAGACTTTCAAAAATAGTTATAATAGTTATAATAATTATAATTATAGATAATTTAAAAAATATTCTGTTATAATATTGGCAATATATTGTCAGGAAGTGAAAAATATGAGTGAAAAAACAACAGGCATAAAGCTGCCAACCCCTTGGAGAATAAAAAGATACTATTTTTTTATTTTAGTTACAGTCGTGATTTTGGTTTTACCGTGGATACAGGTAAATGGAAGTCACTTTTTTTTATTAAGTTTTGATAAGCTAAAGCTTCATCTTGCATTTGTTGAGTTTGATATGCAAGAGTTATATCTTATGCCCTTTTTGCTTATGATGCTTTTCTTGGGAATCTTCGGTATGACTGTTGTGGGTGGGCGTGTGTTTTGTGGATGGATCTGCCCGCAAACAATCTTTAGAGTAATTTATCGTGATTTGATAGAGACAAAACTGCTCGGACTTAGAAAGCGCATAAAAAACAAGCAGCAAGAACCGGATATGAGCATCTTGCAAAACAAGATAAAAAAAGTAATTGCAATTTTAATTTGGGTCGCTCTTTCGTTTCTAGCAAGTGCGAATCTGCTTTGGTTCTTTGTACCGCCTGAAGATTTTTTCGCCTATTTAGCTAATCCTTCTGAACATATGATTCTACTAGGAACACTTGTAGTTTCAGCGCTTTTTCTTATCTATGATATTGTTTTTTTACAAGAAGATTACTGTGTTTACGTCTGCCCATATTCAAGAATTCAGTCTGTTTTATATGATGAGCACACTGTTATGGCTCTATACAATACAAATAGAGGCGGACATATCTATAATGAAGAAAAAGAGAAGGAATTTACAAAGCAAAAAGAGCTTCAAAAAGTTGAACCGCATGCGGAATGTACGGCATGTGAGAGTTGCGTAACTGTTTGTCCTACGCATATTGACATTCGTAAAGGACTTCAGCTTGAGTGCATCAACTGTCTTGAGTGTGTAGATGCATGTACTGTTGTTATGGGAAAACTAGGCAAACCTTCTCTTGTAACCTGGTCTAGTAATTATGAGATTATAGATAAAAAAGGAAAGACAAAATATTTCCGCGTAAAAGTTATCGCCTATGTTATTTTACTTGTCGGGTTAGCAATCGGTATGGTAATAATGGGAAGCAAAAAAGAGCATATGCTCTTAAATATTAACAAAGAAAACAGAATGTACTCCATCTCGGAAACTTCTGATGGAAGAGTGGCGGTTGAAAATGCTTATATCTTTTTAATGCAAAATACGCAAAATGAAAATATGGATTTTTATTTTGATGTTATATTGCCAAAAGATGTAAAAGGGAAGCTCGAAATTGTAAAACCGACAGAACCTTTTGATATTACGCCGGGGGTAAAAAAGAAAAAAATTGTTGTGCTTAGAACCTACGATAAACTTTCAAAAGATGAGAGACATGACACAACAATTCCAATAACAATTCGTGCTTATGCAATAGGACATGAAGATAAAATAGTAGTTTTTAGGGAAGCGACGTTTACCTATCCAAGAGCAGACTTGATTCAAGTAAAATAAAATGTGATATATTTTTGATATAATTTGCTTTTAATTAAGACGTTTTCTAGACTCCTTAGTCGAGGAGTCTGCGCTTAAATTAGGAAGAACTAAATCAAAAAGGAGTTATATGCCATTTTCTGCGCGCAATAGAAAAGGTACCTTAAGCGGTGTTGTTTTTGTAGCAATTTTTGCTGCAGCAGCTACCATGATTTCAGAAATTAATTTTATAAAATCTCTTGGGATTTCACCGCTTGTTATAGGAATAGTTATAGGAATTTTTTATGCAAATACGCTTCACAATAGGACTCCAAAGGAGTGGAGTGGCGGTATAACATTTAGCGCAAAAAAAATTCTACGCTTTGCAATTGTTTTTTATGGATTTCGTATCACGTTTCAACAAATCGGCGAGGTTGGGTTAGAGGGATTTATGGTCTCGCTTATTATGTTAGCTACAACCTTCTTTTTGGGAACATGGGCTGGGCAAAAACTCTTCAAAATGGATAGGGATACATCTATGCTTACTGCATCAGGAGCTTCAGTATGTGGGGCAGCTGCCGTTTTGGCAACGGAGCCTGTTTTAAAAGCCGAGGAGCATAAGGCTGCAATCGCCGTTTCCATGGTTGTTTTATTTGGAACAATCTCGATGTTTTTATATCCGCTTCTTTATAATATGGGAGTTTTTGATATGAGTGCAAAAGAGTTTGGTATATATGTCGGCGGAACAATCCACGAGGTGGCTCAGGTTGTAGCAGTTCCGGCATCTATACCAAATGCAAGCGAAGAGATGGCAAACGCCGCGATTATTGTAAAGATGACGAGGGTTATCATGATAGCGCCGATGCTTATAATCTTGGGAATATATCTCTCATTTAGCTCAAGAAAAAGCGGCACGAGTGCAGGCGGAGTTAAGCTTGTGATTCCATGGTTTGCGGTCTATTTTATTGGTATGGCAGGATTTAATTCTCTTGGAATTGTCCCACAAAATATAGTAGATGTGATAAATGAGATAGATACTTTTTTACTCACAATGGCGATGACAGCACTTGGAATAGGCACTGTTTTTTCGAAATTTAAGGGGCTTGGGTTAGCACCTATTTATACCTCAGGAGTGATGTTTGCGTGGTTGCTTGTGGGCGGATACTTCATTACAAAATGGGTTGTAGCGGTATTTTAGCAAGTTGTAACTTTCAACTAAAAGAGTATATAATAAAAACAAATTAAACTTGAAGGGAGCAGTAAGGATGTCAAATTTACCAAATACATTAAATTCTTACTGGCTCTGGAGAGAGATATCCTCAAAACTCGGCGTCTCAAATCCTGCATATAAGTACTGGATTGAGACAAGAAACTTAAAGCTTAACAATAAATATCTCTTTATACAAAAAAACACCCTTCCTCAAAAACATGAGCATGTAGAGAAAATATTGACTGATTTATCCGGTCATCTGCCTATAAAATACGCCTCAGATAGGCTGCATGTGAACGAACGCATCTTTTCATACGACAAGATGAAACTTCATAAAGAGTTTGAGTATAAATTTGTCGAGGATGTAAAATTTGTAAATATAAAAAAATTTTTTACGGAGTTTGGGATAAGAGTAAGTAAAAATTCTATTATTCAGCTTGGAAAAATAAAGGATTTAGAAATAGGTCCTGATTGCATATTTTATAATTTAAAAAATGATTACGGTGTCGTGGTGTACGAATAATGAATACCTTTTTTCTTGAGTTTCGTGACCCGCTTTTTGGGATAATAATCTTTTTTGTTCTTATTTTTGTCATCACTTTTTTTTCCTACTGGTTTGCAAAACTTAAAAAAAAAGAGGATTATAGACACTTAGACAAATTTTTAAAACAGTTTCACTCTCTTCCGTCTCAAAACGAATTAAAAGTGCTTATAACTAAAGGGGAACTCTCCGAAAAATCTTGGTTGCTATTGGCAAGCTCATATACGAAAAATGGCAACTATGAAAAAAGCATAGAGATATATAGCGAGCTTTTAAAGGTAGCAGACAAAGCCAACTACAGAGACACCCTCTTTTTGCTTGGGAAAACTTACTTTAAAGCTGGTTTTTTAGAGAGGGCAAAACAGATTTTTTTAGAGATACTAAAAAATAATCCACGAACCCCACAAGCACTAAGTTATCTGCTTTTGGTTTATGAGCAGATGAGGAATTACAATGCGGCTCTTGAGGTTTTGGACTCCTTAAGTGAGCTAAAAAAGGATGTAACCCTAGAGAGCGCTTATTTAAATACGCTGTTTATTTTAAATAATGTAGAGATGACCTCTGATGTAAAAGTTTACAAACTCTTGGAGATATATAAAAACAGTAACGCTTTGGCATATCTTATATTTGAATATCTATTTCGAGTAAATCCAAAGGCTGCCTGGGAAAATTTTGATACCTCAAAAGCGGAGTTGCTTGTCGATGTACTGTGGAGATGCGACAAAAAAGATTTGAATTTAGATACAATAATGCAAAATGGCTATTTAAAGGAGCTCTATACCGCAAAAGGGTATATAAAAGAGGCCGTTAAAAGTTCTGTTTTTGAGCTTGACGTGCTTATAAATCTTGATTCTAAAGTAAATGCAACACTTGGATTTGAGTATATCTGTAACAACTGCAAAGTAATCTACCCGTTTGCTTTTAGTCGTTGCAGCAGCTGCCACGCTATAGATTCATCAAGAGCAGAGCTCTCTTTAGTAAAAGATTATCATAAGGATTTTAGTGAAGAAAATAACTCTTTTCAGTGACGGAAGTGCTCTTGGAAATCCCGGTCCAGGAGGATATGGAACAATCTTAAGGTTTGCCGATAAGGAGAGGGAAATCTCTGGCGGTGAAGTGCATACTACAAACAACAGGATGGAGCTTTTAGCTGTTATCGAGGGCTTAAGAGCACTCAGAGAGCCTTGTATGGTTGATATTATCTCAGATTCTTCTTATGTGGTAAAAGGGATAAATGAGTGGCTTGAGAGTTGGATTAAAAGAGACTTTAAGAAAGTAAAAAATCCTGATTTGTGGATAGCGTATATAGAGGTTTCAAAAGGGCATAAGATAAACGCTTTATGGGTAAGAGGGCATAATGGACATGTTGAAAACGAGAGATGCGATATTTTGGCAAAGATAGCGGCGCAAAAGATGAAGGAGAGTATGTAATGAGTAAAAATATAGAAGTTTTAGAGAAAACTTTGGGGTATGAATTTAAAAATGAGAAGCTCATTATCGAAGCGCTGACGCATAAAAGTCATAAGCAGCCCTACGATAATGAGCGACTTGAATTTTTAGGCGACGCTGTTTTGGATTTGATAGTAGGGGAGTATCTATTTTTTAAATTTCCAAAATCAGATGAGGGTAATCTCTCAAAAATAAGAGCAGCCCTCGTAAATGAAGACGGCTTTGAGAAGCTGGCTAGATCTATCAATCTCGGTAAATATATATATCTCTCAAACGCAGAAGAGAACAATGGCGGAAGAGAGAAGGCATCTCTGCTCTCAAATGCTTTTGAAGCAGTAATAGGAGCGATTTATATTGAATCTGGCTTAGATGTTTCTAGAAAAATAGCAATTGATTTGATAGAGAGAAATCACAAAGAGATATCGCTTGATTCTCTTTTTAGAGATTTTAAAACAACTCTTCAGGAGCTTACTCAAGCTAGATTTGGAGAGACTCCTGAGTATAGGGTTATTGCCAGTCGAGGACCTGACCATAAAAAAGAGTTTGAAGTAGCGGTTATTATAGAAAATAAAGAGTATGCAAGAGCGATTGGAAAAAGCAAAAAAATTGCGCAGCAAGAAGCCGCGGAGATGGCAGTAAAACTCTTAAATAAGGAGGAGAAGTGAATAGTTTTGGAGTAAAGTTAAAATTTAGCACTTTTGGGGAGTCTCATGGAGTAGCAATCGGATGCCTGCTTGATGGTGTTCCTGCGGGACTTGAGATTGATGAAGCATTTATTCAAAGTGAGCTTGACCGTAGAAAACCGGGAAAAAGTGAGTTTGAGACTGCAAGAAAAGAGGATGACAAAGTAGAGATACTAAGCGGTGTTTTTGAAGGTAAAAGCACTGGAACACCTATTGCGATGCTAATACACAATACAAATCAGAAGTCAAAAGATTACTCAAATATAAAAGATATTTTTCGCCCTGGACATGCTGATTTTACGTACTTTTATAAGTACGGCATAAGAGACTATAGAGGAGGAGGCAGGAGCTCTGCAAGAGAGACGGCGGCGAGAGTGGCTGCCGGCGCTATTGCAAAGCTGATGCTTAGAGAACTTGATGTTGAGGTGCTAGGGGGCATCTGTGAGGTAGAGGGCATCAAATCAGGGCAGTTTGATTATGAGGCGGCTAAAAAAAGTATTATATTTGCTCTTGACGCAAATAAAGAGCAGGCGCAAAAAGATGCGATACTCAAAGCAAAAAACGAGCATGACTCTGTAGGTGGAGTCTCTAGAATTCTTATAAAAGGTGCTCCAAAAGGTCTGGGACAGCCGCTTTATTACAAACTAGATGCAATACTAGCAGATGCTATGATGGGTATAAATGCCGTTAAGGCTGTTGAGATAGGCGATGGGGTTTTGAGTGCATCACTAAAAGGTTCTCAAAATAATGACGAGATAAGAGCAGCGGGTTTTGTGACAAATCACTCAGGCGGGATTTTAGGTGGAATTAGCAACGGTGAAGATATAGTTATGAATGTATATTTCAAGCCTACTCCATCCATTTTTAAAGAACAAAAAACAGTTACTATTAAAAATGAGGAGGTTGATTTTTCACTAAAAGGACGACATGATCCCTGTGTTGCCATAAGAGGAACAGTTGTTTGTGAAGCCATGGCAGCTTTAGTTGTTGTCGATATGTTACTTTTAAATATGGGTTCGCAGATGGATAAAGTTGTGAAATATTATAAATAGCAGTTTTTAACTGCTATTTATCCTTTGGCTCAATAACGCTTTTAGCAGATTTAATGGCACTTCCTAGTGCTGTTTTTGCAACACCCCAGGCTTGAATCCCCATTCTTTTAGCCTCCTTCGCCGTTTCGGATTTAAGAGCTGTATCTGCTTTTTTAACAGCTGTTTTAGCCAGGGCAGAGAATCTCTCTCTCATAATCTGTGCAGTCTCTTTTGAGATATGAATTAGCTCTTGTAGGTCATAGTGCATCTTTTTATTGAGGTCTAGGAGTATCTTTCTTATAGCTGCATCACTTTCATTTGCCTGTGTTTGAACAACCTGTAAAAATAGAGTGTCTGTTTGGTTCAAATCCTCCATAATTGTGTCGTAATCTTCAATCAAGATATGTTTTGCCTCAAGCGGCATATACGCGAGTCTCTTTTTAAATCTGTCGATTGATTCAAGAAGTCCTGCTCTCATACCTTTTAGGGTAGCTTCTAAAATATCTTCAGATGTGTTAGGAGTAGCTTCGGCTATATTTATGCTTGAGTGCAGGATGGTGGAGAGAATTTTTCTCACTCTTATAGTGTTTAGCGTTCCCTCTTTAATCGTTTGGTAGGTAAGCTCTTTTATAATCTCTTGAATCAACTCTTTTGCTTCACTATCTTTTGATTTTTCCAAAGCAGTGATAATTGCCCCCTCAACTGTTTCACTAAGGAGGTCAAAAAGATCAATAGATTGAAGTTTTACCTGATGAAGTCTTGAGAGAGTTTGCGCATCCTCTTTGTCTATTAAAGACTCTATATCATTAAAAATCGCATATTTTAGCTCTTGAAGCTCATTAGACTTCCTCTGTAAACTTTTTTCAAGAAACTCTTTTTGCAGAAGAAGATCTTCAAGCTCATCTCTTAATTTTTTTGTTCTACTCTCTATGATATCTGTCGTAATATCCTTCATTTCATGAAGGTTTAATTTATTAAGTTCAATATTCTTTAGCTCTTGTAAACCCATTTTAGACTCCTTTTTAAAGTACCATTTTTATATTTTGATGAGCTTTTAGCGCTTCAAAGATGAAATTTCTGTCATCTTCATTATGCACAAGCATATCAAGGTTCATACTTATATATTTCCCGCCTTTAGAGTTTTTTGAGTGCGTGAGTTTGTGTTCTCTCTCATCTATAACGTCTCGTATGGCTTGCTCAAGTGCTTCTTTTTCGCCGGCAATAAGCTTGTAACACCAGCTGCACGGGTAGGTAAGATCTAGTTTCTCTTCTCTATCGTTTAAAATCTCCACTTTTGCCTCCCGATTTTTTCTCTAACTGAATATTGCGTATAACCATGGCTTTGTCTATCGCTTTTACCATGTCATAGATGGTCAAAAGACCGATGCTCACTCCCGTAAGTGCCTCCATCTCAACGCCGGTTTGACCTGTCAGTTTTGCGGTAACAGTGAGTTTAAATCCAGGAAGATTTCCTAGTTCTTCTACATCACAATTAATCCCGCTTAAGTTTAGAGGATGACACATAGGAATAAGTTCACTTGTCTTTTTTACTCCCATGATAGCGGCAATTACTGCAGTTTGTATAACAGGACCCTTTTTTGTTTTTTGAGTTACTATCGCATCATAAGCATCTTGGCTCATCTCTATGATACCACTTGCTACTGCTACTCTTGTTGTTTGATTTTTTTCCGAGACATCAACCATCTTCGGTCTGTCGTTTTCATCCAAATGTGTTAATTTCATACTGTTTCTTTATATTTTATTTCTTATATTATAGCAGAAGAAAAGCAATTATAGAGGGGCATAAAAGTAAAACAGAGCATCTTAAATAAGCCCCAGCGCCTCTTGATATTCGTGTGGGTGGTTAAGATTTAAAAACGGTTTTTCATCTTCAAACTCTACATAAATAGTATTTGAAGAGTTAAGTAAATAGCCCAGTTTATGGTTATTTGTTTTAAACATTAGGGAGAGTTTTTTTTCTATAGAGCGGTGGTAAATACCGCACATGGGCTGTATGCCGCTTGCGGTTTTTGCTATAGATGCATCCGTGTTTGGAGTATCTGCTTGGATGATTTTTTCTATCTCGGTTTTTGTAATGAATGGAGAATCAACGCTGATTATAAAAAAACGCTCCCCCACAAGTTTCTCAAATAGAGCGACAAATCCTGCTGTAGGAGCATATATTGTGTCAGGTTCTTCAATAAAATCGGCTTCAAAGTTAAATTTATTTTTATCTTTGCAGGAGAGATATACGGTTTTAAAGATTTTTTTTAGTCGAAAGAGTTGAAATTGCGCAAGAGTGTCAAACCCTGCAAAGGGGAGAAGAGATTTATCCTCCCCCATACGTGTGCTTTTACCGCCGGCAAAGATGATGCAAGGTATATCGAGCATTTAGTTTTTGATCAACTCTGCTTCGATGCGTCTGTTTTGTGCACGACCTTCGCTCGTTTTGTTCGTAGCAATAGGCTCTGTCTCGCCTTTTGCAGTTGTTGAGACCTTATCTGCTGGTACTCCATATTTTACAATCATATCTTTAACCGCATTTGCACGTCTATCTGAGAGCTTAAGGTTATATGCATCAGACCCGACAGCATCAGTGTGCCCAATAATGTTAGCTTTGTACACAGGAGTACATTTTAAGAACTCCGAAAACTCATTTACACGTGGTTTTGATTCCTCTTTTATCTCCGAAGAGTCAAATTTGAAATTAATATGTAGGTTTATTTTTGGAGGACAAACTACAGCTGCAGCTTCTACAACTTGAGTCAATGCTACTATTTTACATCCCACGGCATCAACGCTTGTTCCCGCAGGAGTGTTTGGACATTCATCAACTGAGTTCAAAACGCCATCATTGTCATCATCTCCGTCTATCTTACATCCCACAGCATTAACTTTTGTCCCAGCAGGAGTGTTTGGACATTCATCAACTGAGTTTAAAACACCGTCATTGTCATCATCGCCATCAATTGGAGCCGGCGGTACTTCTTGAGCTTTAGGTCCAAAAGCGAAGTTTATACCAGCTAAGAGCGCTAAGTTGCTGTCAGCTCTTTTGTTCATATATACAGCTTCTAGTTTAAGTGCAATATTTTCTGTTATTGCGGCTTTGACACCGGCACCGGCGTTAAAGAAGACGCTGTCTTTGTTGTCTGCTAAGTGAACATTAAGAGTTTCATAGCCGACACCAATTTTAACAAGCGGCGTAATAGCACCGATTGCGTCAAAATCATGTACGCCGTTTATAGCAAAACGCCAAATATCAGTACTTGGATTTGCTGGAACTAGCTCCTCATAATCAGTGTTAGTGAAAAGCACACTAAGTTCAGGTTTTAAAAGGGTGTCAGTATTAAGCTGAAACTCTGCGCCGGTTAAAAACTGATCTTTAAGATTAAGATTACCCTCTGCTCGGTTATAACCGATAATAGGCGTAATTTCATATTTATACTCTTTTGCCATCGCAATTGAGCCAAGCATAAGAGCCGGGATTAGTAGTAGTTTTTTCATCTGTTTCCTTTTGACGCATTAATTTAATATCTTATCCGCAAGCATCTTAAAGTATGTTAGTAATAGATATTAATATTAATTTTTAATTTATCTAGGATCTGTTATATAGCCAGTGATTGCAGAGATGGCAGCAACTGCTGAGTTTGCCAAATATACTTTTGAACTTCTGCTTCCCATGCGTCCGACAAAGTTACGGTTTGTGGTTGAAACTGCTACCTCATTGTCGCCAAGTATCCCCATATATCCGCCAAGACAAGCTCCACAAGTTGGGTTGCTTACAACGCCGCCGGCATCAATAATAATATCCATATATCCGAGTCTATAAGCCTCTTTTAAGATTTTTTGAGTTCCCGGAGTTACAATTAAGCGAACATCAGGATGAACTTTTTTGCCTTTTAGAATTTCTGCAGCAATCTTTAAATCGCCCAATCTTCCATTTGTACAGCTCCCGATAAAAGCTTGATCTATTTTGATTTTGTCTTTTACAGCTTGAGTTATAGAGTGTCCGTTTGAAGGTAGAAATGGATAAGCAATTACAGGCTCAAGGTTTGCTACATCAATTTCTAAAATTTGGCAGTAAGAGGCATCAGCGTCTGAGTGGTGGATTTTAGGTTCACGAGCTAAGGTTTTATCACTTAAAAACTCTTTTGTTATATCATCATAAGCTACAATTCCGCTTTTTGCTCCCGCTTCTATTGCCATGTTACACATTGAGAATCTATCATCCATATTTAAATGCTCTATCGTGCTTCCTGTAAACTCTAAAGTTTTATATAGAGCTCCATCAACGCCAATCATGCGGATAATCTCTAAAATAATATCCTTTCCAGTTGTGTATTTACCGGGCTTTCCGCTTAAAACCACTTTTATAGATTCAGGAACTTTAAACCAGTTTCCGCCCGTAATCATGGCAAATGCCAAGTCAGTTGAGCCCATACCGGTTGAAAAAGCCCCAAGTGCACCGTGAGTACATGTGTGACTATCTGCACCGATGATGACATCCCCGGGAACTATAAGACCTTTTTCAGGTAGAAGTGCGTGCTCTATTCCCATATCTTTTTCATCAAAAAAGTTTTTTAGGTTATGTTTTTTTGCAAAGTCGCGACTGATTCTTGCTTGATTTGCACTTGCTATATCTTTTGCAGGGATAAAGTGGTCAAGAACGATAGAAAAACCATCAGGGTTTGCAAGCTTTGTAGCGCCGCTTAGATTAAAAGCACTGATTGAGATAGGCGTTGTTATATCGTTTCCGATAACCATATCTATGTTAGAACGGACTATTTCACCCGCAAAAACTTTTTTTCCGACATGCTCAGAGAATATTTTTTCGGTTATAGTTTGAGCCATAATAAGCCTTTATAAATGTAATTTAAGTTTGCGATTATACCCATTTTTGTTTTGTATATAATTTAACCCAAAAAATGCTATATTGAGAAAAAAGTAGTAAAGCATGCAAAACAGCTATAAAAGAGTAGATGCGCATCTCTCAAGTCTAGGATACTGCACAAGAAGCGAGGCAAAAAAGTTTTTGAGTAAAAACTTAGTATGCATAGATGGGGTTAGAGTTTTTGATGTTAGGCAAAAAGCTTATCATAACAATATTACGGTTGAGGGCGAGAGACTTGATGAGGAGCGTTTAGTTATTTTAATGAACAAGCCAAGCGGTGTAATCTGTTCACACGATGATGCCGGAGTGCTTATATACTCTCTTTTGCCGTTAAGATTTCAAAGAAGAAACCCTAAAATCTCAACAATAGGTAGGCTAGATGCAGATACCACGGGAGCGATTTTGTTAACGGATGATGGAGAGTTAAATCACAAGCTGACAAGTCCCAAAAGTGATGTTTTAAAAGTGTATGAGGCTACTCTTGCCGAGCCTTTAAGGGGGGATGAAGCAGAGATTTTTGCAAGTGGAACCCTTATGCTAAATGGCGAAAAAAAGCCGCTTTTGAGCGCTAAGATGGAGATAATAAATCCAACTCTTGTAAGATTAGAGATTTGCGAGGGAAGATATCATCAGGTAAAGAGAATGTTTGGTGCAGTCAAAAACAGGGTAGTCGCACTTCATAGAGTGCGTTTTGGAGAGTATAGCGTTGATGCTTTAGAGCCATCGGAGTATAGAGTTATTAATCTTTAGTGACATCCAAATCATAAATCTCATACTTTAGAGCTTTTTTCATATATTCCGTTGAACAGAAAAACAGTGTGGCAAAAATAGGGTTGATTGTCGCAGAATCATCTTCAACGGTTTCAAATATTTTAAAGCTAAACCCCGTAAGATCTTCAGAATTTTTAACTGTTATTTTAAACTCAATCGGTGCCAAAGTTTTTACCATATTTAAAATCTTTTTTTTCTTTTTTTGGCTATCGCTTTGGAGTATGTTAAAATTTAAATCTTCTGAGCTTTTGTGAGAGCGGATAATCTCTTCTAAAATATCAAATTTGTCTTTAAAAATTATTTTATTCCATCTGATATTTAGCTCTTTTGAGTCCACTTTGCAAGCGCTGTTTATTAAAGCGTTAGGTTTTTTCTCTTTGATGGCTTCAATTAACCCCAAAATAAAATTTGCTCCACCTACCATCTCGGCGTACTTTTGCATCAAAAGATGCAGAAATGTTTTCGTATCTTCATTATGTTTGTTAAAATTACACATTGGTTTTCCTGATTTGTTGATTGTTATGTATAATTATAGCTTAAATATTGGATAGATACAGTTTCATTTAAGCTTAATTAAATAACAAAACTAATACCATAGCAAAATCAAATAGGACAAAAAGAGTCTTAATTAAAAGAATTACTAAACAAGGTTAAACATGCAAGTTTATTTAGACAACAATGCTACGACAATGGTAGATCCGTTAGTTGTAGAAGAGATGCAGCCGTTTTTTAGCGAAATTTATGGTAATCCAAACTCACTTCATAAATTTGGTACCGCTTCACATCCTGCGCTTAAAAAAGCGATGGATAGAATCTATAAGGCACTTAATGCGAGTGACAATGACGATATAGTTTTTACGTCATGTGCTACCGAATCTAACAACTGGGTTTTAAAATCGATTTTTAACGACCATATAGTAAACGGCGATAAAAATCATATTATAACCACGGAAGTTGAACATCCATCAGTCTATGCTGCATGTAAAGCTCTTGAAGAGCAGGGCGCTAAAGTAACGTACCTTCCCGTAAACAATCAAGGTATCGTGGAGGCTCATATCGTAAAGAGTTTTATAACTGAAAAAACTGCACTAGTATCTATCATGTGGGCATCAAATGAGACAGGTATGATTTTTCCTATTAAAGAGATTGGCGAAATCTGTAAAGAGAAGGGCGTACTATTTCATACCGACGGTGTTCAGGCGATTGGCAAGATTCCCGTTGACCTTCAAGATACACATGTAGATTTTGTCTCTATGAGTGCACACAAGTTTCATGGACCAAAAGGAGTGGGCGCACTATATATAAGAAACTCTCAACCGCTCTCTCCTCTTTTGCATGGTGGTGAGCATATGGGCGGCAGACGCTCAGGCACTTTAAATGTTCCCTATATTGTGGCTATGGGCAAGGCTATCGAGCTAGCAACTACAGATATACAAGAGAAGATATCTTCCATAAAAGCAAAAAGAGATCGCTTAGAAGATGCGCTTTTAGAGTTAAGCGACACATTTGTAGTAGGAGATCGTGAAAATAGAACGCCAAACACCATCTTGATTTCTATAAAAGGGGTTGAGGGAGAAGGGATGCTTTGGGATTTAAATAATGGTCAAATCGGCGCATCAACAGGTTCTGCCTGTGCCAGTGCAGATCTGCAGGCAAATACAGTAATGCTGGCTATCGGAGCAGATAGTGAGCTCGCTCATACAGGTATCCGATTAAGTCTGAGTAGATTTACTACCGATGAAGAGATTGACTACACGATAGAACATTTTATAAAAGCAGTTACGAGATTAAGAGCAATTTCAAGTTCTTTTGCAAAAGTAAAACCTACTCCAGGGGGAGAATCAAAAGAGTGCGAGCTACATTTTCATTAATTGCCAAGCTTCAGTGCCACAGCAGTTAGCGAAGCAAAAGGGGGGAGTTCCTTTTGCGGACAAACTAGAGAAAAGGTTCCCCTTGAGGGTATGAAATAAATTAAAGGAAAAAAATTATGGCAAAAAATGATCTACTAGGCGCCTCTTTATGGGATGCTTACTCAAACAAAGTAACAACTTTGATGAACAATCCAAAGCATCAGGGCGAGATTAACCAAGAGGAAGCAGAAGCTCATGGAAACAGGCTTATAGTTGCTGATTTTGGAGCTGAGAGCTGTGGAGATGCGGTGCGCCTTTACTGGGAAGTTGACCCTAAAACAGACACTATCGTAAACTCAAAGTTTAAAAGTTTTGGATGTGGAACTGCAATTGCAAGTTCAGACATCATGACTGAATTATGTATTGGTAAAACCGTTCAAGAGGCTGTAAAGATAACAAATATAGATGTTGAGTTTGCACTTCGTGACAACCCAGAAACTCCTGCCGTTCCGCCTCAAAAAATGCACTGTTCCGTTATGGCTTATGATGTTATCAAAAAAGCGGCAGCGCTTTACCTTGGGGTTGATACTGAGAGTTTTGAGGAAGAGATAATCGTTTGTGAATGTGCTCGTGTTAGCTTAAAAACTCTCCAAGAGGTTATTAAACTAAACGATTTGACAACAATTGAGCAGATTACCGATTATACAAAAGCAGGCGGTTTTTGTAAAAGCTGTATAAAACCGGGCGGACATGAAAAAAGGGAGTATTATTTAGTGGATATTTTAAGAGATACACGTCGTGAGATGGATGAAGAGAAGATGAGAGTTGCTGCTGATGCAGGTTCAAAAGGAAGCTTTGAGACGATGACATTGGTTCAGCAGATTAAAGCTATTGATGCTGAAATAGATGAGAGTGTTCGTCAATTTTTAATCATGGACGGCGGCGATATGGAAGTTATTGACGTAAAGCCGAGCGATGATTATATTGATGTTTATATCAGATACTTAGGGGCATGTAATGGATGTGCAAGTTCTGCAACAGGAACTCTTTATGCAATAGAGTCAACCCTTAAAGAGAAATTATCTAAAAAGATTAGAGTTTTACCAATTTAATTCCTACTTTTCGTAGGGATTTAAAAGAGGTGAATCCTTGCCCATATACCTAGTGTCTAAAACAGCTATCTCGCACTCTAACCAGATACCAAACTTTTCATAAACCCTTTTTTGAGCCTCTTTTATCAAATGTATTGCATCATCAAATGTTGCATTTTGTACATTTGTTAAAAAATTAGCATGCTCCTTGCTAAACTCTGTATCGCCTACTCTGTAGCCCTTGAGCCCAACAGCTTCTATAAGCCTGCCGGCATAATCGCCTTTGGGATTTTTAAAACAGCTCCCTGCACTCGGTGTTGAGGGTTGGTTATGGCGCATGGCTTTAAACATTAAAAGTCTCTCTTTATCATAGCCATATTCCAGCGTAAACGTAGCTTCTAAAATCGGAGTTTTAATATTTGTAAATCTATATCCATGTGCTATCTCTCTTTTTTCAAAAACACCGCCACAGGTAGTTATAAAGAGCAGATGATTAAATATCTCATACTCCCTAAGTCCTGCATTCATATATACAAGTCCGCCTAAAGTTCCCGGTAGATGCGAGAGAAACTCAAAGTTGGCGATATTGTGTTTTTTACAAAAAGAGGCAATTTTCCCGGATGGCGTAGCGCCACCAATCTTAAGAGTGTTGTTCTCTATCTTTATATAGTCATATTTTTTGCTTAGTTTTAAAAGATGGGGAGGTTTTGTTCCCATCAAGATATTGTTACATGAGCCTATCATATAAAAATCTTTATAGTTTTGGTTGCAATCTTCTAGTAAAAAAACATCTAAACAGCCGCCAATTTTAATCGAAGAAAATTTGCAGAAGTTAATGCTCTGTATCTTCATTACTCTACAAAATTTGGAATCATATTAAAAATGTTTAAAGAGAAGTCGGTCATTGCGTTTAGCATCCACGGCATAGTAAGTATAACAACGATAACAACGCCGATAATTTTAGGAATAAAACTTAGTGTCATTTCATTAATCTGCGTAGTCGCCTGAAAGATACTTACCGCCAAACCTATAAACATACCCGTTAGTAATCCCGGTAGAGCAAGCATAAGTGCTATTTTAAAGGTATCTATTCCAAGGGCGACAAGTTTTGCTTCCATTATAAATCTCTTATCTTTTTATACTCAGTCGGTATCATAAAGTCTTCAACTTTTATAGGAGTATCATAAAAACCGTTTTTGTAGCCAAGCTCAAAAAGTTTGTTGATTGCTCTGTACTGTATTTCGCTGAGTGTTATAGAGTTGTCATTTGCATAAAGTTCAAGATATTTATCTAAGGTAGGTGCATCTATACGAACCAAATCTCTCTCAAGAAGCATTTGTGAGAGTTTTTCTTTGTGTTCTCTTGCTACTTGAACTGCTTTTGTAAGAGTACGTTCATACTCTATAGCTTTGTTTAGCGGGATTGAGCGGCTAATAGCCATGCCGCCTAGCGGTAGAGGTAATTCCTCGCCGGCTAACTCCTGCCAAATATCCCACATCTCCCGCTCAACTTCAAGCTTCTCATCGTATGTTAAGATACTCTCATGAATGAGTACGCCTGCATCAACCGCACCATCAAGAACAGCCTGCTCTATCTCTAAAAAGTTCATATATGTTACTCTAGCATCAGGGTAGGCAATGCGAAAAAGCATAGCATTCGTTGTATGTTTGCCGCTAAGAGCAACTTTAAAGTTACGCTTGAGTTTAGCACCTTTTTTCTTGATGAGTTTAGGTCCATAACCCTCTCCAAAACTCACAGCAGTACGCAACATGGCATAATTATCTCTTATATGCGGGTAAAGGGCAAAACTTATAGCAACTATCTCATAAACGCCCTCTAATGCTTTTTCATTGAGGGTTTGAATATCCTCAGCAATATTATCAAACTTAACATCGTTCATATCTACCCAGCCAAACTTAATGGCATAATACATAAATACATCGTCAGCGTCGGGAGAGTGTGCAATAACTGTTTTTTTCAAATTAGTCGCCTACCTACTTAAAAATATAAACTAGATTTTAACCAAATAAGGATAAAATCCCACTAAGATTATATGGAACTTCTATATAAAAGTATGACAATTTGCAATATTTTTAGATAAAAAAACAGAACTGTCATATAATAAGTCTAAATTAACACAAGAGAGCCAAATATGGACGCAAATAAACAAAAATCACTAGACTTAGCTATGAAACAGATTGATAAGGCATTTGGCAAGGGTGCGCTTATGAGACTCGGCGATAAAGAGATAATGCCTATTGAGTCGATTAGTACAGGCTCTCTTGGGCTGGATTTAGCGCTTGGCATAGGTGGAGTGCCTCAAGGTAGAGTTGTTGAAATATATGGACCAGAGAGTTCAGGAAAAACAACTCTAGCACTTCAAATAACGGCAGAGTGCCAAAAAGCAGGAGGCGTATGTGCCTTTATTGATGCAGAACATGCTCTTGATGTCGGATATGCCAAAAATCTTGGTGTTGATGTTGACAATCTGCTTGTTTCCCAGCCAGATTACGGCGAACAGGCTTTAGATATTGTCGAGACTATCGCTCGCAGCGGGGCAATAGACCTTATAGTTATTGACTCAGTAGCAGCACTTACGCCAAAATCTGAGATAGAGGGCGAGATGTCTGACCAAAATGTCGGTGTTCAAGCGCGTCTTATGTCAAAAGCACTTCGTAAATTAACGGGTATTTTACATAAAATGAACTGTACGGTAATCTTTATCAATCAAATTCGTATGAAAATCGGCATGATGGGATACGGCTCACCAGAGACTACAACTGGAGGAAATGCGCTTAAATTTTACGCTTCGGTTCGTATAGATGTAAGACGCATAGCATCTCTAAAGCAGGGAGAGAGTCAAATAGGTAACCGTGTAAAAGCAAAAGTTATAAAAAACAAGGTCGCTCCCCCGTTTCGTCAGGCTGAATTTGATATAATGTTCGGCGAAGGAATCTCTAAAGAGGGTGAACTTGTCGATTATGGTGTTAAGCTTGATATCATTGATAAAAGTGGTGCATGGTTCTCTTATGGGGAGACAAAACTAGGGCAAGGACGTGAAAATGTCAAGGCTAAGTTTATAGAAAATCCGGAACTAGCTCGCGAAATAGAAGAGAAGATAAAAGCAGCAATGGGCATAAACTCCCTTATTACAATGGATACCCTTGATATAGAAGATGCTGATTTATAGATTGCTAGCAAATAAAATTTAGTATGAAATTAAAATTATTAATGCAAAAGAGGTAAATAGATAATGTACATAGACAATATTAGTGCAATAGAAGTGATGGATTCACGTGGAAACCCTACAGTAAAAGCGACGGTAGAACTTAGTGACGGAACAAAAGAGAGTGCAATAGTCCCATCAGGTGCTAGTACAGGCAAGCGTGAAGCACTAGAACTTCGTGATGGCGGTAGCAGATATATGGGTAAAGGAGTATTAAAAGCAGTAGAGAATGTAAACACTCAAATCTCTGATGCTATTATTGGGCTCTCCCCATTTAATCAAGCTGTAATAGATGCTACAATGAAAGAACTTGATGGAACCGATAACTATGGCAATCTAGGGGCTAATGCAGTTCTGGGTGTCTCCATGGCAGTTGCACGCGCTGCAGCAAAAAGTTTGGGTATCCCACTTTACCGTTACTTAGGCGGCGCTAATGCTATGGTTGTGCCGACTCCGATGCTAAACATCATTAATGGCGGTTCACATGCAGACAACTCGGTAGATTTTCAAGAGTATATGATAATGCCTGTAGGTTTTGATGATTTTGCTACTTCACTTCAAGCTTCAGCTGAGGTTTACCATAACTTAAAAGCTATTTTAAAAGCAAAAAAACACAATACTGCTCTAGGAGACGAAGGTGGGTTTGCACCTGATTTAGGCTCAAATGAAGAGCCTATTCAAATCATTATGGAGGCTATAGACAAAGCCGGATATAAAGCTGGGGAGCAGATAGCAATAGCACTTGACGTTGCCGCATCAGAGCTTGTAGCAGAGGGCGGATACAGACTAGATAGTGAAAACAGAACCGTTACGTCTGCTGAGCTTGTTGATTACTATGTTGATTTGTGTTCAAAATATCCAATCGTATCTATTGAAGATGGTTTAAGCGAAGATGACTGGGATGGCTGGAAGCTATTAACAAAGAAGCTAGGCGATAAAGTTCAACTAGTAGGCGATGATCTCTTTGTTACAAATGCAAATATTTTAAATGAGGGAATCCAAAAAGGGGTTGCAAACTCTATCTTGATTAAGCCAAATCAAATTGGTTCGGTAAGTGAAACCATGCTTACTGTTCGCCTTGCACAAAGAAACGGTTATAAGTGTGTTATGAGTCACCGTTCAGGCGAGAGCGAAGATGCTTTCATCGCAGATTTTGCCGTTGCACTTAACTGTGGGGAGATAAAAACAGGTTCTACTGCAAGAGGAGAGAGAACAGCTAAGTACAATCGTCTTTTGGAGATAGAAAACGAAGTTGTTTACGGTGAGTATCTAGGTTCAAAACTTTTTAACTAAGAGTCTTGCATGACAGATGAGGAGCTTTATGAGGGGATAGACGATACTAGAAGCATTACGCAGAAGTACCTTGGTCTATCTTTAGCAAAGTTTTTAATACTTCTTCTTTTGGTTCTAGCAACTGGGATATACATAGGGGTACTTCTTTATGGTACAAACTCTTTAGAGGTCTTTTTGGGACTTGAAGATTATGAAGAGTATTTAAATAGTGAGATTAGTAGATTGAAAACTCAAAATGCAGAACTTCAAAAAGAGTATTTTGAGCTAAAAGAGATTTCTGCAAAATAGCAGTTATCTTGATATAATACACAATAAACAAAATGAGGGGTAGTTTTGATTAGAACTCTTTTGATAGCTTCTTTATTTTTTCTTCTTCTTGATGCGAGGGAAAATCCTTTTTTTTCATCTGAGGGGGAGAAGGATATGTCTGTTACCTCAAATGAAAAAACAGAGAGCGAACCTCTAAAAAGAGCTACAATTACCCTTCCTTCACAAGCAAGAATCCTTCAAAAAGTAACGGTTGAGTTTAAAAATCTAGACGGTTCCCTTGAGAGCAAAAGTATAGAACTTGACAATGCCGTTGATTGGCATCTTCCTCTGTTTATCTCCCAAAGTTATGCTCAACAAGACAACAGCACGCAGCCTAAGCCTATAGCATCAGCTCAAAAAATTACTCAAAAAAAAGAGCCTTACAAAAATATAGCATCTATTAAACATTTATCACTCTTCTCATTGGGGAAAAATTTAAAGATAACAACACAAGATGAGGCAATAAGAAATTTTTTGCTTGTAAATCCGCATAGAATTGTTATTGACTTTAAAAAAGATACAGATATAAGAAGCTATATCAAAAAAGCTCCAGAGGGTATATTTAAAGAGGTTAGAATAGGTAATCATGACGGTTACTATAGAGTAGTCATCGAGCTTGATGGACCCTATAGATATAGTTTTAAAAAAATCTCAGACGGCTATTTAGTAGAGTTAAAATAAGAAGTTAAAAGCGTCACTGATGTCTCCTTCTCTTTCATAGCTGTATTTAAGTTTTAGCTGAATGTTTTGCAAGACTCTTAAGCTTCGCGATGCTTCAAGTAAGTTTTGCTCCTTCCCACTGCTATACCATCTTCTAGTCGCTTTGGAATGACCCCCCCCCTCATAAAGAATATAAAGTTTTTATCAAAAAAATTAAAGTTATTTTTTCTACTGACGATTTAGTTAACATCAAGGCAAGGATGCCTAGATAAAAATTAACAAGAGCGAAAGCTCTACCCGAAAAGGATTTATTATGGGATTTAGAATTAACACAAACATAGGTGCGATGGACGCACATAGAAATGCTACAATGAACAATGTTGGACTTGATAAAAGTCTTGCTTCTTTAAGTTCAGGTCTTCGTATTAATAAAGCGGCTGATGATGCTTCTGGTTTGGCAATTGCTAACTCGCTAAAAGCTCAGTCAACAGGACTTGGACAAGCTATCAGTAATGCAAATGACGGTATCGGTGTTGCACAAACTGCCGATGGTGCTCTAGAAGAGTATGGAAATATTATCAACACGATAAGAACAAAAAGTATCCAAGCTTCTTCTGATGGTCAAAATACTGATTCTCGTATGGCTATACAAAGAGATATAAGCAAACTCTTAGAGGCTGCTGACTCAATTGCAAAAACTACTCAGTTTAATGGTATTAAATTACTTGATGGCTCGTTTGTAGATAAAAACTTCCAAGTAGGTGCATATGCAAATGAGACTGTTGGTGTATCTATAGATAGTGCTCGTACTGCAACTCTTGGTCAGTTCGCTCTTAAAGAGGGTACAGCAGTTACAAACGTAGCGTTTGGTGCTGCTGATTTTACAGTAAATGGTACAGCTACAACAGCTTCTGTTGCTGGTACTGATACAAACTTAAATGCTCTTGCACAGACTGCAGACTCAGCTAGACAAAAAGCTGCTATTATAAACAGTATCACAAGTACAACAGGTGTTACTGCCGATGCAAATACTGACCTTGTAGGTGGTGCAGGTGTAGCAGGTGGAACGATATCGGCAAACAGTGTGTTTATTAACGGCGTAGATTTAGGGGAAGTAACTTTCTCTTCAAATGACTCTTCGGGAACATTGGCTGCTGCATTTAACCGCATACAAAATCAGACTGGCGTTACTGCTAGTATTGTTGATGGTGGTAAACTTCAGTTAACGTCTGCAGATGGAAACAATATAACACTTTCAAATACTGCGGGTGGTGGTACAGTAGCTCTTGCGGCTGAGACTGCAAAAATGTTTGGTGCTGGTAGTAATGTTAGAGTAAACAGTGCAGTTGCTGGGGCTTTAACTGAAGTCTCTCGTGGTACTATTGAGCTTGAATCTAATAATGCTATCACTACTGGTGGTGGTGCAGTAACAGCAGGTGGTTTTACGGCTTCAACATATTCAGTGGGTAATGCAATATCTTCATCTGATGTTACAACATATGATGCAGCACAGCTTACTATCAAAAAAGCTGACCATGCGTTAGCACAACTTGATAAAATTCGTTCAAACATAGGTTCTACTCAAAACCAGTTAGAATCTACGATTAGAAATATCGCTGTAACTCAAGTAAACGTTTCAGCGGCAGAATCAAATATTCGTGACGTTGACTTTGCTGCAGAGTCTGCAAAGTTTGCAAAACACAACATTCTTGCTCAATCTGGTGCTTACGCTATGAGTCAAGCAAATGCTGTTCAACAAAACGTATTGAGATTGTTACAATAGTAACAATCGTTAAAGTAGCGTAAGCTACGGATACGTTTCTTACAAAGCAAGTTTTTAGGACTTGCTTTGTTTCTTCTTTAGCTTCTTTTTTTAACCCCTTTAAAGTTGGAATACCATATGCTTCATAACAGTAAATAATACAAGGAAGCAGATGAAAGGTATCATACTAGCAGGTGGAAGCGGTACAAGACTCTATCCTTTAACTCGATTTATCAGTAAACAACTTCTTCCCATTTATGACAAACCAATGATTTATTATCCTCTTTCTGTTCTTATGCTTGCCGGGATAAAAGAGATACTTATCATAACAACACCGCAAGACAAGGAGAGATTTCAAGAGCTGCTTGGAGACGGGAGTGATTGGGGTATCCATCTTTCGTACAAAATCCAACCATCCCCTGATGGGTTAGCTCAGGCATTTATCTTAGGGGAAGATTTTATAGGTAGCAGCAGTGTGAGTCTGATTTTGGGAGACAATATCTTTTACGGACAAGGATTCTCTTTGATGCTCAAAGAAGCGGCTTCGCTAAAAAAGGGTGCACTGGTATTTGCTTATCAAGTTAAAGAGCCTCATAGATTTGGGGTTGTTGAATTTGATAAAGATAAAAACGTTATTGGCATAGAAGAAAAACCGACAAAACCAAAGTCAAAATACGCAGTAACTGGATTATACTTTTATGATAACAGCGTGGTTGAGATAGCTAAAAGCATAAAATCATCATCTAGAGGCGAGCTAGAGATTACATCAATCAACCAGGAATACCTTCGGCGAGACAAGCTAAAAGTAGAGCTTCTTGGCAGGGGGTTTGCTTGGTTTGATACCGGTACTCATGATAGTCTTATAGATGCAGGGGTGTTTGTGCAGACGATTGAGCAGAGGCAGGGGTATAAGATAGCTTGCCTTGAAGAGATAGCGTACAATAATGGATGGATAGATAAGCAAAAAATAGCCCAGATAGCAAAACCGCTTGCTAAAAATGGTTATGGGGAGTATCTTATGGATTTGGTTGAATCTCAATGAAAAACATACTCATAAGCGGTGGAGCGGGATTTATCGGCTCAAACTTTATACCCTATTTTTTAGAAAAACATCAAAATTACAAGCTTATAAATCTCGATCTTCTTACCTATGCAGCAAATTTAGAAAATCTAAAAGAGGTTAAAAATCATTCAAGATACAAGTTTATAAAAGGGGATATCTGTAACCGGGAATTTGTGGAGTTTATATTTAATGAGTATAACATAGAGGGGGTGATACATTTTGCAGCAGAGAGCCATGTGGATAACTCCATCACAAATCCAGATATCTTTATGAGAACAAATGTAAATGGGACTTTTACACTCTTGGATGTGGCGTATAAACACTGGATGCAAAAGCCGTTTACATATAAAGAAAGCTTTATTGGAACCGATGTTTTAACTTCGGCAAATGGAGAGGTTAAAGTCTCTCTTCCGAGATTTCATCATATAAGTACCGATGAGGTGTATGGAACATTAGGCGAAACAGGACTTTTTAAAGAGACTACTCCTTATGCTCCAAACTCTCCATATAGTGCATCTAAAGCGGCGAGTGATATGATTGTAAGAAGCTATCATGAAACTTATGGAGTGAACACGGTTGTCACAAATTGCTCGAATAATTACGGCGCAAAACAGCATGATGAAAAACTTATACCGACAATTATACGAAATGCACTAAAAGGAGACTCAATTCCAATCTATGGCGATGGCAAAAATATAAGAGATTGGCTCTATGTACTTGACCATTGCAGAGGAGTAGACTTGGTTTACCATAAAGGCAAAAGCGGAGAAACATATAATATTGGCGGGAAAAATGAGAGAACAAACCTTCAAATAGTTGATAAAATATGCACGATATTAGATGAAAAAATGCCTCGTTCTAGTCAGCATCTTAAATATAAAGAGTTAATCACTTTTGTAGAAGATAGAGTGGGGCATGATAGACGCTACGGCATAGATGCATCAAAGATAGAAAAAGAGCTTAGCTGGAGGGCAGATGAGGATTTTGAGAGTGGGATTGTCAAAACGGTAGAGTGGTACTTGAATAAATACTCAGGCGGCTTCAAATGATAAATGTAACAAAAACTTACCTGCCAAGCAAAGAAAAATATAAAAAATATGTAGATGAGATATATGAGAGCGCACAAGTAACCAACTACGGACCTCTTGTGCAAAGGCTTGAGAAGAGGCTTGAGGCGTATTTGGGTGTTAAAAATGTAGTGCTTGTCGCAAATGGAACCGTAGCACTAGAGATAGCCTACAGAACTCTTGGACTGAAGGGGTTTGTGATAACAACGCCTTTTAGTTTTGTAGCAACTACAAGTTCGCTGGTAACGAATCAGTTGTTGCCCATATTTGCTGATATTGATGAAAAAACGCTTAACATTGATCCAAATAAGATAGAAGAGCAAATCACTACAAACACTACAGCCATTGTTGCAACTCATGTTTTTGGAAATGCGTGTGACGTTAGAGCAATAGAGGCTATTGCTAAAGAGCATAATCTAAGAGTTGTTTATGATGGTGCGCATGCCTTTGATGTGAAATATATGAATGAGAGCATTTTAAAACATGGAGATATCTCTACGCTTAGCTTTCATGCAACTAAATTATTTCATACCGTAGAGGGCGGTGCTTTAATTATAAACGATGATAATCTTGTGCAAAAAGCAAGATATCTTATAAACTTTGGTATAGAAAACGCAGAGTCAATCCCACATTTAGGCACAAATGCAAAGATGAATGAGTTTGAAGCTGCCATGGGCCTTTGTGTGCTTGATGATATAGAAGAGATAAAACAAAAAAGAAAAATTATTTTACAAAACTATACAAAAGAGCTAAAAGGCTTAGTAGAGTTTCAAAAACAAGATAAAAATGCCACACAAAATTATGGTTATTTCCCCGTTATTTTTAAGAGTGAAGAAGAGCTGCTAAGAGTGCAAAAAGCACTAAATGAAGCAGATATAAATCCACGAAGATACTTCTATCCTTCCCTCGACACCCTTAGTTATATAGAGCCAAAACAATATATGCCAATTTCAAGGGATATATCTAAACGGATACTTTGTTTGCCTATTTATGCGGAACTTGGTATAGCAGAGTGCAAAGAGATAGCTTCAATTGTAAAAAGCGCTCTCTTATAGAGTAGAGAAGAGCTGTTTTTTGTCTACTTTGCCATTTTTGTTTTTGGGCAGATTTTGCATTGTCTTGATAATTGTCGGAATCATGTAGCTGGGAAGCATAGTATTTAGATCGTTTTTTATCTCTCTCTCTGATATATTTTGGTCTGTTGCAATAAATGCTACTATTTTTCCGTAATTTAGTTTTACTCTTTCGTATATTACTGCTGACTGGCTCACATATGGGATAGAATTTAGTGCCGACTCTATCTCTTCTAGTTCTATTCTGTAACCCATATGTTTTATCTGATTATCCACTCGCCCAGCAAACCAAAGCAAACCATCTTTTTCATAAACAATATCTCCTGTTTTATAGATAATGTCTCTATGTGTGGTAATAAACGGGTTTTGCACAAAATTTTGTGAAGTTCGCTCAATATCATTATAATATCCTAATGCAATATTTTGTCCTGCTAAGCAGAGTTCGCCCTTCTCTCCTTCTTGTACTTCTTGCATATTTTTATCCACTATCATATACTCAAAGTTTGGATTGATAGTCCCAAGAGGTGCTAAAGTTTGCATATCTTCAAAATCTTTTTGGCTTATATCATATGATGAACAAATGCATGTGCCTTCAGTTGGACCGTAAACATTGATAAACTTTGCTTGTTCGCTATAAAGATTATAAAGTTTTTTCAGCTCTCCTTTTGGAAAGCCCTCTCCGCCAAAAGTAAATATTTTTATGCTTTGGAGTGTTTTTTCACTTAAGAGCTTTATGGTCAGAAGGTAGACCAGAAGAGAAGGTACGCTAAACCAAACGGTACATCTCATTTTATCTACAAGTTTTATCAACTCTTGCGGGTTTTTTGCCACCTCTTTTTCAACAGGAACCAGACTGGCACCGCTAAAGAGCGCCGTGTAGAAATCAAATACCGAGTTGTCAAAATAAAGGGGACTGATTCCGGCAAATATATCGTTGGTTGTAACCCCATATCTCTCTATGCTCCACCCTAAAAAGCTTAAAACATTACTATGGGATACGGCAACACCCTTTGGACTACCTGTGCTTCCTGACGTAAACATAATATATGCAGGAGTGGAGCCGACTATTTTTTTGGATACTTCTAAATCCTTGTCTTTGAAATATTTAAAAAGCGTATTATTGCCAAAATCAACCAAGTTTATATGTAAGTCTTTTGAGGCTTTTTGTATTAGTTCAAATGGCGTATGATTGCATACAAGTAGTTTTGGTTTGCACGTATTGATGATTTTTTCAAGTCTGACTAAAGGATTTTCCTCATCTATATTTGTATAAGCCGCTCCTATTTTTAAACAGGCCAACATAGTTGCATAACCAACAGGCTCTTTTGTGTTAAATATACCTATAACATCATATTTTTTTATACCTAGAGATAAAAAATAGTTAGCTATTTTGTTAGATAATTTATTAAGTTCATCATATGTTATAGATGTATTGTTATAGCAAAGAGCTGTTTGGTCGCTATATTTGGAGACAATATCGTAAAAATAGTTTGCTAGGTTATAGTAGTTCATTTTTTGTGGCCAACTAAAATAAACATGCTTATTTCTACACCAAAATAATTTTCATATAAATAAGCAGTTGAGATATTTGTTAAAAAAGCATCAAAATAGGATTTTAGTTCATGCTCAGAACTAAAAACTTTAAATAAGTATCCATTTCTCAAATTGTAGATATCGTTTGTAATTTTAATAATATTATCATCAAGCAATAAAGCATTCTTGCAGATGAAATTTTTCTCTTTTTCAGGAAAATTTGCTATTAAAACACCACCTTTTTTTAGCACTCTCATGTATTCAGCAACTGTGTCGTTAAAGTTATTTGGAACATGCTTGAAGATGCTAAAATAATATCAAAATGCTCATTTGGGTATGGTATATCTACATTATTGCCGACTTTAAGTTCGCAGTCAATGCCATTAAATTCAGCTTTTTTCTGTGTACTTTGAACAATCTCATCTGTTATTTCAACATCATAAATTTTTACCCCTAGATTTTTTAATAATGTAAAATTTCTGCCATCACCAAAGCCCATATCTAGTATTTTTGCATTTTCATATATTTTTTTATCAAGAGCTAAATTCGGATAACTTCCTGCCATTGTCCTCACAATCCATTCTGTTGGGTACCAATGCGAAGATTGTACTTTTTGTAAATGTTCATTCGAATAAGTTGATTTTAAATTAGTCATAACTCCTCCAGCACTGCATAGCCAAAACCACTTTTGCCAAAGCCATTTCCACAATAAAACATCATAATTTTTCCATCTATTTTAGTAACATGAGGGTAAGCAATCATCTCAGAATCCCAACCGCTTTCACTAATATCTATACCCGCTTTTTTATCATCTCTATTCCAATTTATAAAATCTTCAGACGAAGCATAGCCAATTCTATAACCTCGACTTGAATCCTCTCTAAAATGAGTTCCATGTCTATAGGAAAAAAACATGTGATATTTACCATCTTTTTTTATAATACTACAGCTAGTTTGACATTCATCTTCTACTAATAGCTCAATTGCAGGCTTTCCATCTCTTTTCCAATTAATTCCGTCTTGACTTGTTGCATGCATTAAAAGATACTGTGATTCTTTTTTATCATCTGAAAGTTCTATCCATTTTGTTCCTGATAGATAATACATATGCCAATTGTCATCATCAATTTTGTACACAATTGGACAAGCTTGTAAATATGGCTCATTAAATGTTGGACCCAATAGGGGACCTTTCCCTATTTTGTTAAACCTTTTTCCATCTTTACTTTTTGCTAACCCTATTGCCCAATTATAAGGAGTAGAAATTGCTCTTTGCCAACCACAATAATATAATAAATACTCATCTTTATGCTTGATAACACTTCCAGCCATAGAGCCAAATTCGTCAAATTCACCTAATCCACCCAAGTCAATAATTGGCTTTTCTGAAATGGCAATAATATTAGATAAATCTTTTCTATCTAAATCTACATATCCACTATAGCTTCTAAATTGTCCAGCATTGTCTTGAGACTCTCTTGTAGAGAAATAGACCCTAACAAAATTTTCAAAAACAACAGAATATGGAACTTGAGCATGGGATTGCATCCAATTTTTAGAAATATCTGGCTTAAAAATAAGTCCATATTTTTTCCACTTGAACATTAAACTATTCCTCTAACTCTTTTATCGCAGCATTTTTAATAGCTTCATTTAGCCATCTATGCATACTTTTTCCATTTTTTTGTCTTGCTTTTTTAGCTAACTCTACTGTCTCTTGATCCACACCTTCTATATGTCCATAATACCTTGTTCTATGTGTTCCACCTCGAACACCTGGAATTTCAAAATCAATATTTGCTTTTGGCTCACCAATTCCTACATCAAAGGATATAAAGTAAAATACTCCTCCTATAAACCATTCAAGTTTTACATTTCGTGCTTCAACTGGAAGATGTTCAAGGGGTAAGTTATACTTATAGTGAGGATTAGAATTCATCAAAACTTTTCCAAATTCTGTTTCTCTAAGCCAAATAGGCATATTTTCATCACCTACTATAATTCTTCCTCCAGGCTTACAGACTCTAACCATTTCTTCAAATGCTCTTTTAATATCGCCAAAAGTATTTAATCCTCCAAAGTGAAAAACTCTATCAAAATAATTATCTTCAAAAGGTAAATAGTACCCATTTGCTAACGAAAATTCTATTTTTGGTTGAAAAATCTTTTTTGAAAATTTTTCAACACCTATTTTTAAAATTTCTTTAGATATATCTTGTAGATATAGCTCACCATTTTCCCCTAACTCTTTTGCAATTTTTTCTGAATCACGACCCGTTCCACATCCTATTTCTAAAACTTTGTGATCCTTTTCTAGTTTCAATGCATTAATCATTTTACCTCTTTCTATATCTTCGTCTACTCCAAATGTTTCAAAGGTTAGAGGTAAAAACTCATCATAGTCTGCAGCATTATTTTTATACCATTCTATTGACTCTAAATCACTTTTTGGAAGTTCTTTTGGGTAAATAAAGTTGGGTAATCCATCTTGAATTAAAAATTTATTTCCATCACTATCTTGATAATAATTAGTTTTCTTGCTAAGTTTGCTTTTATTTGCAGGTGAAATATACATTTGCTCTCCCTTATTTGTACTCTATGAAATTATTATATGCTATAGTTGACATTCCAGTTGAATATTCAAGTCTTTTTTTAACTGAGCATACAAGGTTTTCTCTAATATTTATTACTATACAAGAATTATTATTTGATTCTTGTCTGGTATTAATTAAATCTAGCTTCTCAACTTTTTTATCAAATAGTATTCCTTCTCCATCATCTACAACACACTTCGTTACTTTTTTCCAATAATTTTCACAATATGCAGCAGTTAGCCACGTATACATTCCCGCTCCAAAGTTGTAAACATTTTTATAAAAACAAGTCCTATGAGTAAGAAATTCATCAATTTTTTCCCATGATTGAAGAAATGAATTTCTTTTTTTATAAAGTAGTTCAAGGTTAATACTACTATTATAAAAGAATGGAGTATTTATTTTACTTTTTCTACATACTAACATTTGGGAGTACAACAGTTCATCTTTGTTTGAACCAGTTAAAATATTTTCTATCACAAATCCTACATTATTTGCAATTTGAACTAAATTCTCAGGTAAGAAAGAGTAGTTTTGATCTGAAAATAGAAGTTCATTATTAGGAAATGAAGAATCGTTAACTATTATTATCGCTATGCCTTCATTATTTAAATTTTTATAAATCGCTTCCAAAAAATCTTCAGGGTTAGTTGTATGCTGTATCACATGGTTTGCATATATTAAATCATATTTTTTTTCTGAAACAAAATTTTTAGTAAATTTCTGTTTAAAAACTGTCAGTCCTTTATTCATAGCAATATTTGCGTTATCTGATGATGGCTCGATGCCTTCAATTTCAACAGCTGGAAGAACTTTTTTAAACTCCTCCATAGCACTTCCATTTCCACATCCAATTTCTAATACATATTTAATTTTTTTATCATGTACTTCACTTACTATTAAATTTATAAGCTTCTGATATCTATTTGGTTGATATATAGCTGAAGATATCCTAGTATAGTATCCAGTATAATTTTTTTCATAGAAATCTGTATTTGCTAATAATTCTTCATAAACTCTTTGTACTAATCCACAATATTGACATTGAGCTTTACCTAGTTTTTCATTAATAATTACACCTGATGTCGTTATACTTCTTGTTTTATGTGGATTTTTTAATGGTAACCACACACTTTCTCCACAACATATACACTTATTCATTAGCAGAACCTTTTATTTTAATTTCTATTCTCATCATATTACTAATCCGCCATCTATTTCTAATGTCTTTGCATTCACATGATTATTCTCAATAACAAACTTTACTGTATTTGCTATATCCTCTGCTTTCCCTAATCTTTTTATAGGGGTTTCACTTTTGATATGCTCTAGTATATCTTGAGTTACTGCCATATGTGTTGACTCAGTATCCATAAATCCGGGAGCTATAGCAACACTTCTTATACCAAAACTTCCAAGTTCTTTTGCCCATACTTTTGTCATAGACTCCAGTCCTGCTTTTGCAGCACTGTACGCACTTTGTCCAATATTTCCTTTGGCACTAATTGAACTAATATTTACTATAACACCTTTAGTTCTATTCATAATCATTTGTTCAGCTACATAGGAGCCAAGCACAAAAGGTGCTGTTAGATTGATATCTATTACTTTCTGCCACTTTTTTATACTATGTCTTTTTTCTTTTAACATAATATTTATAAGAGGTTCACTGTATAGTATTCCCGCATTATTCACTAAAATATCAATTTTTGAAAACTTTTGTATAGTTTGCTCTACTGCTTTTGCTATCTCTTCTTCTTTGGTAATGTCACAAGCAAGTTTTAAAAGACTCTCACTGTTTTCTAAAGCATCTAATGCTTCTTTATTTATATCAAAGACTACTACCTTAGAGCTATTTTTTAAAAGCATATTTACAATAGACTTACCTAAACCACTAGCACCACCTGTGACTATGGCCACTTTGTTTGCAATCTCCATTAAATCAACCTCTCTTGAACTATTGATTTGATAGTTTTGACATCTTTCATGCTCATAATATCATCCATAGTAAGCTGAATATCAAGTCCCTCTTCTAAAGATATAACTAAATCCATATGAGTCAAAGAATCCCATTTTTCTATATCACTCATAGTCAATTCATCGTTTAGCTCATCTTCTTTAAGTCTAAAAACATTACATAAAATCTCATCTATCTTTTCCATTTATTATACTCCTGCAAATTGTAAAAATCTGTGAGAATCAAGCCTAAACTTCTCGCCGTCTTTAGAGATAAAAACCTCTTTTTCATTAGTGTTTTTGGTAACTAATGTATTTGCTCCTATAAAGTTTTCATTATCTAAGATTATGTTGTGTCCTATGGTTGCGTTTACACCGAGAAAACATTTTGACTTTACAGTCGTATCTCCAGAGATTACTACACCAGATGTTATCCAGTTTGTATCTCCAAGCGCGCAGCCATGTGCGATGACGGCATTGCTCCATATAAAATTACTATTTCCTATGTTCACATAAGGCTGAATTGTTACATGGTCTAAGATAACATTGTTTTTTCCTATCTTTATGTTGTCGTGCATCTCAACAGATGGATGGATGTAGTTTATAAACTCATACCCCTTCTTTTTTGCTTCTAGGTATTTTTGCTCTCTTATGTTATTCATCTGTACATAACCCACGGCAATAATCATCTTGTGTTTGTTTGTATCATACTCTTTTTCAATATTTTCAAAAGATACAACGGGCAAACCCTCTATAAAATCCTCTTTTAGATAATCATTTTCAACCGTAAAAGCAACTACTTCATACTCTTTTTTTATAAATTGGTAGATGATTTTTGCTATTTTTCCATTGCCATATATTATAATTTTTTGCATAATGCTTCCTTATATTAGCTCATATTTTGAGAGTATTTTTGTGATTTCATTTTTGTCATTAAACATCATCACGTCTATTATAGATAGATTTGGGATAAATACGTTATTAAACTGTTTATATTCTAGTGGAGTCGTTTTTAAAAAGTTAATAGCAATTCCATCTTGCTCAAATCCCTCTTTGGTATAAATAGCCTGTCCGCCAATTGCGTTTATGTAGTTTTTTGCTTTTAGAATTTTTGCTATATCTATTATCTTCTCTTGGGCTTTTAGTTTATTATTTTTTTTAATATCGCTTGAGTAGATAAATTCTGTATCTATTCCAAGGTAAAGAGAGACTCTTTTTAGTAAAAAATCTAAAAAATGAGCTAAATTTTTCTCTTTTTGCATTAATATGTTCTCAAGAACTGCATACACATCGTCAAAAAATGGAGCCTTTTTGTATGCAGTTTGTATAGTCTTTAGAAGTTTCTTTTGGTTGCCTCCAATTTCTATTTCGTTTATGAGCTTGTTTTGAGTTGCACCAAGTAACTCTAATGTAACTCTTTGTTTTTGTCCACTCATAAGTATGCTATTTCTGTTGATATAGCTTTTGTTAATGTAATTTACATCATCATAAACTACAAAAGTATCCACGGCGTTTATAAGCTGCCAGTAACCTATGTATGGGAAAAAATATGGCTGCATTATTGCTAGCTTCATATTGAGTAAACCGGAATTTTTATATTGCTAGCGCTAATGATTTGGACAAACAGAGTGCCGTCTGTATAAAAACAGTTTTTTATGTTGGGCATGTTTTGTTCTAAAAAACTGTCGCCCACTTTTTTTGGGCCAATGCCAAATGCCCAAATATAGTCATCAAATAAAATCCAAGAACCATCAATCAAGAATTTAGAGTAGTTTTTTAAGTCATTATAAACATAGATATAGTCATGGTTGCCATCTATATGAAGGAGAGCTATTTTTTGTGTATATTTTGTTTTTCCGAACTCTTCTGAAACAATATTTGTATTTGTTTTGTAGTCCAAAAATGCATCATCTGATGTTTTTTTGATATAGTTTACTTTATCTTTATAAAGAGATAAATTTAATAAAAAATTATAAAAAAAGTAATCAATTTCTGTATTTTTACCAAGCTCTTGAATAAGCTCCGGAGAGTCTTTTTGAACGCTGTTTGTCCAAGGGTCTATACATAAGACTTTTCCGATATTATATTTTTTTGCTATAGCATACAATAAAAAAGCACTTTTACCTTGTTGTGTTCCAATTTCAACCATATCTCCTTTTGGTATATATTTCGCAATTTGTGTAAGTGCCAAAAATTTGTTATCACCAGATTCGCCGGGAACTTTATGATAATTATGCAGCATAGATGCAAACTCACTATTTGATAATTCTGGTGTGTCGGTTTGAAATAAACTATAGTAATCATAAAGCTCATTTGAATAGGTTTTAAAGCTTTTTGCATAGGCTATAGAAGAGTTGTGTTCCGGCGTATTAAGTAGTGTTGTGTCTAGATTTTCTTCATCAATAAATTTTTGTAAAAAATGCCAAGCGCCGCTGCTTCCTGCAAATATTTTTTTAATTTTATATCTACTCAAAAGTAGTTTTATTTCATTAGTAAAATTATCACTATTTATATATGGCAGATATTTCCATTCATCAAACAATTGTGCATTTGATAGCATACAATCAGAAGAAGCACCAAGCAGACTGAAATTATCCTTGGCTGAAAAAGCAAACAAAATAGAGCTTATGGTACTGCTTGGAAAAACAAGTACAGTTTCTTTCATGAGATTAATCCTAGTCTATTTTTAAAAAAATTATCAAGCTCATTATGAGCACCATCATTTTCATAAAGCACTGAGTTTCGCTCTAAAATCTTGTTTTTTATAGACTCTTTGTAGGTTGCATCACTTGCAAGCTTTATGGCGAGATTTACATATTCTGCAGCATTTTTTGCATAAAAGTCGTTTATTCCCATCTGTTTGTAGTACCAGTAGGTAACTCTGGAGTACATAAGTTCTTTTGGGTAAGCAACTATAGGTGCACCAACTGAAAATGCCTCTATGGCAGTTGTTCCAAAGCCGAAATTTACAGGCTCTAAAACAGCATCAGCATGATGCATATAGCTCAAAAATACTTCACTCTTTGCCCAAGACATAAACTTTATATGCTCTTTACTTAGCAGTTTTACCAAACGTTCTTTTATGGCACTATCCCACATGTTCTCAGTTGCATCTTTGAAGAAGATAAAAACAGCTTTCTTGTCCTTTTTGAGTATATCGCTCAACAGCCCATCTAGTTCAGGATGAATTTTTTGTAGTTTTGAGGGGATAATGTAGTTATGCTTTGTGCCATCTAACCCCAATTCATCCTTTGTTAAGAAAATTTCAGGAATTTTTGGTTTATCATAATGACCTACTAGGTTTTCAAATAGAATCAGCTCCTCTGTGTAATACTCTTGAGCATTTTGCACCTCTAGATTTTTATTTGAAAAGAAGTAGTCTATAGTAGAGATTCCACTTGTAACCGGATGTCCGCCAAAAAGTCCTTGTACAAGAGCTAGTCTGGCATGTGCTAAGAGATAGAGTATAGGATGCATTCCTATGTCGGTATAGAGTAAGATGTCAAGCTCATCTTTGGCTATCATTGTTCTCATCTCTTGCAGACTTCCGCCAAGAAGATGTACATTTTTATGAAAGATTTTAGTGGTTTCTTTTGAGAGTGTGTATATCTTTACATCATAAAGTGAATTTTTTTCAAAAGAGTCTATGATGTTTTTTGCAAATTTAAGTACCGGATGATTTGGGATAAGGAGTGCGCTAATAAATCCAATTTTTATCTTTTTACCTTTTGAGTGACGGTTTTTTTTGCAGTGCTTCGCAATATAGTTTATCTCCGGCGCAGTCTGCCTGTAAAAATCTGAGAGTCTCGCCAATATATCTTTGTTGTTTCTGTTGTGGTAAGCAAGAAGAAATGTTTGATAGATAGAGAGTTTTTGTTCTGGAATCCTGATATTTAATTTTATCAACTCTTTTACTTCGTTAGTAAGTCTCTCTCTTGCATTATCTATGGCTTCTTGGGAGTTGTAAACTGGTAAAATCGGTTCAAGCAAAGCAACTATCTTGTGTTTTTTTATGAGAAGTTCTTTGTAGGATTCTAAAAACTCACGCGCTTTTTGAATTTGGTTTGTGCCATATAAAAACTCTGCATATAAGGAGATTAAAGAGACATTTTGAGAAGGAGTTTGAAAATACTCTTCAATGATATTAAGTGTTTTACCATGAATTTTGCCTGCTGTTTGAGATATAAGTGCAAAGTTGTAAAGAGCGGCTTCAAATATATCTTTTTTTACACCTTTTGTATATATGCATTTACCAAAATACATATAGGCGTCATCATTATTTCTAAAAATAGTATATGAAATAATCCCAAGCTCTAAGTATGCTAAAAGCACCAGTTCTTTTTTTTGAGTTTCAAAATTTTCTACAAGGCACTCATGAAAAATTATTTCATGTAAAGTCTCGAGCGCTTTTTTGGTCTCTTTTTTGGTTTGTTCATTTTTTGCTTTAATATATGCAGAGTTAAAGTTAAATGTTTTTTTTAAAATTATTTTTTTAGTTTGAGTAGCTTCTGGTGTTAGAAAAACATTTTGTGTATATGTTTCTTGCACCTTTGTAAGTATCTTTCCGTACTGCGCAATAGATGTTAAAAAAGAGAGGTGTCCATTTTTTTGATGCATAGTATATATAAATTCTAAAATTCTGTTCTCAAGAGAAAACTCACTCTCTGCTATGCTAAAAATAGCAACTCTGTTTTTGCATAGAGTCTCATAGTCAACAAGAAAACAAGAGAGTTTAAATATCTCGATATTTGGCTCAATGATAAGAATAACTTGAGGATTTGTCCTCGTAAGCATTTCTTCTATGCCAAAACCAAGCAAAGAACCAATAAAGACGATTTTCTCAGGATTGGGAAGTTCTTTTAATGCATTTGTAACTTGCTCTTTTGCTAAGAGTAGGGGATCTTCTTGTAGTAGTGCTTGCTTTGTTTCTATGGATTCAATGTTGAAAAAATCTTGCTCATCAACAATTAAGTCATAGAGTTGGTTTTCTTTAACAAGAGATAGTTTGTAAAAGATATCCATATAATTTTTTTTAAAAAAAAGTAAATTTTTTAAGTATATAACGTTCAAGTCGTCAATATCTGTCATAAAATCCCTTACTATGCGCTTTTAATAAAAACAAATAGCACAAAATGTTCCATTTTCAACAAACTGCCTTAGTGTAAATATTTCGATAAAATAGCCGATATAGTTGTTAATAAAACAAAAAAGGATTCATCATGGCGATAAGTTCATTAGGGGCAGGAGCTGGGGTTTTAACACAGGATCTTTTAGACAAGCTCAAAGAAGCAGATGAGGCACAGTACATAAAGCCGCTAGATTCGCGTATAGTTGACGAAAATAAGAAGCAGGAAGCTTTTAAAGTTATAGATGCTTATATGGACAATGTTCAGGGGAGTCTAAATACTTTAAGTGAGTACGGTGTTTTTGAGGCTAGAGCGGCGACTAGTAGTAATGCGGGTGCTGCTACTGTAACCGCAGCAGATAGCAGTGATATACAGGATTTCTCTCTTGAGGTCTTAAACCTTGCAACAAAAGAGATAGAGCAGAGTGGGACTTTTGCATCTAAAACTTCTGAAATAGCTTCAGCATCAGGAAAGCTCGACCTTAGTGTAGGAAGCAAAACTTATAGAATTGACTATACCGCATCTACCACTCTTGAAGAGTTGAAAGATCTTATAAATAAAGAGGCTGGGGGTAGCGTAAGCGCAACTATTGTTCAGGTCGCTGATGGTGACAATAGACTTTTTTTAAACGCAAAAGAGAGTGGAGAAGGACAAGAGATTTCGATAGTCGATGTTGTTGGTGAAGGTGAAGCGTTAAACAGTGCTCTCATTAGCGGTGCCGCTGGTGGTATGAGCAATGTTCAAGATGCTGTCGATGCGCAATTTAAGTATAACTCACAAACAATTATTCGTAGTAGCAATGTTGTGAATGATTTGCTCTCGGGTGTAACTATTACACTTAAAGAAGCGGGAACTACAAATGTTTCGGTAGGACAAGATAGGGAGAGCATAGCTTCAAAAGTAGAAAATTTCATAAGTAAATATAACTCTGCACTATATCAGCTCGGCGAAGATACAAAGTCTAGTGAGAAGCCTGAAGAGAGAGGTATTTTCTCAAATGAAAGTATCATAAAGAACATGAAGTCAGATATGCTCAACATGATAGCAAAAGCGGGTGAAGGTGTCGGAAGATTGCAAGATTACGGCATTGAGATTGAAGATGATGGCAGACTCAAGCTAGACCAAACAAAACTGAATCAAAAGTTAGATGAAAATCCTAAGAATGTTCAAGCCTTTTTTGCAGGGGGAACATTTACAAAAAATGATGGTTCCGAGGTCGAACTTAAAGGCGCGTTTGTGGAGATGGAAAATGATATCTCAAAATATACAAAATACAATGCAGGATTGGATCAATACGGGAACCTTCTTGAGGATAGACTTGATAATTTGACCGAGCAAAGAACAAAAGCAATGGAGAGGCTCACTGTAAAGTACGAGATTATGGCAAAACAGTTTGCGGCGTATGATTCAGTAATAACTCAGCTCAATAGTGTCTCAAGTATGTTTACAGATTTGGTCAACTCTCAATCATCTCAAAGTTAGTTAAAAAAGCAGTTAAAAATTTAAAGTAAATCTTAAAGTAGTCGATTTACTTTATATGCACAAAGAAAATAAAAATAGTAAAAAAGGGTCTAAGATGTATGGTAATACAGCTCATAATATTTATGCACAAAACAACGTAGGGATAGAATCTCCACATAAGCTAATTGAGATGCTTTATGAGGGAGTTCTGCGTTTTAATGCGCAGGCAAAAAAAGCGCTTAAAGATGGAAATATTGAAAAAAGAGTTTATTGGATAAACCGCTCAATTGCTGTAATAACTGAGCTTATTTCCGTGCTAGATATGAAAGGTGGGAATGTAGCGCACTATCTTCAGGGACTTTACAACTATGAAATCCAACTTTTAAATGAGGCAAACGCTAAAAAAGATGAGTCAAAGCTTGATGAAGTAAGCAATGTCTTTAAAGGGTTGCTTGAAGCTTGGAGAGAAACCACAAATGTGGCTAATTAAGCTAAAGATAGCTGTTGTTGAAAAAAATCCAGATGCTCTGAGTAAGCTTTTGGAGGATGTTCCTCAGCTAGAGAGTCAAAAAGAGGTAGAAGAAGCGCTCTATCTTTTGCGAGCTGCAACTTCGTTGATGAATAAGCTAAAAGATGAAACTCAAGCTTCTATGAAGCAGATTAAGAAAAACTTAGATTTTTTGCGTTCAACGGATATTTCTGCACCAAAAAGGTTAGATATTCGGTCATAATTTCTTTTTAGAAATCCCAAAATTCAGGCTTCTAATGGTGTATTCGCTTACAACCGCGCCTTTTCTCATGCTAATTATATGCTCAACTGCATCAGCAATATCGGAGGCTAGAAGTTTCTCATCTTCTTGTTGGCTTGTTTCAAATCTTAGTTCCTTGTAAAAATTGCTCTGCGTCATGTCGGGATTTATATTTGTGATGCTCAGAGAGCTTTTTCTTGTCTCTTCAAACAAGGAGTCTCCAAATGCCCTTAAGCCCGCTTTTGTGGCACTATAAACCCCTGCAAATTTACTTGCTCTAAGTGCCTCTATGGAGTTTATGTTTATAAGATAACCGCTGTTTTTCTTAAGATTTCTAAGCAGAGCATTTGTTAGAAGCATGGGTGCGGTAAGATTTAAAAAAACCATATCCGTGACTGTTTTAGCGCTTAACTCTTCATGAGGTTCAAATCTGCCAAATCCTGCACAGTTTATCAACATATAGATATTTTCATCTGAGATTTTTTTACATGTTAAGAGAGTTGATGCTTCATCTGCAAGATTAGCTTGTATCGGAGTAAAATTTTCACTCTCAAAATCCTCTTTTTTTACGCTTCTGCTGATGCCGATGACTTTATAATCTAGCAGTAACAATCTTTTTGTTATCTCTTTGCCGATTCCGCTGCTAGCACCGGTCACTACCACTTTTTTCAATTTTTAACCTCTTTGATAACGTAGTCGATTACATCTGAAATCAACTTTTTAGTTTCATCTTTTGTAACTCTGCTTGGCTGAAAATGATCACTCACCACTTTATAGATATAACGGTTTTTAAGGCATGATGTAGCCTCACAAAAGCCATAAGATTCCATGTCAACTATATCATCAAGACTTCTGAAAACCTCTGTGTCTTTGCATGTTAATGTGCTTAAGATATTGTTGCTGATTATATGTTTTTTATCTTTATATATAACATGGCTTACTTTTATAAGTTCCCCAATCTTGTATATTTTGCTTGCACCGCAAATCCCGATGTTTACAAAAATATCATCTTTTGAGGGGTTAAAGTTTTTTATAAGTGCATCTGTTGCTTCTTTGGCATTATCAGTACCGACACCGCTGAGAATTACTCTTAACTCTTTAGCGCTAAAGAGAGTAAATTTACCACACTTTGCCTTTGTTAGTCTATATTTTTCAACGAATGCTTGTGCTTCAGGTTTTAATGCGGTTACAATATACAACATGCAATATTGTACCAAAATAAAATAGTAAGAGAAGTTGATTATGCCTATTTCACATGCCGATTATTCAAACATAAACTATGATGAAATGGCGCTTAATATCGGAGTAAAGTCTAAATATATTCCTATGATTGTTAAAAGTTTTTCGGAGGAGACAACTTCAATTTTAGAGGCTCTTGAGGAGTCGATTAAGCTTATGGATTATGATGAAATCAGAGTACACGCCCATGAGATAAAAGGGAGCTCGGGAAATATTAAATTTAACGAAATTTTCGAGATGGCAAAAGAGATGGAGCAAGAAGCTGCTAAAAAGAGTAGAGATTTCGACTATAAACGATATTTGGAAGCTATAAAAAGGAGTGTGGATACAATATCTTTATAGCACTTTGTTTAATTTATCTTTTTAGGATATAATTGCGGCGCTTCCTTTTAGACCTGTGCAATGGTGCTTTGAGATATTGTGTCAGGGTAGGAATACAGCAGCACGCCTTAGAGTGTTATGTGCCGCAGGTATCTGGGAGGAAGTACCTCTAAGATAATGATTTTGCTAAATTTCTTCGTTGAAATGAAGTGAATTTTCGTAATTTACCGCAAATAAACTCCTCAAATTAACTTACCAATTCTAGATTTATAGCTAAGCCTATTTTTTATTATCTTGACATTAAGCAAATAATACTATTATTATAAAAAACAAAAGAGAATAAATGGATTTTTTTAAGTATATACATGCAGTAGGAACGGGCGTTAAGGGGAATAGAGATTTAACATTTCAAGAGACAAAAGAAATGATGGAATACATTTTACAAGGGTCTGCTTACGGGGAACAAGTTGCCGCATTTTTACTTGGTTGGAGGCTTAAGCCAGAGACTACTGAAGAGTTTAGAGGCGTTGTTGAAGCGTGTGATGGATTTATTAAAAAAAGAGCGGTACCAAACTCCATAGAACTTGGTTATCCGTTTGACGGTAAAGTAAATAACCCGTTTATCTTTCCTCTTGTTGCAAAAATTTTAGAAAACGCAGAGCTAAACCTTGTTGTTGTGGGGGATGATTTAACACCTGCAAAAAAAGGCATAACGCTAAAAGAGACAGCAACTAGCATGGATTTGGGCGAAAATATTTACTATTTTGACAGAGCAGATTTTTTTAAAGAGATGCATGACTTAACACCTCTACGCATGAGACTCGGACTTCGTACAGGACTAAATACAATAGAAAAATTAACCAATGTCTCCTCAAGTGATTATGCAATTACAGGGATTTTTCATAAACCATTTTTAAATAGATATATAGATATTTTTTCTCATAGGTACAAAAGACTCGCTCTCATTCAGGGAAATGAAGGAACTCCAGAGCTTTTTAGCAAAGGTCGCTTATGGATTGCTGATGGCGGTAAGGTAGAGGAGATTATAGTAGATCCGGAATATTACGGCATAAACTATACAAAATCTTGGGAGAAAATAACACTTAGTGAATCACTTGAGCAGACAAATAATCCTTCGGATGAGTTTTTTAAATTGGCACGACTCAATGCGGCTGTTTTTCTTTTTGTGGCACAAAAGGCTGCCTCAATAGAAGAGGGTTACGAAATGCTAAATGGATAAATTCTCCAACCATGTAAAAAATATCTTACATGGCTTCTTTTTGACAATCGGGACTACGATTGCCGAGCCATCAACAATTTTACCGCTTATCGTAAACTACTTCGGCGGTAGCTCAATGCTTGTTGGGTTTTTTGCGGCTCTTCTTCGTGGCGGCGCAATCGTAGTACAACTATTTGCAGCCTTTCATGCACAGACATATAAGTTGATGATGCCATATCTTCGCAAAATCTTTTTTATAAGATTTTTGTCGTGGTTTTTAATCGGTATTGCGATTATTCTCTTTGGCGAAAATTATCCTAATCTAACTCTAGCTTCCATTGGTTTGGGTCTTTTTATGTTCTCTTTTAGTGCGGGTTTTGCAGCGATATACTTCAGAGAGATAATGGCTAAGATTTTTTCTCATAAGTTTCGCGGTAAAACAATGGCATATCGTCAGTTCTTTAGCGCAGTAGGTGGGCTTATAAGCGGTGCACTTGCTGCTTGGATATTAGAATCATTCCAGCCGCCTCAAAGCTATGGTTATCTCTTTATTATAAGCTCTTTTATCATGGGTTTTGGATATTTGGCATTTGCTTCTGTAGATGAACCTGTAAAAGAGGAGGTATCTAAAAAAGAGAGCTCGTTTGGTAAATTTTTGAAAAATTCGTACGCACTTTTAAAAGCGGACAAAAACTTACAAATTCAAGTAACCACCTTTCTTTTAGCGTATGGCTATTTAATCGCCTTGCCGTTTATCATATTGGATGCGCAGCAAAAGATAAGCCTTGATGGTATCGCAATAGGTTCTTTGATTACAACCCAGATGGTGGGTGCCATGTTAAGTAACTTTTTATGGGGAGCTCTTAGTGGGCGCGGGTACAATGCTTTAAGCGCAAAAATCTCCATATCTCTTCAGATAGCCGCAATAGCTTTAGCAGCGAATGCTTCCTCTTTGTATGAATATATGTTTATATTCTTTTTAGTCGGCGCTTCGATTGATGGCAACCGAATCGCATCAAGCAATCTTATCTTAAAAATAGCACCGGCAGATAAGAGACCTGTTTATATAGCTCTTCAGATGAATATCGTCTCTCTTGGGATGTTTTTTTCAATCGTGGGCGGAGTAATTTTACATTTTTTTAACTACACGCTACTCTACAGTAGCGCCGTTGCAACTCTTGTTTTAGCTCTTTATCTATCATTTAAGATAAAGCATTAAATCCCGTAAAAGTTTTTGAGAAACTCTCTCTCTTTTTGCGTTTGAATAAATATTTTTGCAATAGTTTGATTGTTCTCGCCCATAATTAAAACCTGATTACCCTCAACGCTAAGATAATTTTTACCCCATGTCTTCTCTAGCTCATCCATTCTATGGAAAGCCTCATTTGCACTGGGTTTCTCTTTTTTCCCATCACGTTTATCTACAATGGCAAGACCGCCAATCCTCTTCTCTAAGATATAAGGACTATAAATTTTTATAGCTTGATATATACGCTCTTCTTTTGAATCTGGCATCGCTCTTTTCATAGAAAGCGTACCTAAAATCAGACTTGCTGCTATAAGTCCGAAGAGTAAACCTTTTTTCATACTCATTTTAACTCCAACTATTAATATATTTTTCTGCTTTTTTACCAAGCATCTTCATTCTCTCTTTGCCTTTTGCCGTGCTCTCTCTTAGCTTTTTCATCTCCTGCAAAAAAACACCTATATCGGATGGGATGAGTTTTTGAAGATATTTTTTCAGATGCTTTGCAAATGCAGGAGAAGCTCCAGATGTGGATATGGCAATGGTTAAATCATCTTTTTTAATATAAGATGAAAAAATAAAATCACAATAATCCACAGAATCAACAGAGTTACAAAGGGTGCCGCTTCCTCTTGTTTCTTCAAAAATTTCTGCCTGAAGAGCTATGTTGTCAGTGGCAACTACAACAAGGGCAAAGTTTTGTATATCGCCTTTTGTATATCCTCTTTTTTCAAAGTGAAGATTTTTCTCTTTTACGATTTTTGACATCTCTTCGGATAACTCAAGAGCAATTATAGATATATCAGAGGTAAAATCCAAAAGATGTTCTAGCTTTTTAGAAGCAATTTTACCGCCGCCGACTATTAAAACCTTTTTATTTTCTAGTTTTAAAAAAGCTGGGAAATAACTCAATATATCTCTTTTCGTTGTGTTTTTGCATGACATGGTATCATACTTTTTTAAAAACTCATATTGACGGATATCAACTCGGATTAATTGAAATTAGATTACAATCAATGAAATAATAAAGAATGGAAAGAATATATAATGAAAGATGAAATTTTATCGCGTATTCAAAAAAATTTTCCTTTGGATGCAAGACCTTTTGAGGCAATAGCCAAGGAGCTAAATATAAGCGAAGATGAGGTTCTTGCTATTTTGCAAGAGCAAAAGCAAAAAAACATCATTCGTCAAACATCGGCTATATTTGATACAAAAAGATTAGGCTATACATCTTCTTTGGTTGCATTTAAAATTTCCGCTGACAAGATAAGTGATGCGGTAAAGATTATAAATTCTCACCCGGGAATCTCGCATAACTATGAGAGAAATCATGATTTTAACATCTGGTTTACGCTTGCAGTGGCACCTGATTCAAAACTCGGACTTGAGAAAACATTAGAAGTTTTGGCAGAAGCTACGGGGGCGCAGGAGTATATTATGCTTCCAACACTTAAGCTTTTTAAGATAAATGTTAAACTTGATACGACCGGAAAAGATGAAAAAAAAGAGAAAGTAAAAAAAGTAAAACATAATGATATAGCGCTTACCTCCTTGCATCATGCCATTATAAGAGCTGCTCAATATGATATTGAGATAACCAAAGAGCCGTTTAAAAAAATCATTGACGAATTAAACATTGATTATGATACATTTTTTGAGATTTTAAATGAGCTTCAAGAAGCGGGCGTTATGAGAAGATTTGCATCAATTCTCAATCATAGAAAAGCCGGTTTTAGCGCAAATGCTATGGTGGTATGGGATGTAGATGAAGGAAGGGGAGAGGAGATTGGAGAGAAGGCTGCTGCATTTAGTGCTGTTTCTCACTGCTACCTCCGTCCAAAATATGCAAACTGGCCATACAATCTCTTTACAATGGTTCATGGAAAAAGCACAGAGGAGACAAATGCTATTATTGATGAAATGGCATCAGAGATTGACTCAAAAAGCTATATGCCTCTTTACAGCTCAAGAGAGTTCAAAAAAGTAAGAATAGAGTATTTTGCTCCCGAGTTTGAAGCTTGGGAAGAGAAATACGTTAAATAGAGAAGGAATTGATGTGGAACTTTTTTTAGAATTAGAAGCGGTATATATAGTAATAGCAATTTTTATATTGAGCGTAACGGCAGTTGTTACTACAAGAGAATTTATGCCAAAGGGAGCCTTTAAAAAGGGCATGATATCCGTTGGCTTGGTTATGTTTATAATGGTAGGTTTTCACTATACGATTACTGTTAAAAGAATGAACGGAGTTGAAGAGATTTTTAACTCTGGGGAGACTGTTATTTGTGAAAACAAAATGCGAAGAACTATCTCAAGATCTGTACTTTTATCTAAAAAACTCGGTTGGAGATTAGAAGACCATCTTTTTAAACATGATGATTATGAGAGAGATTTTCATACATCAAGATGTGTTGATTGGATAGGAAGTGAACCTCAGATTGAGGAAGAAAATAAACAAAAAGAACAAAATAAATGATAGCAGTGTTAAAGAGATATGCGTTAGCACTGCTCTTTTTACTATTAATTTCTATCTTGATGCTACTTGGAACCATTGGTGTAAAAAGCTTTGGTAAGAATATGATTAAAGATACGGGAATCGAGATGAAACCAAGAGGGGAGCAATTAATAAAATGAGTTTAACAACAATACTAATAGCAGCCATACTTTTAAGTGTTGCATTTCACTTTGTGGGAGTTTATGCCGGGGCAAAAAAAACAGTTTGGCTTATGCTTTTGATAATGTGGGCAGCAACCATAGGAATGGCGATGAGTGAAATTAAACCAAAAGGGTATAAGGAGATTGAAAAGATGCAGGGTCAGTTTGCTGATACCGATAATCTTATAGAAGCTGCAAAACCTGAGATATCTATCTATGAGCTTATAACAATCAAAAAAAGTTATAGTATCAATAAGAAAAATGAGCAAAAATAGAAGTGTCGGTATTGTTGGATGCGGTTGGCTCGGAAAACCGCTCTCCTTCGAACTTGCAAAAGAGATGCATGTGGAGTGTTTTTCAAGAGAGCTAACTAAAGACAACTCCTCTTTTTGGCAAAACGACATAGTAATAATCGCAATAAACACAAAAGAGAACTACTTAAAGATGCTTCAAAAAATAGCAACGCTAACAAAACCTACATGTGAAATAATCCTAATGAGTTCAATTTCAGTTTATAGAGAGTTTGACTCGGATGTAAACGAGAGTGCACCTATTACTAAAGCATCGCTTATAAAAGAGGCAGAAGATTTGCTTTTAGGTTTAAAACAGAGAGTTCTCATCTTAAGACTCGGCGGTCTTATGGGAGAGGATAGGGTTGCGGGAAGATGGAAGAGTGCATATGCTTTTAGTGACGGTTTTGTCAACTATATTCATAGAGATGATGCTATAAATATTATAAAGCTGATGATTAAGAGCGGCGTAAATCGGGGCATATATAACCTTGTTACGCCGCTTCATCCGACAAGAAAAGAGATTCATACAAAAAACAGTAAAAAATTTGGCTCAGAGATAGGGAGTTTTGATGGATTTTCAAATCGCAGAGTCTCCTCAGGGAAGCTGATTAAAGAGCTTAACTATACTTTTTTACATCCAAATCCGCTAGAATTTTGGGATTAATTGCTCCGAGCTAATGCTGCAAAATCTATCTGCTTGCTCTCTTGTTTTTCATCCTCTGCTTTTTTATCTTCCTCATAACTACCGGTGCTAAAGGTATATTCACTGCTTTTTAGTATGCAGCCCTTCATTCCCGGAGAGCACTCTTTTTTAATAAGCTTGCAGTAACCTTTAAAGTCATGTTGACAAGTCCAACCCATGTGAAAACCCCCTTTTAATGAAATAATAACTAATTATGATACAATTTTTTAAACAAAGAGGAAAATATGAACTACAAAAAATTAGATAAAATAAGCATAATAGAGTATCTCTCAAATATAAAAGAAATTATTGATTATTTTGGCTCTGATGATTTAGTGGCTCAGGAGATTGGAGATGGCAATCTTAACTATGTCTATAAAATCAGCTCTGTACAAAATCAAGAGAAGAGCTTGATTGCAAAACAAGCTGTTCCCTATCTTAGATGCGTCGGCGAGGAGTTTGCTCTAGGACGCCAGAGAATGACTTATGAGATAAGAGCTCTACAGAAGTTTTATAGTATATATCCTAATTTTATTCCAAATATATATTATGTCAGCGAAGAGATGAGTTTAGTCGTTATGGAGTATCTAAGCAACCATATTATTATGAGAAAAGGGCTTATTAACATGGTTAAATATAAAAATTTTAGCGATCATATATCGACATATATGGCTGCTACGCTTTTTTATACATCGTCTCTTTACCTAGGTAGTATACAAAAAAGAGAGTTGATAGATAGGTTTAACGGCAACGCGGAGTTATGTAAGCTCACGGAGGATTTAGTATTTAGTTTTGCATTTATGGAACATGAAACTAACGATAATAAAAATGTAAAAAATAACCCTCAAGCAAAAAAACTATTTGGGGATATGGAGTTTAAAGAGAGAGCCTTAGAGCTCAAATATAAGTTTATGACGCAAAGTGATGCTCTTTTGCATGGAGATTTGCATACGGGTTCTATTATGATAAATGAGAGCCAGACTTATGTTATAGACCCTGAATTTGCATTTGTAGGACCTTTTGGCTTTGATATAGGAGCACTTTTGGCAAATCTGGTAAATAACTATATTCATCACACAGTGGTTACAAAAGATGAGGATTATAAAGCTTGGCTTCTTTTGACAATTAAAGAGGTTTTAGAAAAATTTAGCGAAAAATTTTTAAATTTTTGGAGTGAATGTAAAAAGTCTGCCTTGCTAGTAGAGGGTTATTTGGACGAAATAACGCTCAATAGTTACAAGAAGAGATTTATAAAAAATATTTTAAAAGAGAGTGTTGGATTTGCAGGTTGCAAAATGGCAAGAAGAGTTTACGGTGTTGCCGGGGTTGAAGAGATAAGGGGCATTGAAGAGAGAGCTCTTAGAGCCGAGGCAGAAAAAACAGCTCTAAAAATTGCCAGAGAGTTCGTGATGGAGCATGATAAGATAGATAGCGTTGATGAGATATTGGAGATTATAAAAAATGCAGGGTAACTACAAGGCTTTATGGTTAAGTGATGATATGTTTGATGAGTGCCTTGAGGTTATAGATCAGAGGCAGCTACCTTTTATTTATGATACAAAATATTTGACCACTACAGAGGAAGTCGTGAGTGCTATAAAAAATATGACTGTTCGCGGGGCTGGAGTTATAGGGAGCGTTGCGGCATTTGGAATCTATATAGCTGCTATAGAGGTTGAGGGAGATTACGAGGCGCTAAGAGAAAAAGCTGCGCTTATTAGAGCATCACGTCCGACTGCTGTAAATCTGATGTGGGCAGTAGATAAGATGATGGGACTTTTAAAAGATTCGGATAATTTGATAGAAGATGCAAGAGCGTTCGCCATAGAGTTAAATGATAAAGAGGCAAAAGAGAGCCAAGAAATAGCCAAACATGGTTGTGACATCATAGAAGAGATTTTAAAAAAGAAGAATAAAACAAAGATAAATATCTTAACTCACTGCAATGCAGGGTGGTTAGCCGTAATAGATGAGGGAACAGCCCTTGCACCAATCTACGAGGCAAAGAGAAGAGGAATAGATGTTCACGTTTGGGTAGATGAAACCAGACCGAGAAATCAGGGTGCATCTCTTACTGCCTGGGAGCTTGCTAAAAGTGAAATTGAGCATACTGTTATAACCGACAATATGGGCGGACTTCTGATGCAAAAAGGCGAGGTTGATATGGTAATAGTCGGAGCAGACAGGGTAAGCGCAAACGGCGATGTGGCAAACAAGATAGGAACATATTTAAAAGCACTCGCGGCATATGATAATGAGGTGCCTTTTTATGTGGCAATACCTGCTTCAACATTTGATTTTGAGATACGAGACGGTATAAAAGAGATACCTATAGAGGAGAGAAGCCCCGATGAGGTGCAATTTATAAACGGAGTGGATGAAGAGGGCGTACTCAGAAGAGTTCGCATCACTCCAGAAAATTCGCCTGCTCTTAATTATGGTTTTGACATCACTCCTGCAAAATTTGTAACAAGACTTATAACAAACAGAGGGGTTTGCGAGGCAGATTTTGATAAAATTAGGGAAAAATTTAAAAAGAGTGATGCATGAAAAGTTTATATGATGAGAAAGAGGCGAGTAAATTTAAGACGGATTTGGATTTAAGAGTCTATACATCAAGAGTGCTTGGGCGTGATGCTTCTTTGGTACTTCATGGCGGCGGAAACACCTCCGTAAAATCTCGTGCAACAAATTTTTTTGGTGAGAGTGAAGAGATTTTGTACGTCAAAGGCAGCGGCTGGGATTTGGCTACCATAGAAGCGGAGGGTTTCGCTCCCGTAAAGATGGAGATGCTTCTTAAAATGGCGGAGTTAAAAGAGCTAAGTGATACCGACATGGTAAAGTATCAGCGTCTTGCTATGACAAATCCATCTGCTCCAAATCCTTCCGTTGAAGCAATACTGCATGCGATTATCCCTTTTAAATTTGTTGATCATACTCATACCGACGCAGTGGTTACCATCACTAACACAAAAGATGGTGAGGCGAGAATAAAAGAGCTTTATGGAGATAAAGTTTTAGTTATCCCATACATAATGCCCGGTTTTGTTCTTGCAAAACTTATCTATGAGATGACAAGAGATGTGAACTGGAGTGAGCTTGAGGGCATGGTTTTAATGAACCACGGACTTTTCACATTTAGTGATGATGCAAAAAAATCTTATGAAAAAACTATAGAACTGGTTGATAAAGCAGAAAAATATCTCCAAATGAGCGGTGCAACTCTAGAGGTAGAAAAAGCAGCCTCACATGTAGAGCTGCTTACTCTTGCAAAGATGAGACGTGAGGTTTCAAACCTTAAAGGTAAAGCTACAATAAGCATACTAAATGAGGGAGATTTAGCTATAAAATTTTCTAAAAAAAATATAGAAAATATTGCAACTCAAGGTCCCTTAACACCTGATCATGTTATACGAACAAAGAGGGTTCCCGCAATTTTAGGGGATGATTATGTAACAGATTTGGCAAATTATGTAAAAGAGTATAAAAAGTATTTTGATGATAATAAAAAAGATGAAACTCTTTTAAACCCTGCTCCTAATTTTGCAATTCTCAAAGGCAAGGGAAGTCTCTCTTTTGGAGTAAACGCAAAAGAGGCAAATATCATTAAAGACATAAATAATCATACTTACGAGGCTATTTTAAAAGCTGAGAAATTAGGCGGGTACAAAGCGTTAAGTGCATCAAGTATCTTTGAGGTTGAGTATTGGTCGCTCGAACAGGCAAAACTTCAAGGTGGCGGAAGCGTACCTGAGTTTAGCGGAAAAGTAGCTTTGGTTACGGGAGCGGCTAGCGGAATAGGGCTTGCAATCGCAAAGATGTTAAACAAAAGAGGTGCGGCAGTTGTGGCACTTGACATAAATCCAGAAGTTGAGAATATATTTAGTAAAATAGATGCTATCGGGGTAAAATGTGATTTGACATCTAGTGAAGATATCCAACATGCAATCTCTTGCGCAGTTAAGAGTTTTGGCGGAATTGATATAGTTGTCAGCAATGCGGGTATCTTTACACCTAGCCAAAACCTTGATGTGTTAAGTGATGAAAATTGGCAAAAAAGTATGGATATAAATCTTACCTCACATCAAAAACTCATTAAATATACGGCACCGTTTTTAAAACTCGGCGTTGATGCTTGTATAATCATGGTAGCTTCTAAAAATTTTCATGCTCCGGGAAAAGGTGCAGCGGCGTACTCTGTTGCAAAAGCCGGACAGACACAACTAGCACGTATTGCAGCGCTTGAACTTGGAGAGTATGGCGTAAGAGTCAACACACTTCATCCGCATGCGGTTTTTGATACAGCTATTTGGACGGAGGAAGTTTTAAAAAATCGTGCAAAAGCGTACAATATGAGCGTACAAGAGTACAAAACAAACAATGTGCTCAAAACGGATATAAAATCAGACGATGTTGCAGAACTTGTCTGCGCAATGGCAGGAAAGGCGTTTGCAAAAACGACCGGTTCTCAAGTTGCAATAGACGGAGGAAGCGACAGAACAATTTAACCTATTTGAGGTAGAGCATCCGCTTAATATTGTCAGGCATGCTCTCAAGTGCAAACTCTTTTTGATCTTTGATGTAACTAGGATATCTGAAATCTTTTGAAGTCATAAGAGAGTAGAGTTTGGCTAAGCTCTCATTTTCTATATTTCTATATTTTACATCCATCTCTTTTGCAATGCGCATAAAAAAAGTAAGCAAGGTAGCCTGTGTTTGTTCGCTAACGGAGGTTCCGTGTATAACTCCTTCAAACTCTTTTTTCATAGTCATGATGTTGTACTCGCAAAATTCATCGAGTTTTTTTGGATCTTGAGTGCCTAGGTACTCTAAGATATCTAAAATCAGATTAAGAAAGAGCTTGTTTGTCTTGTCGATAGTCATGTTGTTTTTATTGAGATGATTTTTGTAGGAGAGTATATCTTTTTGTATATTTTTGAAGTAAGATTCAGGCATCTAACTATCCTTTATTTTAAGAGCTAAAAAACTGCTTTGTATTCAAATTATAACATATTGATAGTAAAGTATAAAGAGAGTCTAGTTTCCATAAAGAGCCTTGGTCGGCTCTTTATTTTACAGAAATTATATTAACATTGAAGCTTAACTCTTCTCCTGCTAATGGGTGGTTAAAATCTATAAGCACTTCATCGTCTAAAATATCTTTTACAATAACTTGAATCGGGTTGCCGTCTGGTCCTTGACCTTGAAGAGGTAGTCCAATAGAGAGTTCTATGCCCTCAAACTGCTCTTTTGGAATCTTTTGCATCGCCTCTTCATTGTACTCTCCATATGCTTCGCTTGCTGGAACTAAGATAGAAGCCGATTCGCCTGCGCTTAAGTTTGCAATTCTAGACTCCAAACCAGAGATAATTTGCCCGCAACCGAAAGTAAATTCTAAAGGCTCCTCGTTAACATTGCTATCAACAACATTCCCATTCACTTTTACTTCATACTCCATAGAAACTACTTGATTGTTACTAATAGCCATATGTCCTCCTTGTTTTTTGGTAAGGGTCACTATAACAAAATAGGTTTATATAAAAATTAAAGTTGCCAAAAGGAGTATCCGTTTTAAGTGATTTTTAGTATAAATACTCTCTTTTAAAATACTCTTGCGGTGCTTTACATAGTGGGCACGCTTTTGGCGGTTTTTTACCTCTGTGAACATGTCCGCATACTTCACAAACCCAGTATTCATCTTCATCGCTTTTAAAGAAGCCTTCCTCTTCAAGAGCTCTCTTCATCTCTTTGTACTCTCTTTCATGTTCTACTTCAACTTTTGCAATAGCTTTTAAGAGGCGTGCTATATCTTTATGTCCCTCTTTTTCTGCAATGGCTGCAAAGTTGGGATACATCTCTGTGTGTTCGTAATTTTCGCCGGCAATAGCAATGTCAAGGTTTTTAAGAGTTTCATGCATCTCAAAACCGTACACAAGCTTGTTGTATGCTTCTAGTTCAGCTCTTGCATGATACTTTTCATTCATTGCCGCTTCTGCAAAATGATTAGCAATTGCATGCCAGCCTGCCTCGCGCGCTAATTCACCGAAAAACTCATATTTATTTCGTGCCTGAGATTCGCCTGCAAAAGCCTTCATGAGGTTCACGGCAGTAAGATTGGTAGTGATACACCCCATCTCTTCGCCGCAGCAGACAAGTTTCCCTCCGCCTACATGTTGAACTTCAACTTCATTACCGCATATGTTGCATTTATATGTTTCGTACTGTCTCATCTTTCATCCTTTGATTTGTTTAATAGTTATTGTACTGAAATATTTAAAATGTATCCGCATTTAGTAAGTTCACAATAAATATCGCAAGAATAAAAGTAAATATTAAACTTAAATATAAACAAGAAAGATTATCGTTTTGCAAAAATTATCAAATAACTCTTAATATTATAAACAGTAGAATTTTTTTATATAAAATTATTAATCCAAATGATAATATTGTAGTTATGAAAAATTATGAACTAATACTCAAAGAACACAGCTTAAAAGTAACCCCGCAAAGGCTCGGAATGCTTTCGATTATAGATTATGTCGGACATATTACCATTGAAGAGCTTTTTGCTAATATTCGTAAGGATTTTTGTTCAATATCTATTGCTACTCTTTACAAAAATATAAATTCTATGGTTGAAGTAAAGATTTTAAAAGAGATAAAGATATCGAACAGCAAATCAAAGTATGAGATTTTAAAAAATGAACACTCTCATATGGTTTGTAAAAAGTGTGAAAAGCTTGAAGATTTAAATCTTTGTTTAGATATCACGATAGAGAATGCCTCTAAAAAAAGTGGTTATATATTTGATGAAAATGCACTTGTATTATTTGGCATCTGTCCGGAGTGCCAACGATGAGAGTAGCCGTAGTAGGATTGGGTGGAGTTGGAGGATACCTCGCAGCATCTTTGAGCAAAACTTCTTATAAAATAGTAGGTTTTGCAAGAGGTAAACACTTAAGCGCAATACAAAAAAACGGGCTCAAAATAGTTGAAGATAAAAAAGAGTGGAGTGTAGATTTAAAAGCGAGCACTCTTGATAAAGCAGAGGGGTATTTTGATATAGTCCTCTTTTGTGTCAAAAGTCATGACCTTGAAGAGTCTTACAAAAATATATCCCTGCATATAGATTCAAATACCGTTTTACTGAGTTTTTCTAATGGCGTCTCAAACGGCAATCTTTTGAGGAAACTCTCAAGTTCAGTAGTATTAGACGGATGTATCTATATCCTCTCGCATATACAAAGAGCAGGAAGTATAAGAAAAAATGGCGATATTTTTGCGGCAGTTTTTGGCGGAGCTGATGCCTCTGCCGTTAAAAAGGTTTCAGCTCTTTTTGATGAAGCCGCTCTAAGGTACAAGACTCCCTCAGATATAAAAACGGCTTTATGGAAAAAGTATATATTTATAAGTGCGTTCGCTACTTTGACAAGTTACTATGATGAGAGCATAGGTTCTGTTTATAAAAACCACTATGACAGAGCAAAAGAAATTTTATCCGAGATAGCAGACGTAGCTTCTGCTCATGGAGTAGATATTTATGAGGAGGTGCAAAACTCACTTCTCACAGCAGGAAAAGTTCCTTATGATGCTACAACATCCATGCAGCTCGATTTTAAAAACCATAAAAAAGATGAGCTTGAAACTTTAAGTGGATACATAGTAAAAGAAGCACAAAAAAACGGCATTAAAGCACCTCTTATGACAACAATGTATGAAGAACTGCTAAAAAGAAATGTCAGCAAGAGAAATTTTTAAATCAGATTGTCGCACTTGGTTGTTGAATGGGCGAAGTATAAAGTGGTGGACCCTCAGAGATTCGAACTCTATTTAAAAGAATTCCTTAAGTTTCTTAAAGTTTCCTATTCTTCTCTAAAGCTCCTTATTTTAGGGACTTACCTATTGTTTTTGTTATATTAAGTTTGCTATACTTTTATATAGATTTTTAAATTTTGGGTAGCAATAGGGTAACAATTTGGCAAGAGTAAGAAGTAAAAAATATTCAGGCGTATATCTAAATAAATT
>Ga0265293_10000726_pt1 | contig 76213 bp, 81 predicted proteins | sample Munlanlewell138R_FD_192505 | JGI IMG/M metagenome (GOLD analysis project Ga0265293, IMG submission 192505) | Leachate microbial communities from a municipal landfill in Southern Ontario, Canada - Leachate well 138R | ecosystem: Engineered > Solid waste > Landfill > Unclassified | place: Canada... | reverse complement strand
AGCCGTACAGATATCTCTGTTCTGAATTTCAGGGGGGCTTTTTTGGAGATAAAAATTATATACTGATAATCAATTTATTACATCCAATTTCGATCAGATATTCGTTTTATCCGTTTAGTAGTGATTCCGAATATTTATTAAGACGGGGATATCCTGAAAATAGGATTTATCGTTATAGTCTTTATTTGTCTGATAATCCGGATGAAAACCGGATTAAAGAACTGAAAGATTTTTTAGAGAAGGATTCCCGAATCAATATAATTGAATTTATATCCAAAGAAAAAGCTTCTGAAATCGCTGAAAAGGAAATGGGGATTCCTTTTAAGGAAATGTTTGAAGGTGATATTTTCCCTGCAAGTTTTGATATAGAATCATTTGAGGAATTGAATTTTGGAATAATAGAAAACGGGTTTTCAGATTTAATTGATGAAACTGTAGAAAACAGACCCATAGTGAATATTCTGTACAGAATTCAAACTTAGAGTTAATGTCCTTTTTTCATTAAATTTATCCAATGAAAACATTCAATTACATTTTAATCATCGTTTTATTGGTTTCTAATTTTGAATGTAGGAGTACCCATATCTTAGGTGAGAATTCTTTCACAAGTATAAAATCAGAGGTTTTAAAAAACAAAATTGTCGAATCGATTCCTCTGTTAAAAAGAGATGAAAGATGGCCAATGAATATCTCTATCAGAGTGCTTACTTCAAAAAACAATATTTACCTGAATGTCTTAGCGATGGATTGTGATGAAGGTGAGTATTATAAATTTTATGAAGGATTCAATGGCGAATTTATTCCGGTTTATATTGACCAAAATAGTTACAAACCCGAAAGATTTTTTGACTTAAAAAATCTTTCTGTTACTTCCAATAAATTTGAGGATACTGGTTTTTATTGTGATGATTATTTCTTTGTTCAATCAAGAATCAGTGTTCTGGAAGATGATTTTACAATTGAAAAGACAATTACCTCAGAAAATTACAATCCCAAAGAAATAATTTATACAAAAGAGGACACTGAATTATTGAAAGGAATTATAAAGGTAGAAATTCCGGAGCCAAAAAAAAAATTGAAGAACATTGATTAAACTTTCCTCACCACCGGCAAAATCTCATTTTTCTCCAATGCGTATTTTCTGATTTCTTCGGCCGAAAGTTTTTCTGACAAATTGACTTTTTCAACCTTAAATCCAATCGACTCCAAAATGTCATAATAATCCATACCGTAAACCCGAACATGGTCGTATTGTCCAAATTTTTCGATTCTTTCTTTTCGGTCGGTAATCGTCGAATCTTCAAAAGTTTTGTCCAATTGATAACGAATCGGCACCTGAAAAATTCCCCAACCGCCGGGTTTCATTATGCGAAACAATTCCCGCAAAGCTTTTTTATCGTCTTCCACATGTTCCAAAACATGGTTGCAAAAAATCACATCAAAAGAATTGTCCTCGAACGGCAAATTCTGAATATCGGCTTTTATATCTGCAATCGGTGAATTCAAATCACAAGTCGTATAATCTAAGTTTTTCAGTTTTCTAAACCTTTTGTAAAAAGACTGTTCGGGCGCCATGTGCAAAACTTTCAAATTCGAAGTGAAAAAATCGGTTTCACGCTGCAAATACAACCACATCAATCGATGCCTTTCCAAGGAAAGCGTTCCGGGCGAAAGCACGCTTTTCCGCTGTTTTTCATAACCGTAAGGAAGGAATTTTCGGTAGGAATTTCCGTCAATCGGGTCAGTGAAATTATCACCTTTATATATATACATCAAAAATGGCCTGGCCAACAAACTCATTCTGATCAGCCAAGCTCGCGGAAAAAAACCGATGATTTTTTTAAAAAGAGATTCCAAATTTCGCTAAGATTTTGGGAAGAAAAATAATCAAGCCGGTAATGAAAGCTCCGGTCGAAGCCAAGAAAGTAGCTCCGGCGGCCACATCTTTCACTCTTTTGATTTGTTCCTCTCGTTCCAAACTGACACGGTCAGCCAATTTCTCGATGGCCGTATTCAGGTATTCGGCCACACCGATGACAAAAGTCCAGACAATGACAAAAAGAAATTCAGTGCCGGAAACTTCCAACCAAAAAGCAGTGAGATAAGTAATGATGAAAATAGAAAACCAAATCTGCACATTCCTTTCGGTTTTCAATGCAAACCAAAGGCCTTCCAATGCATACATTGATGATTTAAGAAATCTAACAATCATTTGTCAGGCATTAAATTTTTTATTTCTTCTATCAAATCTGATTGCTCGCGAATCAGATTTTCAATAGATGAATCATCCGGAAAATTTTCATTCTGAAATTTTTCAATGACAGGAAGAGTTAGTGCAATTTTTAACATCTCATGATAGTCTTTTAAAGATGTGTTGTTTGTTTTGATTTGTTCCAATAAAGCATCCAAATCAGCGGTTTTATTTTTGTAGGCGGATTTGCTGGAGTTGATTAATTCATTCATTTGATTCTTTAAAATACTGTCCTGAATCACATCAATTTTGACCAATGCAGATTGGTAGTATGAATCTGATTTGGCATTATATTTTTTATAGGTTTTTAATGAATCCTTCTCCGTTTCTTCATAGTTTACCAAGGCTGATTCGAGTTGTTGGAGTTCTGTATTTTTTTCGGTCAGTTCCTTGTACAAAGCTTCCACCAAATTACTTGTTCTTGTGCTTTTGATTTTTGATTGATTATCTTGTAAAACTTGTGAATCGTCGTTCTTACTTTTGGATTCTCCTGTAATCTGACACGAATTCAGAGTCATTAAAACAAAAGAAATTAAAATCAAGTGAAAGAAATGCCTGTTCATTTTTTAACAATTTATGGTTCTACCGGAATTCATACAAAAAAGCTTCTTCCTCGTCGGATTCAATTCCCAGTGCTTCATATACATATTTAAAGGTGGAAAGCAATCTGGGTTTTCCGTCAATGATGGCAACATCATGCTCAAAATGTGCCGAAGGTTTGTTGTCGCGGGTAGTCACCGTCCATCCGTCATTGTGGAAACGGACTTTGGCTGTACCCAAGTTAATCATGGGTTCGATGGCCAAGGCAATTCCTTCTTTCAGCAACTTACCGCTGCCTCTTCTTCCGTAATTCGGCACCTGCGGATCTTCGTGCATCTGCCTGCCCAATCCGTGTCCGACCAATTCCCGCACTACGCCGTAACCTTCTTTCTCACAATGGGTTTGAATTGCATGACCAATGTCTCCGACCCTATTTCCGGGCAACACCTGTTCAATTCCTTTGTACAAAGATTCTTTGGTGATTCTGAGCAATTTTTTGATTTCGGGGCTGACTTCTCCTACTTCAAAAGTATAAGCGTGATCGCCTACAAATCCATTCATATAAACGCCGCAATCGACTGAGATAATATCGCCTTCTTTGAGCGGTTCTTTGTTGGGAATTCCGTGGACGACCTGTTCGTTGGGCGACATACAAAGCGAATTCGGAAATCCGCCATAGCCCAGAAATGCCGGTTCTCCGCCATGGTCTTTGATGAAATCATGTGCCAATTTGTCGATGTACAATGAATTCACTCCCGGCTTGATTTCCTTTGCCACCATGCCCAAAGTTTTGGAAACCAATTGGGCACTCAGGTACATCAGCATTAATTCTTCTTTTGTTTTTAATTGAATCATAATCCAAAAAATCCTCTTTTTTTCTTTTTCTCCTGACCATGTTTGCCCAAAGAGAATTCAATATTATTTTCAATGATTTGAATCACTTCTCCCCAACCCGGGAAACCACCAAGGTTTCTGTCGTCTATAAAAATATCCGCATGAATCTTCCGGCTCATGGTACCATCTTCATACCTTTCTCCCTCAAAACTACAATTGATGGCCCAGAATTCAATGCCTCTTTTTCGACAAAACTCCACCGCTTCATCAAGCTGATTGCCATAGCGATAAGTCCACAAAATCAGCCGATGTCCTTGTTCCTGCAATTTTTTCAATGCGTCAAATGCAAAAAGTTTAGGTTTGCCGATGTCCGGAAATCCGTCTTCAACTATGGTTCCGTCAAAATCAACTGCAATAATCAGACTATCAACTCCTATGGGGGCTTTCATTATGCTTGGTATTGAATTCGTGCAAAAGTACAAAATTAATTATGTACCAAAATGTCACCTGTCATTTCCTGCGGAATCGGTATTCCCATTATTTTCAACAAAGTCGGTGCAATATCCCCTAATTTCCCTTCTTTGATTTTGAATCTGTTTTCTTTTTCAATCAAAATCACGGGAACCGGACTCATGCTGTGCTGGGTATTGGGTGAACCGTCGGGGTTGACCATCACATCGGAATTGCCGTGATCCGCCAGAATAATTACAGCATAATCATTTTCCAAAGTAGCTTTGATGATTTTTGAAACACAATTGTCCACAGTTTCCGCAGCCTTCACAGCTGCTTCAAAAACTCCGGTATGCCCCACCATATCCGTATTGGCAAAATTTAGACAAATGAAATCCGCCGTTTGATTTTCAATTTCGGGAATGATGCTTTCTGTGATTTCATAAGCAGACATTTCCGGCTTCAAATCATAGGTAGCCACATCTTTCGGAGACGGACAAAGGATTCGTTTTTCACCAACAAATTCCTTTTCTCTTCCACCAGAAAAGAAAAATGTCACATGGGGATATTTCTCGGTTTCCGCAATTCTGATTTGTTTTTTTCCGTGTCTTTCTATTATTTCCCCCATGGTGTTTTTCAAAACCTCCTCATCATAAACAACTTTGACACCTTCAAATGTATCATCGTAATTCGTCAGGGTAACATAATTCAACCCTAATTTTTTCATACCGAATTCCGGAAAATCTTGCTGCGTCAGCACCTGCGTAATCTGCCGACCACGGTCTGTCCTGAAATTGAAACTAATCACCACATCACCATCCTCAATCAGCCCGTTTTTATCAACAATGATAGGTTTCAAAAATTCGTCAGTTACACCTTCTTTATAAGATTCTTCAATGGTCTGAACCGGATTTTCGGATTCCTTTCCGATGCCGTGTACCATCAAATCATAGGCGTGTTTCACCTTTTCCCAACGTTTGTCCCTGTCCATTGCATAATACCGACCGATTATGGAAGCAAGTTTCCCTGTACCCTTATCAAAATGTGCTTGCAATTCTTCGATAAATCTTTTTCCGCTTTGTGGGTCACAATCTCGACCGTCCGTGAATGCATGTACATAGACATTTTCTGTCAAGCCATACGAATGTGCCGCATCTAACAATCCAAACAAATGTTCGATATGCGAATGAACCCCACCATCAGAAACCAAACCGATGAAATGTAATTTTTTACGATTGTCGCGTGCCAATTGGAATTGAGATTTCAGCACTTCTTCTTTCAGAAAAGACTGAGCTTTGACAGCCATATTGATTTTAGTCAGATTTTGGTAAACCACCCTGCCGGCACCGAGATTCATGTGACCGACTTCTGAGTTGCCCATCTGCCCTTCAGGCAGACCGACATCCAGTCCATAAGTCACCAAAGTGGCATTGGGATATTTTTTTAAACAATCGTCTATAAAAGGGGTGTTCGCCCTTTCAATCGCTGATACATCCGGATTGTGATTGATACCCCATCCATCCAGAATCATCAACATCGCTCTTTTATTCATTTTATTTTACTCTCGAAAATTATGTGTCAAAGTTAAATATTCCACAGGTCTGAATTTAATTTTTCAATGGAATAATTGCACAGCCTCTTTGTGGAAAAGCAAATTCAGTGAAATTTTCATGAAATCCATGAATTTCAAAAAACCGGAATCGAATTAATTGGCTACTTCATTGATAAATTTGATTCTGATCAGCCTCAATTCTTCTTCTTCATAATCATCACCAAATTCTTCAAGCAGCGTAGTCATGGAGTCATCTTCGGCCTCCATGAGGAAATCACAGACTTCTTCCTGCTGTTCTTCGTCCAGCACTTCGTTGATATAATAGGAAATATCTAATTTAGTTCCCTGATAAACAATGCTTTCCATTTCGGACAACAATTCATCCATTGACAGGCTCTTGGCTTCGGCCATATCTTCCAGATCCAATTTTCTGTCCACACTCTGAATGATGAAAACTTTGTAATTGGATTTATCGGCAACTGTACGAATGACCATTTCATCTGGTCGAATGATGTCATTTTCTTCGACGTATGTCGCGATGAAATCCACGAAGGGTTGTCCAAATTTTTTCGCTTTTCCTTCCCCGACTCCAAACACGCTCGCCAATTCCTTCAAAGTTGTCGGATACTGCATGGTCATGTCGTCTAAACTTGGATCCTGAAAGATCGCAAATGGCGGAAGGCCATGTTTTTGTGCGACTTTTTTTCTGAGATCTTTCAGCTGCCTGAGCAGCACATCATCAAAAGCTACTGGAACCTGAACCCCGCTATCGGAGGCACCTTTCCCCATAACTTTTCGAAAATCCACATCTTCGGCAATCAAAAATTCTTCCGGAGATTTGATGAAATCCAAACCTTTTCTATGCAATTTCAAAATGCCGTAAGTCTCAATTTCCTTTTCTAAAAAATCCCGTACTATTAGTTGACGGATAACACTTCTCCAGTAAAAATCCTCTTTGTTCTTTCCGGCTCCGAAAAATTCATCTTGATGAAAACCGTAAGATTTGATAATGGAACTTTCATTCCCCACCAAAACATTTACCACATCGTTGATTCTCAGAATTTCTTTTGTTTCCTTGATGATTTTCAGAGTAAGTTGTGCATCTTTAGATGCATCCATCAATTTTTTGGGGTTGCGCATATTGTCATCCATATTCGCACCCAATCCGTTGATTTCATCAAATTCTTCACCGAAATAATGCAGTAGGAATTTTCTGCGTGACATGGAAGTTTCTGCGTAGGCGACTACCTCATTCAACAACTGAAGTCCGACTTCTCTTTCAGCCACCGGTTTTCCGGTTAAGAATTTTTCTAATTTTTCAATGTCTTTGTAATCATAAAAAGCCAGACAATGCCCTTCTCCGTCATCACGTCCTGCACGTCCGGTTTCCTGATAATAACTTTCCAAGCTTTTGGGCATGTCGTAATGGATTACAAAACGCACATCGGGCTTGTCAATCCCCATTCCAAATGCAATCGTAGCCACAACTACATCGGCTTCCTCCATCAGAAACATATCCTGATGGCGCGACCTCGTTTTGGTGTCCAAACCTGCATGATAGGGAATCGCTTTAACTCCATTGACCTGAAGGAATTGCGCGAATTCTTCTACTTTCTTACGGCTCAAGCAGTAAACAACTCCAGATTTTCCTTTTCTTTCGGAAATAAATTTCACGATTTGTTTGTCCTGATCAATTTTTGGACGGACTTCATAAAAAAGATTTGGACGGTTGAAGGAAGCTTTGTAAACATCAGCATCCAACATGCCCAAAGTTTTCTGAATGTCATCCTGCACTTTGGGAGTCGCAGTAGCAGTCAATGCAATAATCGGCGCTTTCCCAATTTTTCCGATGATAGATTTCAGATTTCGGTATTCAGGGCGGAAATCATGACCCCATTCTGAAATACAATGCGCTTCATCAATGGCAAAAAATGAAATCTTGACCGTCTTGAAGAAATCAGTATATTCATCTTTGGTCAAGGATTCCGGAGCCACGTACAACATTTTCGTTACCCCGGATCGGATATCATCCATCACCATTTTGGTTTGGGTCTTGTTCAGCGAAGAATTCAAGACATGCGCCACGCCGTCATCGGAGGAAATTCCCCGAACAACATCGACTTGATTTTTCATCAGCGCAATCAATGGGGAGACGATGATGGCCACCCCTTCTGAAATCAATGCCGGCAATTGGTAACACAATGATTTTCCACCACCGGTGGGCATCAATACAAAAACATCTTTGCCCTCCAAAAGACTGTCTATGATAGCCTCTTGCTGTCCTTTGAACTGATTGAATCCAAAGTACTTCTTTAAACTCGATACTAAGTCCGTTGATTTATTCATATTGTCAAAAAGACTGTTATTTTAATTTTTACTGCTTTTATAATTCCTATATTTGGAAGCTCAATTCCAAATGTGGAAATTACAGTTTAAAGACTAATTTACAAAATAAAATTTATACCGACAAAATCTTTAGAATTGAAAGATGATGAAATTTTAAAAACGGCTAAAAAAGTATTTCAGGACGAAATTAACGAACTTCAGCAAATTGCTCAAAATTTGGGAAGTGAATTTTCAAAAGCCGTAAGATTACTCCATGAAATCAAAGGAAAAGTTGTGGTAAGTGGTATCGGAAAGAGTGCGCATATCGCAACAAAGATGGTGGCAACCTTCAATTCTACCGGAACCAACAGCCAATTTCTGCATGCAGCGGAAGCCATTCACGGCGATTTGGGATTGCTCAATCAGGAAGATGCAGTAATCTGTCTTTCAAAAAGCGGAAACAGCCAGGAAATCAAAGACCTTGCACCAATTTTGAAAAAAAATGCTGCTTGTATGATTGCCATCACGGGAAACGCGGATTCGGATTTGGCGAAATTTTCGGATGTGGTTTTGAACATCAATATTTCCAAAGAAGCCGAACCCAACAATCTGGCACCAACATCCAGCACAACTGCTCAGTTGGTCATGGGAGACGCACTCGCTGTGGTGCTGATGGAAATGAATCGGTTTTCAAGTGATGATTTCGCAAAATTTCATCCCGGCGGAACTTTAGGCAGACGCCTGCTCTGGAGTGTGGAAGATGTGATGGACACTTATCAAAGACCGTGGGTGGATACCAATTCACCGGTTTTTGAAGTGATTGATTCCATTTCTTCCGGAAAAAACGGCATCACGGTGGTAATGGAAAATGGAAAAGTTATCGGTGTAATTACAGATGGTGACCTTCGCCGGATGATGCAAAAACACAAGGACATTCGCGGGCTGCTCGCCAAAGATATACTGACACCGAATCCGAAAATGATTTATAAAGACGAAAAAGCGGTGGATGCCTTCCACAAATTGCGGGATTATGACATCGGACAATTGGTGGTACTTGACCGTGAAAACAGGTATTTCGGCATTTTGGATTTACACGTGTTAATGAGACATGGAATCGAAGACTGATGGAGGAAAAAAAAGGAAAAGACCTGTCATTTTTAGGGCATATTTATGAATTAAGAGGCCACTTAATCCGTTCATTCATCGCCATATTTGTTGGTGCGGTGCTTTGTGCGGTATTTTGGGATTTCATCAGCGAAAAATTCATCATGGCACCGCTCAATTCTCAATTCCTGACTTACCGAATGATGAATGCATTGGGTGAAGGAATCGGCATCGGCCCGGTTTTCAAGGAAGCATTCAATTTTTCCAAAGAATTAAAAAACTTGGCACCTTCCGGACAAATCATGTCGCAACTTTATACCATACTCGTTTGCGGGCTGATTTTAGCCATTCCCTATGTGGTCTGGGAAATCTGGAAATTCATTAAACCCGGACTAACAGCTAATGAGATGAAAAATGCCAACGGAACCGTACTTGCCGTTACGCTGTTCTTTCTGCTCGGCGTTTTATTCAGCTATTATCTGATGCTGCCTTTTTCGGTGCAATTTCTGTTTAATTACAATCCTTTCGGGGTATCGAACGAGTGGACTTTATCAAGTTACACCTCATTATTTGTACAAACATTATTGGGAATGGGACTAGTATTTCTCTTTCCTGTTTTTGCATACTTTCTGGCCAGAGCCGGAATTTTATCGCCGCAATTTCTCAGAACTTACCGGAAACATGCACTGATTGTGATTCTGGTCGTCGCCGCCATCATCACACCTGCCGATGTGATGAGTATGCTGATTGCAGCTATACCTTTAATATTATTATATGAAATAAGTATCTTGATTACAGTATATGTTTTCAAAAAACAACTCAAAGCAGAAAAAGGAGAACTAACAAAAGAATGATAAAAATCTTATAGATGCTATGCGCGCATAACAAATTAATTTCATTAAATTTACAATCTTTAAAATTCTAATTAGAAGAATATGAAAATCTTAGTATGTATCAGCAGTGTCCCTGACACTACCGCAAAAATAAATTTCACCGCAGATGGCAAAGCATTCGACAAAAACGGTGTGCAGTTTGTAATCAATCCACACGATGAATTTTGTCTGACACGTGCGGTGCAACTTCAGGAAACGCAAGGTGCTACCGTCACCGTAATCACCGTAGGCGATGCCTCAGTAGAACCGGTTATGAGAAAAGCATTGGCGATTGGTGCCAACGATGCCATTCGGGTAAATGCCGCTTCGAGAGACGGTCGTTTTGTTGCGACTCAAATCGCAAAAGCAGCCAAAGACGGCGGTTATGATTTGATTTTGGCCGGACGTGAATCCATTGACTACAATGGAAGTGAAGTTCCGGGATTCGTTGCAGGCTTATTGGATTATGGATTTATTAACGGCTGTGTCGGCCTGAAAGTTGAAGGCAATTCTGTGGAAGCCGTTCGTGAAATTGATGGGGGAAAGGAAACTGTCAGCGCAACGCTACCCGTTATAATCGGCGGACAAAATGGTTTGGTGGAAGAGGCCGAACTTAAAATCCCGAATATGCGCGGAATCATGTCAGCCCGTACCAAACCATTGAATGTGGTGGAACCTGAACAAACCGAATCAAGAATTTCGGTGGTCGGCTATCAGAAACCAGCTGAAAGAGGCAATGTGAAAATGATTGATAAGGACAACGTAGCGGAATTGGTAAAACTGCTGCATGAAGAAGCAAAAGTTATCTAATCAGTTGAACTGCAATTTGTAATTAATTAAAAAAAAATCAAGAAAATGGCAATTTTAGTTTACGCGGAATCGCACGAAGGAAAATATATAAAATCAGCATTTGAAGCAGTTTCTTATGCCAAAGCAATCGCGGATAAATCCGGAGATACCGTTACGGCGGTTTCCATTAACGCAACCGACTCATCCGATGCTTTATTCAAATACGGGGCTAATAAAGTATTGAAAATCAATAATGATTCTTTGAATAACTTCTCACCAAATGCTTACGCCAAAGCATTGTCCGAATTAAAAGATGGTGACATCATGGTTTTGCCTGCAACCAATAATGCTTCGGCCATAGCTCCCTTATTGGCTTTGAAAACCAACGCAGCTTTGGCCACCAATCTGTCAGCAGCACCTGCACAAATCACTCCTTTTCAGGTAGAAAGAAAATCATTTTCCGGAAAAGGAATTGAAACCATCGAAATCGCTGACGGGGCAAAAGTTCTGACCGTACTTCAAAATGCGTTCGGTGCAAAAGAAAATCCGGTTTCCGGAATTGAAGAAAACGTAAATGTTACAGTCAACGACGCCGACATCAAAGAGAAAATTGTAAAAACCGAACAGGCTTCCACAGACAAAGTTGATGTGAAAGATGCTGAAATCGTAGTCTCCGGTGGTCGCGGTCTGAAAGACGCAAAAAACTGGGGAATGCTCGAAGAACTCGCCAATGTACTGGGAGCAGGAACTGCTTGCTCAAAACCCGTAGCCGATATGGGATGGAGACCGCATTCCGAACACGTGGGACAAACCGGAAAAGCAATTTCTCCGAAACTATATATCGCCATTGGAATCTCGGGTGCCATTCAACATTTGGCGGGTGTTAACTCTTCCAAAACCATTGTGGTTATCAACAGCGATGCGGAAGCGCCTTTCTTCAAAGCAGCAGACTACGGAATCGTTGGTGATGCTTTTGAAATCGTTCCGAAGCTGACCGAAGAGATTAAGAAATTTAAAGGGATGTAATCAACCGTAATTACAGTTAAAACTTTAATATAAACTGCCAGACGATTTTGTCGGGCAGTTTTTTATTGAGAAAAAATTTCGTTAAATCATAGTTTTTATTAGATTTACATTCTAATGGAGAATCTTGTAAAATTAAATATTAAGGGAATTTCGTACAGTCAAACACAGACCGGAGCTTATGCCCTTATTTTGGAAGAGGAATTGGGCGAAAGGAAGTTACCCATTATCATCGGAAGTTTTGAAGCGCAATCCATTGCATTGGCATTGGAAAAGGACATCCGTACCCCCAGACCGCTGACCCATGATTTATTCGTAGCCATAGGGAAAGCTTATTCATTCACTGTCAAAGGCGTGATTATCCACAAATTGGAGGACGGCGTTTTTTATTCCAACATTTTGATGGAAGACCGCGATAATCATCAGGAAGAAATTGATTCAAGGACTTCTGATGCCATTGCTTTGGCCATTCGGTTTGACGCTCCGATTTATGCTTTGGAAGTTGTGATGGAAAAAGCCGGCATTCATTTAGATGTTCAAGAAAAGCAAGAAAAGAGCATTACTTCCGCCATCCAAGAAATTGAAAAGGAAATATCCAAACAAGAAAAGAAATATGATTTCTCATCCAAATCCGTATCCGAATTAGAGAAAGCATTAGAAGATGCCGTAAAAAATGAAGATTACGAATTAGCGGCAAGAATCAGGGATTTACTGAACAAACGACAATAAACATCCAATAAAATTTATGTCTGTAAAACTTCGACTAACTATCATGAATTTCCTGCAATTCGCAGTTTGGGGTGCATACCTCACTTCGATGGGAAATTATCTGGCTTCCATCGGTATGGGACCGAAAATCTGGCTTTTCTACGCCATGCAAGGAATTGTATCCATCTTTGTGCCGGCCATCATGGGCATCATAGCCGACCGCTGGGTTCCGGCTCAAAAACTTTTGGGGATTTGCCACGGGCTGGCTGCTTTATTTCTTTTTGCAGCAGGATATTACGGCATGCAAAATGGGGTTGATGCACAATTCTCTGTTTTGTTTACGCTCTATTCATTAAGTGTCGCATTTTATATGCCAACGATTGCTCTTTCAAATTCGACGGCTTATGCCATATTGGCAAATAATAATTATGATACAATTAAAGATTTTCCGCCTATCAGGACGATGGGAACAATCGGCTTTATCTGCGCCATGCTTTTTGTAAACTTTGCAGGAATTGTGGACGGTGGATTGAAGTTTAATTTTTCGAACATCAAAGATTTTCCAAGTTTCCAGAACAGTTTTGAACAATTTTTTGTTTCTGCGGGTTTAGGGATTATCCTTTTTGTTTATTGCTTTACACTGCCGGAAGTTTCGGTAAGCCGTTCAGGGGAAAAGAAATCGCTTTATGATGCACTCGGATTGCGGGCTTTCAGCCTTTTCAAAGAAAGAAAAATGGCGATTTTCTTCATTTTTTCTATGTTTCTCGGCGTTTCACTGCAAATCACCAATGGCTATGCCAACCCATTCATTACCAGTTATAAAAACATCCCGGAATTTGCCGATACTTGGGGTGCCAACAACGCCAATGCGCTGATTTCACTTTCACAATTCTCTGAGACTTTATGCATCTTATTGATACCCTTTTTCCTGAAAAGATTTGGTATCAAAATCGTCATGTTGTTGTCGATGATTGCTTGGGTATTGCGATTCGGACTTTTCGGATTCGGCGATCCCGGAGAGGGAGTTTGGATGTTTGTGCTTTCAATGATTGTTTATGGTGTCGCCTTTGATTTTTTCAATGTTTCAGGTTCTTTGTTTGTTGACAAGGAAACCAATCCCGACATGCGCTCCAGTGCACAGGGTGTTTTCATGATGATGACCAATGGATTTGGTGCCACTTTGGGACTATTCGCCGCCGGTGCTGTTGTGAACCATTTTGTTTATTCCGAAACCGATCCTATGCTGCAAATCAAAGGCTGGGAAATTTCTTGGCATATTTTCGCAGCTTATTCTTTGGTCGTAACCATTCTTTTTGCCATTGTTTTTAAATACAAACACAAACCCGAAGAAATAAAATCAATTTATTAATCAAAAAACATAATTATGCAAACACAAGACAGTTTAAAGGAGTTGGATGAAATGCACGTCATGCCGAATAACAATATGACGATGGCCATCATCGGAACTGTGCTGGGGATATTTTCTCCCTGCTGTATCGGACTCATACTCGGAATTATCGGGATTGTCATGGCCAGTCAAGTTTCCTCAAAATTCAATGCCGGAGATTATATGGGTGCCGAATCATCCGCTAAAAACGCGAAAACAATGGCTTATATCGCTATCGGTTTGGGGATTTTAGGAATCATTATCAACATTGTCTCCATCATAGCAATGGGTGGTATTGAAGGATATTTACAAAGCATTCAAGAAGCAAGAGCTCAATTCGGAATGTAATTCGTGACCCCGGGATTCAACAAAAAGACAGTTGCTGCTGCCGCAGGAACATTGCTTCTTGCGGCAGGGTTGCTGTATTTTTATTTTCTGAATCCTGCTGATGATAAAAACCTGTACATTTCCTGTACTTTCAAAAATCTCACAGGTTGGGATTGCCCGGGATGCGGCGGACAGCGTGCGCTACATCGTTTGCTACACTTTGATTTTTTGGGAGCATTCAGATACAATGCGTTGTTTGTTATTCTTTCTCCGTATGCATTGATTTTGACATATTATACAGCAAGGCAATATTTTACAGGAAAAAACTTTCCGAAGAAATATTGGTTTTCAGGCAAAATGGTGATTTTCTTCTTATTGCTTTTGCTGGTTTTTATGGTTGTAAGAAACCTGCCTTACTTTCCGTTTACCTTGCTATCCACAGATAATTAAACTGAATCAGGATTTTCTGATTCAACTTCGGTATCTGCTGCCTTGTCTTTAAATTTATTCAGTTTCTCTTCCGCTTTATCTTTCAATTGCTCAGCTTTCTCTTCTGCCGATTCTTTCAAATCATGCAGTTTATCTCCTGCTTTTTCAGAAAAGTCTTTGACTTTTTCTTTGGCGGATTCTAATTTCTCTTCCGCTTTATCTTTCAATTCTGAAGCTGCCTCTTTGGCTTCATTCAGTTTTTCAGCAGCTGTGTCTTTCGCTTTTTTCAGCTTCTCGTCCATCTTGTTTTCCTCCCATAGCTCAGATGCTTTTTCAGAAACATCCTTGGCAGATTTCTCAATGTTATCCGCTACTTCTGAAGCTGTTTCTTTCAATTCTTTCGCTAATTGACTGCCTGCCTCCTCTGCTTTTTCTACACGGCTACTTCCAAAAAGCTTGACAAAAAATGATTTGATTCCCATGACGTTTCCTTTTTTAGGGTTAACAGTTGTCTAAGTTAAGCAATTCATTTGCAATTCACAACAAGAATTTTCTCGAAATCAGAAAAAATTAATCGAAATTAATTCATCAATGATTTATTCAAATCCGACCATTTAAAATTTCAGGTGTTACAATCCGGTTGTTTCCACTATTTCAATTCCGAATCCTGTCACCGGTTGCTGTTTGTCATCCGGATTTCGGGTAATCAAATTCGCTTTTCTGATTCCCAGATCCTTGATGATTTGCGCGCCGATTCCATATTCTTTGATATCGTGAGGCAAAGTTCCGTTTTCGGCTTTGCCTTCGGAAAACATCCGGTACTGATTCATTTTTTTTAATAATAAATCAGAATCTAATGTGTTGTTGATAAAAATGACAGCCCCTTTTCCAAAGCGATTCAGAATTTCTCCGGTAATTTTCAATTGTGGGGTTTCTCCAAATTGCAAAGATGTAAATAGGTCGTAGTAGCTGTTGGATGAAATCACGCGCAGTGGAACTGTTTCATCCTCTTTCCATTCACCTTTAGTCAGGGCAAAGTGGATTTGTTCGTTGGTCGTTTGGTGATAAGTTATCAATTGAAAATCACCATAAACCGTACTAACCGGAAATGCTTCAATTCTTTTGATCAATGAATCATTTTTCAAGCGATAGGCTATCAAATCCTGAATTGCAATGATCTTCAGGTCGAATTTCTCAGCGATGATTATTAATTCCGGCAATCGCGCCATGCTGCCATCGTCATTGAGGATTTCCACCAAAATCCCTGCCGGCTGTAATCCTGCCAGTCGGGTCAGATCGACAGCCGCCTCCGTGTGTCCGGCACGGTTCAAAACGCCGCCCTCTTTGGCCATCAATGGAAAAATATGTCCGGGACGTCCCAAGTCTTCAGGTTTGGTATCCGGTTTGGTCAGTGCTTCGATGGTATTGGCACGGTCATGCACGGAAATTCCGGTCGTATTGCCTTTTCCTTTGTAATCCACAGAAACTGTAAACTGGGTATGGTGCAAAACGGTATTGTGCGTAACCATCAAATCCAATTCTAATTCCCGGCACCTATCGGCTGTGAGCGGCGTACAAATCAAACCACGTCCGTATTTAGCCATGAAATTCACCATTTCCGGCGTTACTTTTTCAGCCGCAGCAACGAAATCTCCTTCATTTTCTCTGTTTTCATCATCGACAACGATAATGATTTTTCCGTTTCGAAGGTCTTCGAGTGCTTCATCAATTGAGTTCAACCTGATTTCCTTGTTTTCTACAATTTCCATTATTGATAACGCGTGTGTTCTACATTTTTTTGACTGCGAAACCTGTTGAAGAATCTTACGATTGGATCCCTGTACAAACTGAAATCAAACAAAGCCGAATCATGGTTGGCTTTATAAAGAAACAGCAATGAGAAAGGGAAAAACACCAAATTCGCAATCCATGCCGCAAAGATAGGGTTCATTGTCAAATTTTTAGCCATGTTTTCGGCAGTATAATTGATAATGTAATAAAGGACGAAAATAACGATGGAAATCACCACCGGCATCCCAAAACCGCCTTTTTTTACAATGGCTCCAAGCGGGGCACCAATCAAAAAGAACACGAGACAAGTGAAGGCATAGGAATAATTTCTTTGGTAATGCATGCGTTGGGAATTTTGTAGTTTATACCTGTATTCCAACTCATTGCCCATCCATTCATAATTATTGATTTCAGTATTGACGGCTACAATCGCTTCTCTGGCCATTTGGCTTTTTGTAAGTGTTTCAAGTTCATCGGGTGCTATCAGGCTTGGCTCATTTTTAGACAAAACCACTGTGTCCATCCCTTTGGCCCCCAATAAATTCCTTTCCAGAATCCTTTGAAACGTCGATTCAAAATATTTATTATTTTCTACCCCAGTAGAATCAATCCTATCTTTCAATGCACTGGCATTCAAAAATTTATAATGCCCCTTCACCCGTTCTTCATCCATTGCTTTTTCCATCAGGTCTGAAACATCAATGTACTGAATCAAAGTATCGAATTGAATGGACTGATTCGGTTGCCTCACATATTCTGCGTGTGCCTTGCCGCTCCGCTGATCGACATTGATATGGCCATCGTAAAGGGTCATTTTCAATAGGCGTATATCGTCCGGGTCGCGAATCAGGCTGCCGTGATTGGCGGTAATCGTACGGATATCTTCATTGGATCTTCCGCTTTGATGGATGAAAACATCCTTCATCTGGTCTTTATTTTCTCCAGACAATTCACTGATTTTCATACTGAATCCCGGAATACTTTCGATAAAACTCCCTTCCACCAATTGCAGTGTCGGATTGGTTTTCACAATGTTGTAAGCCAGATTTTTGGCTTTGCGTTGGGAATAAGGCATCATATAATCTCCGAAATAATAAAGGCCGACCGACAAGAGACAAACCAATGAAAAAACCGGCAATAGGATTCTCGCCAATGAAATTCCGGAAGCTTTCATCGCCGCCAGTTCATAACGCTCGCCGAAGCCGCCAAAGGTCATAATTGAACCCAAAAGTATGGAAAGCGGCAACACCATTTGAATCACATTAATTCCCAGAAAAAACAAAAGTTTCCCGATGGTAAACCAACTCAGCCCTTTGCCGGCAAATCTGTCCATTTCCTGCCAAGCAAATTGGATAATGAAAATAAAAAACAATATACTGAATATCAGAACAAATGGACCAAAGAAGGTTTTTACAGTGTACCAATCGAGTTTTTTGATCATCACAATTCAGTTACGACATAGCCGTCATTTTCATATTTGGATTTATCAAATTTGAAGACGGCATTGGGGATTACGAGGTTTTTCAAAAATTCTTTCACAATGATTTCTCGGGTGTCACCGTTTTTCAAAGTTTCCGTATAGCTGCTGAGCGTCATGTTGTCCGTGTTAATAGCCAGTTCTGCGAAACTGATTTCCGAGGTTTCGATTGGTGTCAGTTTCACATAACGGAGATTAGTACCATCGAGAACAGCTGTTTTACCCAATTCCATATTATAGCCTGATTTATACATCCTCAAAACTTTGGTCGGCGATAAGAAATCATCGCTGTCCGAATCAGGGACGGAAACAGTTACTTCCTTGTCATCTTTGGTAATGGTGTACAGACTTTTCCCATTGTACATCTGTTGTATGTCCATGATTTTCAGGTTATACTTTTCACCTGCGGCAAATAACTCGCCGGTCACGGGCTTGGAATTTTTATTTTCTTTGAAATCAAATTTTATATAATAGGTCGGAATTTTCATATAGGTTTCACTGAGTTGATTCAGCAATTCAATAGCGGTTTGTGCCTGAAGAAAACCTGATGACAAGAAGGCCACAATGGCCAGTAATCCGAACTTTTTCATAAGATTTTTAATTCAAATTATTCAACAACTGTTCCAAACTAACTTCATCTCTGATGAGTACCTGTCGGGCTTTGCTGCCTTCAAACGGCCCAACTACGCCTGCTGCTTCCAATTGATCGATGATTCTGCCTGCACGGTTGTAACCAAGTTTCAATTTTCTTTGCAGCAAAGAAGCAGAGCCTTGTTGTGAAATCACAACCACCCTTGCAGCATCTTCAAATAGCGAATCTCGTTCACTCAAATCCACATCCATGATATCGCCTTCACTTCCTTCATATTCAGGCAGCAGAAATGCATCCGGATATGCGCGTTGGGCACCGATGTATTCCGTAATTTCATCCACTTCCGGTGTATCCACAAAAGCACATTGCAATCTCACCGGTTCATTGCCGGTCGTGAAAAGCATATCCCCTTTCCCAATCAATTGATCCGCACCGGAACTGTCTAAAATCGTTCGGGAATCCACTTTGGCGGTAACACGAAATGCCGCTCTCGCCGGGAAATTCGCTTTGATGATTCCGGTAATCACATTCACGGAAGGTCTTTGGGTAGCGATAATCAAATGAATCCCCACAGCTCTCGCCAATTGCGCCAAACGGGCAATCGGCGTTTCTACTTCCTTGCCCGCAGTCATAATCAAATCCGCAAATTCATCCACAATCAACACAATATAAGGCAGATAATGATGACCTTTCTCGGGATTCAATTTCCGTTGAATGAATTTCTCATTGTATTCTTTGATATTTCGGACAAATGCATTTTTCAGCAATTCATAACGCTCATCCATTTCAATACATAGGGAATTGAGTGTATTGATGACCTTGGTTGTATCGGTGATAATGGCATCTTCGCTCCCCGGCAACTTGGCAAGGAAATGTCTTTCTATTTTGGAATAAAGTGTCAGTTCCACTTTTTTGGGATCGACAAGTACAAATTTCAATTCAGCCGGATGTTTTTTGTACAACAATGAAGTTATAATCACATTCAAACCAACGGATTTCCCTTGTCCGGTTGCACCTGCCATCAGCAAATGCGGCATTTTCGCTAAATCGACTACCAAGGTTTCATTTTCAATGGTTTTTCCAAATGCGATGGGCAACTCCATTTTGGACTGCTGAAACTTATTGGAAGCAATCACCGAACGCATGGAAACCACCGTCGGATTTCCGTTCGGAACTTCAATTCCAATGGTACCACGACCCGGGATCGGCGCAATAATCCGAATCCCCAAAGCACTCAAACTTAAAGCAATATCATCTTCAAGGTTTTTGATTTTGGATATACGAATTCCCGCTTCCGGTACGATTTCATACAAGGTTACCGTCGGCCCGATGGTCGCTTTGATTTGTGAAATCCCAATGCCGTAATTGGCCAGCGTTTCCACAATTTTATTTTTATTTTGCTCTAATTCCTGTTGATCAATTTTCACATTGTCCCCGGATTCATATTTTCTCAACAAATCCAGACTTGGGAATTTATAATTCGGAAGTTCTAACCGCGGATCGTATTCTCCGTGTTTCTGTACCAATTCATTGGCAATTTCATCCACGGTTTCTTCTGATTGCACCGCTTCAATGGTCAACTCCACTTCACCTTCCTCTTTGGCCGGGATCACTGTTGGCTGATGATTACTCACAATTTCTGAGGGTTTATCCACTTTCAACGTGAAAGCGACTTCTTCATCTGATTTCGAATTTCCATTGCTTGTATCTGAAGTTTCCGAATTGTTTTCATTTTTTTTCTGTCTCACAGTTTTTTCGGGCATCTTGCCGTCACCGCCATCCAAATCTTTGGAATCCTTTTCTATGGAAGCAACGATTCTATCGGGCGTTATCCGCCAGTGGATGATGATATACAGCAAAAGGCTGAAGAATAGTGCGATTCCCGTTCCGATTTTTCCGATGAAAGTTTCCAATACGTCATTGATTTCATACCCCATAACGCCATGTAAAATTCCAATTTCTGTCAAAAAACCCAAAGTAATAGGCAGCCATATCAGAAAGAACAAACTGCTGTACAACAAGTTGAATGGTTTAATTTTTTGAATTCTAAAAAGCATTTTAATGCCCAAAAGCAGAAAGAAAAACGGCAGGAAAAAAGCAGTTATACCGACTCCGTTATAGATGAACAATTCTCCCAAATATGCCCCGATTTTACCCATCAGATTATCGGCTACAATATCGCGTTTCCAGAAATCACCCAATTGGCTTTGATCCTCTTTAAAATTAAAAAAGTAAGAAGTAAAAGAGAGCAACATAAACAAACCAATGGCGACAAGGAGTACCCCAAGGATGGTTTTGTAAACATTTCTTTTATCGGTTATTGCTCTATTGGGTTTTCCGGCGACCATATTTCAGCTTAAAATCTTTTGCACAAAAGTAAAAAAAACACATGAGATTAGCGGGCTTCGGCTTTATTTTCAAAATACGAAGCACATTCAGCCAAATTTTTCAAATTTCTAACAGATTCATAACGTACAAAACCAGAATTTCATATTTCCTAAATGAAAGATTTTTCTGAAACCAATTGATTTTTAAGGCAGTAAATTTCAGTTTAAAAATGCTTTTTATCCGGAAGCCAAGATGAATTTCCAAATAATTTCTCTTGTGTTTTTGTTTCATGAAAATTCGTTTAACTTTGTGAATTGTATGGAAGAATTTGTTGTTTCAGCCAGAAAATACCGCCCGCTGCAATTTGAAGATGTTGTCGGACAATCTGCGATTACAGATACTTTGGAACAGGCAATTGCCAACCATCAGCTACCGCATGCGCTGCTTTTCTGTGGGCCTCACGGTGTTGGAAAGACGACTTGTGCGCGAATTCTTGCCAGAAAAATCAACGAAGAAGACAACACTTCCGAAGAGGAGGATTTCGCATTCAATATTTTAGAATTGGATGCGGCTTCCAATAATTCTGTTGAAGATATCCGGAATCTCATAGATCAGGTTCGTTTTGCACCGCAAACCGGAAATTATAAGGTGTATATCATAGACGAGGTACACATGCTGTCCAATCAGGCTTTCAATGCATTTTTGAAAACTTTGGAAGAACCGCCCGCACATGCCATTTTCATTTTGGCTACAACTGAAAAACATAAAATCATTCCGACGATTCTTTCCCGATGTCAGATTTATGATTTCAAAAGAATTTCTGTTCAGGACATTCAGAATCATCTGAAAAAAATTGCGGAAGAAGAAAAAATCCATTTTGAAGATGATGCCTTGCTGCTGATTGCCCAAAAATCGGATGGTGCCCTGCGGGATGCGCTTTCAACTTTTGACCGAATGGTAACTTTCACTTCCGGACAGCTTACTTATGAAAAAGTAGCGCAGAATCTCAATATTCTGGATTATGATTACTATTTGAAAATCATAAATGCAGCACTTGAAAACGACATTCCCGAACTATTGTTGCAGTTGGATGAAATCCTGAACAAAGGTTTTGATGGGCATTTTTTCATCAATGGCTTAGGTAGTCATTTACGAGATTTGTTAGTAGCCAAAATCCCAAAAACCATCGGTTTGCTCGAAGTTGGAGAAAACGCCAAAGCGAAATATTTGGAACAGGCGCAAAAATGTGATGTTCGTTTTCTGACCAACGCCATAGAAATCTGTAATCAAACTGACATCAATTACAAAGCCAGCAAAAACCAAAGACTGACGGTTGAAATCGCTTTGATGCAAATCGGTTCACTGACGTCAGAAGAAATGGGGGATAAAAAAAAAAGTTCAGAATAATCCCGCCACCATCCACTGATATTCCGACAAAACCTCAAAAAGAAAAACCTATAATTCAAGCGGCCAAACCTTTGGCTCTTGAAGAAAATACGAAAATCCCGGAAGAAAAAATCCTCAGTCAGCACCCTGACAATCAAACCAATACAGCGAAATCTGAAAGCAAATCAGAACAGCCCGTTCGCTTCGAGAAACCATTGCAAAATAATTTCAACAGTTCATTCAATCTGAAAAATCTCTTCGACAAAGTGGAAGAGGAAGCTATGGAGATGGAAGAAGATTTGGAAAACAAGCCCAAAGATGATTTCACAAAAGCAGATTTGCTTGCAGCTTGGGATGCGTTTCTGGAAACCTTACGCGAACAAGGTAAAGTCGCCGAATTCAATGCTTTCAAAACGGGAACTGTCGATTTGAAAGAAAACCACAGTATTTGCTTCACTTTCAAAACCGCTTCGCTTTATAATGAATTTAAGCTGCACCGAGATGCACTGATGAAGTTTTTCAGAAAACGATTCAACAATTATCATATCGATTTGAACGTGGATATCAACGAAGAGGAACTCAAAAAGCACTTCAAATCAAATGCAGAGATTTTCAAAGAAATGGCGCAAAAAAATCCAATTCTACTTCAAATGAAAAAGGACTTCGGATTGGATTATGATGTTGAAGATTAGGAAAGTGTTTGGAATACATCCGATGCTCAGTAGATGCATCTTTTTGACTATAAACATTTTCACATTATGAATTTAAACTGACGCTAAGAACAATTTATTTCGTAAACTTGCCAAAATTTTAAATCAAGATGAAAAAAATAATTGCCACATTAACGTTTGCTGCTTTGGTTATTTCGTGCGATAACTTCGGCGGGAGTTCTAAAAAATTCGACAAATTCAGCAATGACGACGAAAAAGCCGCTTATGCACTTGGGATGAATATCGCCAGTGAATTGCAATTTCAGGCACAAAGCATGGCAGATGACAGTCTGGATTACGCTGAAGTCAAGAGAGGGATAGAAGATTTTTTCAAGAAAAATGAGGACAAAAGAACCTCTTACTTTATGGGACAAGCCATCGGAAGAGGGATTAACGACTTCATCAAAAACCAGGAACTCGAAGGTACTGATTATCCTAATTTAGCCATTCAGGGTTTATTTGATGTTTTAGAAAAAAAAGATCCTTTGTTTCCACAAGATTCCATACAAGCATTTATGGGTGAATACATGAGAAAATCACAAGAAGCAAAAACAAGCCAAGCCAGAGAAGAAGGTGAAAATTTCTTAGCTGAAAAAAGAAAAGACGAAAAGGTGAAATCCACTCCAAGCGGATTGCTTTATGAAATCATCAGTGAAGGGGATGGCGCCATGCCCACCGATGACAGTCGCGTGAAAGTGAATTACGTAGGAAAACACATGGATGGAGAAATCTTTGACCAATCCAAAGGAGAACCTGTAGAATTCCCGTTACGCGGCGTAATTAAAGGATGGCAAGAAGGTTTGAAACTGATGAAAGCAGGTTCCAAATACAAATTCTACATCCCGTCTGAACTGGCTTACGGAGAATTCGGCACGCCAGACGGTTCCATCAAACCCAATGAAGTATTGGTTTTTGATGTTGAATTGATTTCTGTAGAAGAACTTCCGGATGCGACGACGCCATAACCGGAATTAGCCAAATAATCCGAAGAAAAACCCGAATAAAATTAGCCACCCAAAAGGTGGCTAATTTTCTTTGTATTCAAATTTGAATTATCTGTTCATGGAAATGAGAAATTCCTCATTGGAGCGGGTGTCTTTGATTCTGTCCCGCAGGAATTCCATGGCTTCTAACGGATTCATGTCGGCCAAATGGTTTCTGAGGATCCACATTCGCTGCATGGTGGGTTCGTCCAAAAGCAAGTCATCACGACGCGTACTGGAAGAAACCAAATCGATGGCAGGAAAAATACGTTTGTTGGAAATTTTCCGGTCGAGTTGCAGCTCCATGTTTCCGGTACCTTTAAATTCTTCGAAAATCACTTCATCCATCTTGGAACCTGTATCAATCAATGCAGTCGCAAGTATGGTCAGGGAACCACCGTTTTCAATATTTCTTGCGGCACCGAAAAACCTTTTGGGTTTGTGCAATGCGTTGGCGTCCACTCCACCGGACAGAACTTTACCGGATGCGGGCGCAACAGTGTTATAGGCTCTTGCCAAACGGGTAATGGAGTCCAAAAGAATCACTACATCATGTCCGCATTCAACCATTCTTTTTGCTTTTGACAAAACAAGATTGGCAACTTTCACGTGTTCTGCTGCTTCCTTATCAAATGTGGAAGCCACCACTTCACCTCTCACGCTTCGCTTCATGTCGGTCACCTCTTCCGGTCTTTCATCAATCAACAAGACGATGAGATAGACTTCTGGATGATTGGCTGCAATGGCATTGGCTACATCTTTCATCAACACGGTTTTCCCGGTTTTCGGCTGTGCCACAATCATTCCGCGCTGTCCCTTTCCGATGGGGGCAAACAAATCCAGAATTCGCGTGGAAAGTGTCGCACCTTTTTCGGCTAGTTTAAATTTCTCATTAGGGAAAAGTGGTGTCAGGTGTTCAAAAGAAACCCGATCCCTGGCGGATTCAGGTGATCTGCCATTGACTTCGATGATTTTGATTAACGGGAAATATTTTTCTCCTTCTTTGGGCGGTCTGACTTCACCGCGAATGGTATCTCCGGTTTTCAACCCAAATAACCGAATTTGCGACTGAGATACATACACATCATCCGGTGAAGAAAGGTAATTAAAATCCGAAGACCTCAGGAAACCGTAATTGTCCGGCAGGATTTCCAAGACACCTTCCGCCTCAATGATTCCTTCAAATTCATAATTGGCTGCGCGGTATTTGTTTTTTTCCTTTTGTTCCTGTTGAGGAGTATTTTCTTTATTTTCAGGATTTTGAACTTTGTTCTCATGATGCTGTTTATGCCCATTGTTATGGTTGTTAGCAGCATTCTTGTTGTTGGGATTATTTTGTCCGCCGTGTGCCGGTTTGTTGTGGCGTTGCGGATGATTGTGAGCGGTATCTTCTTTTTTATCTCTGTTTTGTTGAACAGGTTTGGGAAGGTTCGCTTTTTTCTCTTCTTGCTTTTCTTCTTTTTTCTCTTCTTTTACTGTGGGCTGCACAGGTTTTTTGCTTTCAGGTTTTTGCTCCACTGGTTTCGTTTCTTTCTGTTGAACGACTTCGGCTGTTGCTTTCGTTTTAATGTCTTTTTCAGGTCTTGGAGTGGAATTATCTTTGGTGATTCTTTTTCTTGGTTTGGGTTTGTGATTTTCAGGTGTTGGATTTTGACTTTCCTTTTCTCCTTTAACCAATGCAGAATTCGCTGCTTGCACGTCAAGAATGCTATAAATCAGTTCCATTTTCTTTTTCTGGCTAATTTTCTTGACTTTAAGCACCTTAGCAATCTCCTGCAATTCCTCTACTTTCTTGCTCGTAAGCTCATTTAAATCTAACATAAAATGTGTTGTCGGTTTATTTTAATTGATAAATTATTCTATATCAAAAGATTATTGATCTAATAAGATGGGATGACTCCTGACAAAGGCAAATCGATTTTACCGGACAGAATAAACAATAATAAAACTGTTATCAGGAATAACTTTGCAATAGTACAAATAAATTTTAAAATGAAAGCAAGAAAATTATTACTAATTTTGCAATCGATTTATTTCTGATGATACAAAGAAAGCAAAGTATTTATCTTCTTATTGCCGCATTGCTCTCGGGAATCTCCACTTGGGCTGCCAATTTATGGAAAACAGCTACGGAATGGATTCAACCGGAAGACCACCGGATAACGATGATTTTATTTTTAATTTCCGCAGTATTGTCTTTGTTGACTATATTTCTTTTTAAAAACAGAAAACTACAGTTGACGCTGACAGGGATAAATATAAGTTTGAACATTTTGTTAATTGGCTATTTGATATATGGATTGACCAGCTTACCCGGAGGGCTTTCCGGCTCGGAGAAGGGTGTTGGGCTGCTTGTTCCTTTCGGCTCGATTGTTCTGCTGTTTATCGCAAATCGACTTATCACGAAGGATGAGCAACTCGTAAAATCGGTTGACCGTTTCAGATAGGCTTAACAACTTTTTAATAGGAGTGTTGAAACCGTCTTGTTTTGTACAGGACGGTTTCTTTTTTATCGCTCAGCTTTCATATTAATTTTATATTTGTAAAAATCTAAATCCCATGCCGATAATTGCTCCTTCCGTTCTTGCCGCAGATTTTTCCAATCTCGCCCATGAAATTGAAATGCTCAATCAAAGTGAAGCCGAATGGATTCATCTCGATGTGATGGACGGGCTGTTCGTACCGAATATTTCTTATGGAATGCCGGTAATCAAAACAATCGATGAATTGTCAGACAAAATCATGGATACACATTTGATGATTGTACAACCGGAAAGATATATCCGTGAGTTCAGGGATGTGGGTGCAGATATATTGACCGTTCATTATGAAGCCTGCACGCACCTGCATCGGACGATTCAGGAAATTAAAAACGAAGGCATGAAGGCCGGCGTCGCACTCAATCCGCACACACCTGTGCATTTGCTCGAAGACATTATAAAAGACATTGATTTATTGCTGATTATGAGCGTGAATCCGGGATTTGGTGGTCAGAAATTTATTCAGAATACTTACGAAAAACTCGTACAAGCACGGGAACTGATTGACCGCAAAAATGCGGATACCCTTATTGAGATTGACGGCGGTGTAGGTGTGGGTAATTCAGCGCAGTTGGCACAGTTGGGTGCAGACGTTTTGGTTGCCGGAAGTTCGGTTTTTTCTTCTCACAATCCATTGGAAACCATTCGGGAATTAAAGAATTCATAGGCCTTCAATTCCGCATAGGCATAAGCCGAATTTCTAAGGAGAAAGGCACAATGCCCGCCGGTTTTCGGTATTTCCAAAAATACGCTGGGGTGATTTTTCGCAAATTCGATGGGATAACATTCCTCCCCGAGAAAAGGGTCATTCTGCGCATTCAAAACCAAAACCGGGATCTGAATCTTTTCCATCACAAAAGCCGGTGAAGCTTTGTGGTAATAATCATTTCCATTGGCAAAACCATTGACCGGCGCGGTGTAATTGTCATCAATCTCATCAAAAGAACGAATGTCGTCAATCCAATTCCAATCCATGAAATCGGGAAACTGCGCAGCTTTCAGTTTCAGTTTTTTGGATATCTTCAAGGTGAAATTTTTCAGATAGACACGATTGAAACCGACTTTCAGGATTTCCGCACTCGATTTCAGAGAAATCGGACAGGAAACTGCCACTGCAGCTTTGATTTTTGGATGCACCGCTCCCCTGCCGAGATAATTCATGATTTGCGCAGCACCCATGGAAAATCCCATTAGATAGATTTGCTCATAATTCAATTGAGAAACGTATTCAATCACAAAGCCTAAATCCCCGATTTCACCGTGATGATAGAGTTTCGGTAAGCGGTTCATCTTTCCACTGCAACTGCGATTATTCCACGCAAAAACAACATACCCATTTTCCAAAAAGAAGTTCGCACTGCGATTGTTGTAATTACTGACCGAAGAACCTTCTAAACCGTGACACAGAATTACCGCCTTTTGGGAATTCATCCTTTTGTAATCCAAATCCAAAAAATCCCCATCAGGAAGTTCCAAGCGTTTTCTTGTGTAATCGGGTGATTTGGAATGAAGAATTTTGGAAGCATAAATCGTGGAAATATGCTGATTTTTCAATAAAACGGAAGGTGATTTATAGGATGATTCTTCGATGAAAGGCATTATAAAAATTTTATATCGGTCAGATAATCTTTGCCCAATCCTTCGTTGATGTGCTGTTTGATTTTTGATTTTCCATAAGAAAGCTCATTTTTCAAGGCATCCGAGCTGATTCGGGCATAGAGAATTTTGTTTTTTATGTAAAATTCATTGATGTAAGGTTTCACATACCTGCCCATCATTTCTTCAAATAATTCTCCAGCCTGAACGGAAAGAATATTTTCTTCCAAACCAAATTCAGAAATCATTTCGTGGATAATGTCTCCCAATTTTTGCTGATTGTAATCTCTGCTCATAATTTGATAATTTTGCTTTCTGAATTAATTTTATGAATGATGCTTGCCGTTCGTTCCTCATGGGTATCGGAAATAAAAATCTGTCCGAACCTGTCTTCATTGACCAATTTCACCAATTGTTCCACTCGGGATTCGTCCAATTTATCAAAAATATCATCCAAAAGTAAGATGGGAGTTACATTCAGATTCATTTTGATCAGTTCAAGCTGGGCTAATTTCAAGGAAATCAAAAATGACTTTTGCTGACCCTGGGAACCAAATTTTTTAATCGGATGTCCTGAAATCCTGAAATTCAGGTCATCCTTGTGAATTCCGACAGTTGTATATTGAACTGTCCGGTCGGCCTGAAGACTATTTTTGAGCAAATCTGCAAAGGATGCTTCCTCCAATTTAGAAACATAATCAATGGCAACTTTCTCATTTCCGGTAGAGATGCTGTTGTAATATTCTTGGAAAACAGGCAGAAAATCTTTGATTAAATTTCTCCTCTCTTCATATATCTTGTTCCCGAGCACAATCAACTCAGCATCATAGACTTCCAATGAATTCCGGTCAAAAACACTGTTTTGAAAAAAATATTTGAGCAGTGAATTTCGCTGCATCAGCACACGGTTATACCGCATTAGATTCTGGAGATAATCCTTGTTGGACTGCGAAATGATATTGTCGAGAAATTTTCGTCTGACGCTGCTGCCTTCGCGGATCAAATCGCTGTCATAAGGAGAAATCATGACAAGCGGAAATATGCCGATGTGGTCTGAGATCCGGCTGTAGGTTTTGGAATTTCTTTTAAACTGTTTTCCTTTTTCTTCCTGAAAACCGCAAAATATTTCTTCCTCTGCACCTTCATTTTCAAATAATCCATGGATGGAAAAAAAATCGCAATCAAAACGGATATTCTGCGAATCTGAGAAATTGAGATAACTTTTGGTCAGCGACAAATAATGTATGGCGTCCAATAAATTGGTTTTACCAACACCGTTTTTTCCGATTACAGCATTGATTTTTGGAGAAAACACAAATTCAGATTCGCTGAAGTTTTTAAAATTCCTTAAAATAATTTTCTTCAAAAACATTTCCCAAAAATACAACAATTGAATTCCAGCACGAAAGAATCTACAAAGAAAACCTGCTTTTCAATTTTCAAGCAGCTGTGTTGCAAATCCGAGTCATCGGCACAAACAAAAAGGCGACCCTCAGATCGCCTTTTGTACTATTTAATCAGATAATTTTCAATCCGTTGCGGGCATAAAGAAATTCTCAATATCGAATCCAAGCATCACAGTAAATCCGTCATTGCCATCGTATTTGATATCGCTCAAGCCCATATTGTATGAAAAACCTAAATTCATGCGACCGATTTCAGCACCAATCATCGGAGAAACGGTCAGCGCTTCATTATTTCCATCAAAGAAATCCATTCTGTAATTGGCTCCCACCCAAATGGCGTTGTCCTGAAATTTATATTTCGCTCTCAGATTGGCATCCAAACGGCTGTCTTCATCAAAATTTGAGCGGTATGCAATCAAAGGTTCTAATTCAAATGTAGAAGAAAGATTGAATACTTTTCCTAACATTCCGTAATAAAATTTCGGACTGGGTTCATATTGATTCACAATCGGATTGTTATAACTCAAAGGAATGTCCAATACAGAAAGTCCAAGCATCCAGCCTTCGTAAGTAACGGAAGCACCGAAGTTGATATAAGGAATGAAAACTCTGGTTTCATTGTCATTATAAATCGGGTCACCCGGATTTTCGGTTCTTCCCATGAATCTCATTCCAGCGAAACTCAATGAAGTACCGAATGAAAACTGTCCTAACTGCCGGTTCTTTTTGTTGCCTATCGGAATATGATAAGCCGCAGAAAGGTTCCAACTGTTGGTACGTGTATTTCCGTTGTTGTCATTCATAAAATAGGTACCAATCCCTACACGATCCACCACATTGGCATGGGTACTGACTAAGGTTGTAACAGGACCATCAGGGAGATTGCTCCACTGTCTTTTGTGTGATGCCTTAAACACAATATCATCCTGCGCTCCGACGAATGAAGGGTTGATGATGGCTTTGTCCATCAAAAAGTACTGTTCGTCAAAAGGCAGGCTTGATTGAGCAAATAACGGAATCGTTATAAGGCTTAAAGCTAATATTAGAATTATATTTTGTTTTTTCATTTTAGAAGTATTGATTTATTCTGCTAAAAACTTACTAATTTTTCTCGCCTCGGCTTTTCACAGTGATATGTCCTGTAAATTTACGCCCGTCAGTGACATTGATGACATACCAATAATCCTGCGTAGGTGCCTTTTTACCGTTTTTGAAATACCCATCCCAAATCACTGTGGATGTCAGTTCAGCTTGGTAAACCACTCTTCCGGATCGGTCATAAATCGTAATGTCTGATCCCGGATAGATATTAAATCCTTTGATGTTCCAAGTATCGTTGATACCATCACCATTCGGTGTAAACATGGTCGGAATATCAAAGACAACAAATTGCGCGGTGGAAACACAGCCAACGGCTGATTTCACATACACTGTATAAGTTCCCGGCGGCAGATAATTGAATTGATTGCTTTCCTGCCACACCACTCCGGTCAGGGAGTAAGTATAGGGCAATTCTCCACCTTCAGCAGTGATTATCACATAATCAGGTCCTACATGAATGTCTGTAATCGTCGGTGCTTCCCCTTGAGAAACCACAAGCGTGTCAGTTCCGGTACAACCCCATTCGGATTCTATGGTTACGGTATAAGTTCCAATCTGATCGATAATAATAGTTGGTCCATCCGCACCTTCAATGATGCTGCCATTTCTTCTCCAAACATAAGTAACAGTTTCTAATCCTTCAAAACTTCCATGGGCTGTGATTTCAAATTCACCAACACACATGGAGAAGTCATCGCCCAAATCAACATCTAAGTCTTCCAGACTTACGGTAATTGAATCCGAGCCCATACAACCATCACTGTTTGTAACGGTTACGGTGTAAGTTCCAGGACCTGATATCACTAACGACTGTCCGTTTTCATCATCTAATACCTCGCCGTTCATTTCCCAAACATAAGTGGCTCCTTCGCCGAAATTGCCCTGAACATAAATCTCAGTTTGTCCTTCGCACATGGAGAAATCTTCTCCCAAATCCACAGGCAAATCGCCCAGTTCAATATGAATTTCAACGACTGCGAAACATCCGTCTTCCGTTTCAATTCGTACATAAACGGTGCCGCCTGTCGTTTCATAATTTGTCGGATCTTGTATGAATGCCCCATTTCCTTCTATGGCATCCTGTTCGGATTCATAATACCGGAATTGATACAGACTGGGGTTCGGTACTACCTCCACCGTTGTCAGATCAATGATTTCCACACCATCCAATCCGATATCACAAGTATAGTAATCCGCATCATGCGCGCCGACCACCCCTTCGTATATTAATAAGGTGACCGTGACGACACTCATTACTTCCTCTATTACATTATCTTTCACCTGTGCGTAAATTTCTACCGGTGAAGTTGTAGTAGTAACTGTATAAGGCGCAGTCGGAATTGTATTCTGACCGGTATCATCAATTGCATCTTGTTCAACAGCATAAAAAGTTACATCCAAGAATTCATCACCTTCTGAAATTTCTTCTGCAATGGATTCCAAATCAAATACTACTTGTCCGTCATTATCATCATCACAAGCTCCATAAGTTTTGGCTCCAGTAATAATGGAACAGTCAAAACTTCCGGTTGAATTTTCCTCATCGAAAACTAAATTCACATATCCAAACATATTGTAGCTACCAGCATAATTGGTAATCATCATGAGATAAAACTCTCCTTCCTGAGCATCCGGGATAGTAATATGCTCGAAAGGTGAAGCGGAATAGCTACAATCTACTATTTCTTGTAGGTCTTCATAGTTACATGGAACTTCTGTGAATGGTCCCCACACGATGAAGTCAACATCGATTGCCGTACCTTGTTCATCCGGTTCGGTATATTGACTCATATCAAATTCCAGATTTCCTGATTCTGCGATTTTGAAATAATAAAATCTCGGATAAGGCTGGTTGAACAAACAACCGTAATTTGGCCCCGGAGGAGCCGATGATGGAATTTCACCATCCCCCAAGAAAGGAATGTTCAATCCAAATTCCGGACCTGGACAAGCAGGAGTCGGGTTTATACAATCATCCAAAACTCTCAGGATGATTTTCACAATCGCGTAACAAGCTTCACCTACTGATACTCGGGCGTAAACCACTGTATTGTTGGAAGCATTGAAACTCGTCGGGTTTTGAATCTGGTTGCTTTGATTTTGTGCGTCTGCCAGTGTCGGATAATAAGTGAAGTTGGCTTCACTCGGATTATCTAACACCATGGGTTGGACTTCGGTCAAATCAAATAGCTCAAATCCATCCCCATCCACATCCGTTTCTTCCAATATAAAAGAGGTACCGTTGGTCTGTAATTCTCCAAAGGTTATATTGATTTCATCCTCTGCGGAACAAGTACCATCCGATACTTCTACTCCATACAGTCCGGATTGATTGATGGTCAGTGAATTTCCGGTTGCTCCCGGAATCGGGTTGCCGTTGAAGAACCATTGAATGGAAACTTCACCGGATGGAACACCCACATAGAGTGTATAGTCAGCAAGACCGCAAATTTCCAAATCATCACCAAGGTCAACGCCGTTTTCGTCTAAAATTCCGGTTCCTAAACTAAAGGATCCGGCCTCCAAAAACACGGCTGAATCAAAACTCGTATCCGATGCATCCGCGATAATCAAACGAATATGATAAGTTTCTCCCGGCGTTACCTGCGAATAAGCTGTCAAGGGAGTTGTTCGCCCTCCGTATTGAATATCTGGGAAATTCCCTGCCACATAGTAAGTATCATCCCCGCACACATCATCATTCACATTGTTGATGGTCACCCAATCTCCATTGGGAAGCAAGGCGATATTCTTGCCATCCAGACCGGGATCGTTCTGAATCCCGGGACCACTGATGATAAATCCGAAAACATCATTGTAATTCGAACATGCGTAAGTGGGATATTCTTCTGATGCAAATATGTAGTTAAATGTGATTTCACTTCCTTGAGGAACAAAGTCAAACTCGAAAACCGTAGCATTGTTTGTATTAATTCCGGCCAAATAAGTTGTTTGCGGATCCCCTGTCCAGCCATAATCTCCCTTTGACATATTCCCTGAATCGGGACCTTGCGCGTCAATCGCATATCCGGAAGTTAAAACAATACCTTCTTCAAACGGAAAATTCGAGTTTCCTTTTTTGAAATATCCCCAGCTTCGGTCTGGACTTGGAAAAGGCGCTGAAGGATTATCCTTCAACTGAAAGTTTGTGGCGGATGAACATGACCCGCCGTCCAACAGTACATCTGTTAATAATTGTTCTGCCCCAAAACCTGACTCTGGATCACTGGCACTATTGACAATGATGCTTTGTGCATTCGCACTCACCAAATATTGAAGGAAAACAACTAAGAATAAAAGTCTTCTCATATGTAAAACAAATTTTATTTTCTCTGTATTAATTCAAAATCTAAAAATAAATCAATTTTATCAATTAAACGCAATTTTATAATTCTTTTTTAAAAAAATCATTTTTTCACAATTTCTGCCTGCTTGTTTTTGTATAATGAATAGAGAATCCCGCCGGCTAATGAAAGCACAATTATCCCCAAAGACAACCATTCCGGAAGTTCTATTGCGTTATTTTTCAAATAGTGATGGAATACCATCTTCAATCCGACAAATATCAGAATTACCGAAAGACTGTATTTCAGATAAGAGAATTTGTCAATGATATTGGCCAAGAAGAAATACATGGAACGCAGCCCTAAAATTGCCATAATATTCGATGAAAACACAATAAACGGGTCTTCGGTGATGGCCAAAATAGCGGGAATGCTGTCCAAAGCAAACAAAACATCTGTAAATTCAATCACAACCAAAGCCAGAAAAAGTGGAGTCGCTGCCCAAATTCCCATTCGCTTGACAAAGAGTTTCTGGCCGTGAATATCTTTGGTTACCGGCAGAATTTTTCGAGTCCATTTCAAGATGATTGAATTTCGGGGATCCACTTCCTCATGCCCGGGTTTAACCATTGAATAAGCGGTATAAATCAGAAATGCTCCGAAAACATAAGTAATCCAATCGATTTTGTTGATCAGCCAAATTCCGAAGAATATCATAATGGCACGAAATACGACAGCACCCACAATTCCCCAAAACAGAACTTCATGTTGGTATTTCTGCGGAATCCTGAATGTCTTAAAAATCACGGCAATTACAAAAATATTATCCACCGAAAGCGATAGCTCTAACAAATAACCCTGTATATATTTGTAAAAAGCGGTTTCCGGCGTGTAGCCCAACGGGTTTTCAATGTGTTCATGTAAAAAAAGCCAGTACAAAATACCGCCAAACGACAGCGCTAAGGTGACCCAGAAAGTAGTCCATTTCGCTGCTTCTTTTTGAGAAATGACATGTGCTGTCTTATGGAATACACCCAAATCCAAAGCGAGTAGTATAATGATAACAGCAATAAAAATCCCCCAAACCATTCTCAAAAATTTTGGCTAATATCAGAATTTTATATGATTATTTGTCGGATTTTTTACAAAACACCCAAAAGGATATTATCTTTTTTCTGTTAAATTTTTAGAGGAAAATCATCTTAATAAAAACAAAAAGGGCGGATAAAACCCGCCCCCTAATCATGAAAAACTTACTTTCAATTATCTAAAGCTTCAGCGCCGCCGACAATTTCAAGAATTTCGTTGGTAATAGCTGCCTGACGTTCTTTGTTGTACTGAAGAATCAGTTCTTTTTGAAGCGTCTCGGCATTATCCGTTGCTTTGTGCATGGCCGTCATTCTGGCTCCATGTTCAGCTGCATTCGAATCTAACAAAGCTTTGAAAAGTTGGGTTTTCAAGGTTTGCGGAATCAAATCGGTAACAATTTCTTCTTTCGTTGGTTCAAAAATATAATCCACGGAAGACTGTCCGGCATCCTCACTTTGTGATTGAATCTGCACCGGCAGATATTGTTCATCCATGATGATTTGTGTTGCCGCATTCTTGAATTGATTGTAAACAATTCTTACTTGATCAAATTCCCCTTGCCTGAACTTTTGGGTTACTTCCTCCGATATGGCGGCTACAGCACTGTAATTCAAATCATCCCAAATGGCGGAATTATTTTTATAAACTCCTGCCGTTTTTTTCAGCAAATCATAACCTTTTTTTCCAAGGGTCATCAATTCTACTTCTACGCCGGAGGCTACTGCATTTTCAATAATGCTGTTGGCCTTCTTAACGATATTGGAATTGAACGCACCGGCCAAACCACGATTGGATGTAACGACAATCAAAAGTATTTTCTTCACATCCCTTTGAACAGTCAGTTCTCCTCCGGCATCACTGCCAAGGTTGGAACTGATGTTCTGAAGTATATCCCGCAGTTTATTCGCATACGGACGAAGCTGTACGATGGCATCCTGTGCGCGTTTCAACTTTGCAGCCGACACCATTTTCATGGCATTGGTTATCTGCATGGTAGAGCCTACGGATGCAATTCGGTTTCGTATTTCTTTAAGGTTTGCCATTCTTCAGATTAATGACTTTGATTAATTATATTTCACAACCGTATCATTCACTGCGGCTTTCAGCACATCAATGATTTCATCGGTATATTGTCCTTTACGGATTTGTTCAAGTGTATCTGCATGTCTGTGACGCATCAGGGAAAGGAAATCTTCCTGCCATTCTTTTACTTTTCCGACCGGCACATTTCTCAGTAAGCCGTTGGTTCCCGCAAAAATTACCGCTGTTTGTTCCTCAACCGGTAGTGGTGAGTGAACGTTTTGCTTCAGAATTTCCACGTTTCTTTCTCCTTTTCCGATGACAGCCATGGTAGCTGCATCCAAATCAGAACCGAATTTCGCAAAGGCTTCCAATTCACGGAACTGCGCTTGGTCGAGTTTTAATGTTCCGGAAACTTTTTTCATCGGTTTGATCTGCGCACTTCCCCCAACACGTGATACAGAAATACCAACGTTAATAGCAGGGCGTACTCCAGAGTTAAACAAATCGGATTCAAGGAAAATCTGACCATCCGTAATAGAAATCACGTTGGTCGGGATATATGCGGAAACGTCTCCGGCCTGGGTTTCAATAATGGGCAATGCCGTCAGTGAACCACCGCCTTTTACAATTCCCTTCAAAGATTCCGGAAGGTCGTTCATTTGTGATGCAATTTGCTGGTCACCAATAATTTTAGCCGCACGCTCCAATAAGCGGGAGTGCAGGTAGAAGACGTCGCCGGGATAAGCTTCACGCCCCGGAGGACGACGAAGCAAAAGGGATACTTCACGGTAAGCAACCGCCTGTTTGGACAAATCATCATAAACAATCAATGCCGGACGCCCTGTATCGCGGAAAAACTCTCCGATAGCGGCTCCAGCCATAGGGGCGTAAACCTGCATCGGTGCAGGGTCAGACGCATTGGCTGCTACAATGATGGTATATTTATCGGCACCGTGCGCATGAAACGTGTTCATAATTTGCGCAACGGTAGAACCTTTTTGACCGATGGCTACATAAATACAGAAAACCGGTTCTCCTCTGTCGTAAAATTCTTTTTGATTCAAAATGGTGTCAATCGCAACCACAGTTTTCCCTGTCTGACGGTCACCGATGATTAACTCCCGCTGACCACGACCAATCGGAATCATGGAGTCAATCGCTACAATCCCGGTTTGAAGAGGTTCGTTTACAGGCTGACGATAGATAACACCCGGAGCTTTTCTTTCGATAGGCATTTCATAAAGGTCACCTTCGATGGGACCTTTTCCGTCAATCGGATGTCCCAGCATATTGACAACACGCCCCAGCATACCTTCTCCTACACGGATGGAAGAAATACGACCGGTACGTTTCACGGTGTCACCTTCTTTGATTTCTGTGGATGGACCGAGCAACACAATACCTACATTGTCCTCTTCCAGATTCAACACCATTCCTTCCAAGCCGGTAGAGAATTCTACCAACTCTCCGTATTGTGCATTGTCAAGTCCGTAAACGGTGGCAATTCCGTCTCCAACGCTTAAGACTGTTCCTACTTCAGCCAATTCCACTTTGGTGTCAAAGTTGGAAAGCTGCTGCTTTAAGATTGCTGAAACTTCAGCCGGTTTTATTTCTGCCATTTTACTTTTGTTTCAATTTGATTTATTCAATTAATTTTATTTAGAATCCGGGAATGTATTCATTTTTTCCGAATTCCTTTTTCAGCCGATTCAAACGGCTTTTCACACTGCTGTCAATTTGCTTGTCACCGATTCTCAAAATAAATCCACCTATGATTTCGGGGTCAATTTTATTTTCAATCTGATAAGTCGCATTGCCACCGATTTTCTGTATGGCTGAATGCACTATTTGTTGAACCAGACTGTCATCTAACTGAACGGCAGATGTAATTTCCGCAATACCTATATTGTTTTGTAAATTATAAAGGTGGTTGAATTGCCTTGTTATCTGCATCAAGATATTTCCGCGTCCCTGATTGATAACCAGCGAAATGAAGTTTTGAGTAGTCGGAGAAAATCCTTTGAACAATTCTTTGCCAATTTGATTTTTTCTCTTGTTGTCCAAAACGGGTGATGACAGGAAATTAGCCAATTCACGGCTACCCCGAATAGAATTCTTCAAATCCGTCATTTCCTGATTGACCAAATCCGTCTGTCCGACTTCATTTGCGAATTGCATCAATCCCTTTGCGTATCTCTTTGCTGCTCTGATTCCCGCCATTGTTATTAATTCAAATTAGCGTCTTTAATGATTTGATGTGCCAATGCTTCCTGTGCCTGTTTTTCATGCAGTTCTCTGTTCAAAACCTTTTCAGCTACTTCGATAGAAAGCGTCGCAATTTGGTTTTTGAGGTCAGTCATGGCAGCCGCTTTTTCATTTTGGATTGCTGCTTTGGCGTTCTCAATCAATCTATTGGCTTCTTCCTGAGCGGTATCTTTGGCTTTATTGACGATACCATCTCTGATTTCGCGTGCTTCCTTCAAAATGGCATCACGCTCGATTTTGGCTTCTTTCAGGATAATCTCATTTTCTGCTTTCAGCTGCGACATTTCTTCGCGGGCTTTTTTCGCTTCATTCAATGAGTTCTCAATAGATTTTTCCCGTTCGTTGACCGCATTAAGAATCGGTTTCCATGCGAATTTTCTCAAAATGAAAAGCAGCAGAAGAAACAGGATAATCTGCCAGAAAAACAAGCCAAATGAAAAATCGTTGATTAATTTTTCCATTTTATTTTTTATTTAATTTCTTAATTCAATTTAAAACTTTAAAAACCCGCTGCAACCAACCGTTGTTCAACGGGTTTCTCTTTTTTTGATTACACCGCAAACAAACAAGCGAATGCAACTCCTTCAATCAACGCCGCTGCAATCAGCATCGCTGTTTGAATTTTACCATAAGCTTCAGGCTGACGTGCAATACCTTCCATCGCACCTTTACCGATTAGACCGATACCGATTCCGGCACCTACTACGGCCAAACCTCCACCTATAATTCTTGGGATTTCAATCTCCATAATTAAGTATTTAAAAAATTAAACAATTTGTTTTCTAATATATTTAGTGCGCTTCTTCCGCATGATGCTCCTCAACTGCCATCCCGAAATAAAGGGCTGACAAGATGGTGAATACATAAGCCTGAAGCAACGCAACAAAAAATTCAATAATCATGATAAAAGCGGTCAACCCGAAGGTCAGCGTACCGCCCATCCAGCTTTTGAATATAAATATCATTCCCAGCAAACTCATCATTACGATGTGTCCTGCCGACATATTGGCGAACAATCGAATCATCAGGGAAAAAGGTTTGATGAAAATTCCGAGGATTTCAATCGGAACCAACAATAAATACAAAGGCCCTTTCCCGACCCAAGGCATGGATTTCCCAAGTGGGTCAAAGATATGTCCCCAATAAGTTTTCTTCCCGTTGAACTGTGTAATTATAAAAGTCAGTATCGCCAACGCAAAAGTCACCGCTATGTTTCCGGTCACGTTCATCCCGAGCGGGGTCATCCCCAACATATTTACAAACCAGATAAAGAAAAAGATGGTCAATAAATAAGGCATGAATTTGGCGTGATGCTTCTCTCCGATGGTCGGAATGGCAATTTCTTCTTTGATGTACAGAACAATGGGTTCAAAAATTTTCGCAATCCCTTTGGGTACCAGTGATTGGGAATAAGATTTAGCCATCGCACCAAAGAACAGTATCATCAGTAATCCGGTCAGGATGATGTTCAACACATTCTTGGTGATGGAGAAATCTAACGGTCGCGCATTGATTGGATAGCCGGTGTCTTTTCCGGATTTATCCTTTTTATATTCCAAATTTCCGGCGGCATCCGTTTTATAAATTTTGCTGTGATACAATTTGTAGGTCTGTCCGTCTTTAACTACCAATTGATTGCCGTAATCAAATTCCGAAGAACTGAAAACCTTCAACCCGTTGTCAATCAGAATCACAGGCAGCGGAAAGCCATAATGCTTGCCGGCTTCTTTGTCGGAAAAGAAAGTGTAATAATAATCATCCGCCATGTGGTGTTCGATGACCTCATTTACTTCCTCTTTGGTTGTACCTGTTGAAATTTGATTTTCATTCTCACTCTTTGCAAAAGAAAATGAAAAACTAAAGACTAAAATAAAAACTGCTATCAGTTTGCAAACAGCGCCCTTCATTCGGTTTAATTTTGGGTGCAAAAGTAAGTTTAATTTTCTGAAAAATAAAACCTGTTTTTCTGCTTTTTATCAGTTATTGTTCTTCAAAAGGAGTTTTGCAGCGAAAATCGTAATTAAAACTAAACTAATAAGATACAATACAATGAAACTAAACTTATAAACCGGCTCATCTATTGCATCAAAACGGTTCATAAACATCTTGGCCGCAATGAGCTTGAGGGTGATAATGCCGATGAAGATAAAACCAAGGTATTGATGAAAGAGATTATTGGCTTCTGCGATTAAAAACAATGTAATGATGCAAACGATGGTCGTGAAAACATAAATTGGCATGAAATCCGCTTCTGAGCGATTTATAAATTTCATCAGCAGAAAATGCAATAATTCCACGCCGGCAAAAATCCCGGCAAATCCCAAAGCCCGATAATAACCTCTACCCATTGATGTTTTTTAATTGTTTAATGACCAAATACAGCGATGCCCCCATGCCTAACAAAGTTCCCAAAAGCGTGAAAAGATTAGCATCTTCGCCACCCCATCGTTCATCACCCTTTTTTCCCAACCAGATAAAGACAAACATGATGGCCATCATCTGAAAGGCTATCCCGGATAACTGCGCATAACGAGCCAAATTGCTTTTTTTGTTTTCTTTGGGCATAAACCTGAATTCGGGGCAAAATTACATAATTTATTGCGTTGCAATCCAAAGAAATAGAGGATTGATTGAAATGTGAAATTAATCAGCCGTGATAAATCTTCATCATTACATAAACAAAAGACATAACTCACAACTATATACTAAATTTGCAAAAAATTATCAATTGATAAAAATCGGAGAAAATATCAGTCTGCCTGATTTTCCATTGCTATTGGCACCCATGGAAGATGTCAGCGATCCGCCCTTTCGCCGTTTGTGTAAAATGCACGGTGCGGATTTGCTCTTTTCTGAATTTATTTCCTCCGAAGGATTGATTCGAGATGCCATCAAAAGCAGACAGAAACTCGATATTTTTGATTACGAACGACCGGTCGGGATTCAGATTTTTGGTGGTGACGAAGAAGCCATGGCGATGTCGGCCAAAATCGTCGAAACAGTGAAACCTGATTTGGTGGACATCAATTTTGGCTGTCCTGTAAAAAAAGTAGTCACCAAAGGAGCGGGTGCAGGGGTACTCAAAGACATTGATTTGATGGTCAAACTGACCCAAGCAGTGGTGAAAAGCACCCATTTGCCTGTAACCGTGAAAACCCGTTTGGGCTGGGACTCAGAAAGCATCAACATTCTGGAAGTCGCCCAAAGATTGCAGGAAACAGGCATCAAAGCACTGTCCATTCACGGCCGAACCCGTTCGCAGATGTACAAAGGACAAGCAGACTGGACGCTGATTGAAAAAGTCAAAACACATCCTAACATTGAAATCCCGATTTTTGGAAACGGCGACATCGATTCTCCCGAAAAAGCATTGGAATACAAAAACAAATACGGCGTGGACGGGATTATGATCGGTCGTGCAACCATCGGAAATCCGTGGATATTCAATCAAATCAAACATTTTTTGAAAACAGGGGAGAAACTTCCTCCACCTTCATTGGAACAAAAGGTGGAAGCCGCCCGAAATCATCTGCTTTGGGCTTGTGAATGGAAAGGAGAAAAACTGGGTATTCTCGAAACCCGAAGACATTACGCCAATTATTTTCGGGGAATCCCAAATTTCAAACCATATAGAACACAATTGGTTACATCCAACGAACGCAACGAACTCCTTGATTTATTGGATGAAATCGAACAATTGCAAAACACAGTATTTTAGGAAATGTTGGTTCACGAAAAAGAAATCATAATAACCGAAGAATTCACTGATGACAACCGACATGTGAACAATGTGCAGTATGTTCATTGGGTGGAAATGATGGCAACAGAACATTGGGATTTGCTCAAACAAAAAACCAAGTATGCCAAAAATATTTGGTTTCTGGTGGACCACCATATCCAATACAAACAACAGCTTTATCCCGGCGACAAAATTCTGGTCAGAACCTACCCCCAAATCCCGGAAGGCATCAGACAACCACGAAAAGTGGAATTCTATAAAGACGACGCATTGGTGGTAGATTCACGGACAAAATGGATCATGATTCATCCGGAAACAGGGAAAATCATCAGGATTGAAAGGGATTGGCTTGATTTTTTGAAGTAATTTTGGGGGAATTAAATGAATAAGCATTGAAAAAATTCTTTTCATTTCTGATTATTTTATTGCTGTTCAACTGCAAGGATGAACGGAATTTTGTTGGTTTGAATGTCATCGATACTCAGAAAGAAATCATCGCTACAAATGAATTGACCGAAAAACAAAAAAGGATTTCCGATGCTGCACTGTCCATTGTTGATCCTAATATTGTTTACGATCCGGCTTATTTCAGCATTAGCTATCCAAACGGAGATGTGCCGGCCGGAAAGGGAGTTTGCACAGATGTAGTCATCCGGACATACAGAAAACTTGGGGTTGATTTACAAAAAGAAGTTCATGAAGACATGAAAGCCAATTTTTCGCTTTATCCAAAAATCTGGGGACTCACCCGACCGGATACCAACATTGACCACAGAAGAGTGCCCAATCTGATGGTTTTTTTCTCAAGGTTGGGAACGGAAAAACCATTGACGGAGGATGCAGATGATTATCTGCCCGGAGATATTGTCTGTTGGCGGCTGAACAACGGAATGACCCATATCGGGATGGTGGTCGATAAAAAGTCAAGAGACAACAAAAGATACAAAATCGTTCACAACATCGGGAACGGGCAAATCATCGAAGATATTTTGTTTGCTTACAAAATCATTGGTCATTATTCTTATGAGAATTTTGACTGATTTGAACCATCAAATGCAAGCTTCAAATTTTCTCAAGTAAACAAATACCACTTGAGCCCGAGTTGAATCTTGAAATCTCTGAAAGGCGTGAAAGGTGCGCTGTAATAATTGTTTTCGCCCCAAAGTGCATTGAAGTGATCTGCTATCAGAAAAATCTTTCATGTTCAGAAAAAGATTCCCATCCACGCCTCCCAGATTCGCCCTCAAAACCGTACAGGAAGCTAAGATTACAATTCTGTTAAAATTCATCGAATTCAAATTAGCTTTAAATCAGGATAATTTATACTTTTGCACTCCCAATAAGTTTTTTACAAAAAACATTAAATCATGTTGCAGCCCGCAATGATATTTACAACAAGAGGAAGCCGGGTTCTGGCCGAGAAAATCGCCGAGAATTACGGGGAACCCCTTGGAGAATTGGAAGTAACTCAATTCAGCGACGGCGAACTTCAACCTGCGTTTAAACAATCTGTACGCGGTGCTTGGGTCTATCTGATTGGCTCCACATTTCAGCCGGACGAAAATCTGATGGAACTCTTGCTGATGGTCGATGCTGCCAAAAGAGCTTCCGCCGCAAAAATCGCCGTAGTCATCCCTTATTTCGGCTATGCACGCCAAGACAGAAAAGACCAACCAAGGGTGCCGATTGGCGCAAAATTAGTCGCCAAAATGTTGACTGCCGCCGGCGCAACGAGGATTATGACGATGGACTTGCATGCAGATCAGATTCAGGGATTTTTTGAAATTCCGGTTGACCATTTGTTTGCCTCCACGATTTTCGTACACTACATTCAATCTTTGGAATTGGAAAATTTGACCATTGCTTCTCCTGATATGGGCGGTGCCAAGCGGGCCAATAATTACGCAAAATATCTGAATTCAGAAATCATCATTTGTTACAAAGAAAGGAAACAAGCCAATCAGGTACACAACATGACGCTAATCGGGGAAGTAGAGGATCGGAATGTAATCCTGCTCGACGACATGATTGACACAGCCGGCACATTAGCCAAAGCCGCCGATCTGATTATGCAAAAAGGTGCCAGAAGTGTCAGAGCCATTGCCACCCATGCGATTTTGTCCGGCAATGCCTATGAACGGATTCAGGAATCACCTTTAATAGAAGTAGCCGTAACCGATTCGATTCCATTAAAAAATCATTCGGTTTCCAAAATAAAAGTATTATCTTGCGCACCGCTTTTTGCTGATGTTATCAATATGGCACACAACAGCAACTCAATAAGTTCGAAATTTATTATTTAATTTAACTATAAATATTTTTTATGAAATCAATTACAATTCAAGGTGTTAAAAGAGAAAACGTGGGCAAAAAATCGACACGTGCCTTACGTAATGCTGACCAAGTACCTTGTGTTGTTTACGGTGGAAACGAAACCCTGCATTTCTCGGCTGACGAGAAAAGTTTCAGAAAATTGGTTTACACGCCGGACGCACACACAGTGAACTTAGAGTTAGCCGACGGAGCCAAGTTGAGCGTGATTTTGCAGGATATTCAATTCCATCCTGTTACCGACAAAATCATGCATGCCGACTTTTACCAGTTGCATGATGACAAACCCGTTACCATGGATATTCCGGTTCGCCTGACCGGTCGTGCCCGTGGGGTTATTGCCGGTGGGGTTTTACAATTTGTGATGCGTAAAGTGAAAGTAAAAGCTTTGCCCGGTAATCTTCCCGATGAAATCCTAATCGACATTTCTCCGATGAGAATCGGACACAAAAAATACGTGGAATCCATCAGAAATGATGAATACACAATTATGCACCCGGACAACTCTGTCATCGTTGCTGTCAGAACTTCAAGAACTGCCGTTGCTGACGATGAAGAGGATGAAGAAGGATCCGAAACACCAGCTGAAGGCGGAGAAACTTCGACCGAAGGAGGAGAAAATTAAAAAAATCTTTTTTGAAATTTATAATATGCGGGATACCTCAAAAGTATTCCGCATTTTTTATATTTGAAATCTATGGCAGAAATTTTTTCAGATGAATATTTCATGGAGAAAGCACTTCATGAAGCACGGGAAGCCTTGGATAAAAATGAAATTCCAATCGGTGCAGTCATCGTTTCCAAAAATAAAATCATCGGCAAGGGACATAACCTCACCGAAACACTGAATGATGTAACAGCACATGCGGAGATGCTGGCTATCACTTCTGCAGCCGGCTATCTCGGAGGCAAATACCTGAGTGAATGCACGTTGTACATAACCCTTGAACCCTGCACCATGTGCGCCGGTGCATTGTACTGGAGCCAAATCGGGAAAATCGTTGTTGGTGCCGAAGACCAAAAACGTGGCTTTAGAAAAATTGGAAATTTACTGCATCCGAGAACCGGCATTACATTCGGTGTAAAGGAAGAAGAATGCAGCAGACTGCTGAAAGATTTCTTCAAAGAAAAAAGATAATTCCAAATAAATTCAAGGATTTCCTGAGAAGTTTCGTAACTTTCTGCCACAAATATAAATTATCAAAGGATATGAAAAATTTAAAAATGATGGCACTATGTGTAGCCTTTGGGTTATTCGCAGCTTCTTGTTCATCGACAAGAAGTTTAACCTATGATATCATGCCAAAAGAAGGTACGGCGACTGGCGGATCCGTAAGCTTTGTTCAAAAGGACGGCCAGGTAACCATGACAGTTGATGCCACAGGGCTGACTCCCGGGCTTCATGCCATACACCTGCACGAGACGGCGGATTGTTCCGCAGCTGACTTCACTTCAACAGGCGGACATTGGAACCCGGCCGGAAGCGACCACGGAAGATGGGGCGAGGAACATTTCCACATGGGTGACATCGGCAACCTGAATGCGGACAGCAATGGAAACGCAAAACTGATTTTTGTAACCGACCATTGGTGCATCGGCTGCTCGGACAGCTCCAAAAACATCCTTGGCAAAAGCGTAATTATTCATGAAGCTGAAGATGATTTCCATACCCAGCCTACGGGCAATGCCGGTGGAAGAATCGGCTGTATTGAAATTAATTGATGTGCTTGATGAGATTACAGTACTGTAATTTTTAAGATACAAACAAAAAACCCGACATTGAATCCGGGTTTTTTTGTTTTTATTGGAATGAAATTTATTTCAAAAGTGCATTCACATTGCGTACTGCATCGGCAGCCGTTGCGAATTTCTCTTTTTCATCATCCGTCAAGTCGATATTTACAATTTCTTCCAAACCATTTTTTCCAATGATGGAAGGTACTCCCATACAAATATCTGATTGCCCGTATTCTCCGTCAAGCAATATAGAGCAAGGAATCATTTTTCTTTGGTCGCAAATGATGGATTGCACCAATACGGAAACCGCTGCACCTGGTGCATACCAAGCGGAAGTTCCGAGAAGTTTGGTCAGCGTAGCTCCTCCCACACGGGTTTCTTGTTCCACATATTCCATTTTTTCCTGATTCAGGAATTCGGATACAGGCACGCCGTTTCGGGTTGCTTTCGTCATCAGCGGCACCATTCCTGTATCAGAATGCGCCCCAACTACCATCCCATCTACATCGGAAATCGGACAATCCAAAGCTTCCGCCAAACGGTATTTGAAACGTGCAGAATCTAATGCGCCACCCATCCCGATGATGCGTTCCTTGGCGATTCCAAGGGTTTTGTGCAACATATAAGTCATGGTATCCATCGGATTGGAAACTACCACGAAAACTGCATCAGGGGAATGCGCCAGAAGGTTTTGGGCTACCTGCTTGACAATTCCGGCGTTGGTATCAATCAATTCTTCGCGCGTCATGCCGGGTTTTCTCGGAATACCCGAAGTGATGACTGCCACTTTGGAATTGGCTGTTTTGGAATAATCATTGGTCGATCCCGTAATTTTGGTGTCAAATCCGTTCAGGGATGCCGTTTGCATTAAATCCATGGCTTTCCCTTCGGCAAATCCTTCTTTGATATCTACTAAAACAACTTCTGATGCAAAATTTTTGAGTGCAATGTATTCAGCGCAACTCGCGCCTACTGCTCCAGCCCCTACTACAGTTACTTTCATATGTTTTTATTATTAATTCGTTTAGGCTGACAAATATACAGATTAATAATAATTTCTTATTCGATATGCTGAACTCTTTTCAAACATTTAGCGGCTGAATCGGATAGACAGCTTTGTCAATTTTTGAAAACCTTTGAGACTTCATCCTTCCCATCTTAAAATCCAAAAATTCCAACAACCTCTTTCCTTCGGTCTCTTACAATTCCGATATTTATTAATTTTGCTACGGAATGCAGGCGATTAGAAAAACACTAACCATCTTCTGGAAATGCTGGTTTTATTTATTGACCGGCACTTTAGTTATCCTTATCGGGGTATGCTGGGTTTATCCACTCTCATTTTCTTCAAAAACATTTCCGCTTGCATACAAGGGAATCCGACTTTGGGCAATTTTGATTTTCTATGGTTCCGGATTTCAACTATCGGTTGAAAGAAATAAAACCTTAGACAAAAACAGACCTTATATTTTCATAGCCAATCATACCTCGATTCTTGACATCATGGTCATGGCCATTATACATCCACATCATCCCGTTGTTTTTGTGGGCAAAGAGGAATTGGCACGGTTACCGATTTTTGGCCGGATTTACCGCAGAATCTGTATTGTGGTAGATCGTTCGGACATCAGAAGTCGCACCCATGTTTACAAATTAGCCAAAGAAAGAATCAATGAAAATGAAAGCCTCGTGATTTTCCCGGAAGGCGGTATTCCACCTACTGAAACCCAGTTGCAAAAATTCAAAGACGGCCCATTTACCATTGGAATTACGGCCAAAACGCCAATCGCAGTTTATTCAATCAAAGGATTGAAAACAATGTTTCCAGAAGCTTTTTTCAAAGGTCGCCCCGGCAAAGTAAAAGTAAAATTACTCGATATTATTCAAACTGAAAATTTATCTTTGGACGATAAAAACACGGTCAAAGCACATTGTTTTGATATAATACTCACAGAATTAAACAGTTGACGACTTGGCATTAATCGCATATACAGACGGTTCGGCATTGGGAAATCCCGGAAAAGGTGGCTATGCCGTGGTGTTGATGGAAACCGAAATGAAGCTGAAAAAAGAAATCAAAAGAGGATTCCGCAACACGACCAATAACCGCATGGAACTGATGGCTGTCATTGCAGCCTTGGAAGCCCTGAAAATCATTCCATCGGAAATTACGATTTACACCGATTCAAAATATGTACATGACGCCGTGGAAAAGAAATGGGTTTTCGGCTGGGAAAAGAAAGGATTCAAAGGCAAAAAAAACCCGGATTTATGGAAGCAATTTCTCAAATCTTATCGGCAGCACAAAGTTACTCTTCAATGGGTCAAAGGCCATGCCGGGGATCCGCTCAATGAACGCGCCGACCAGCTTGCCGTTGCCGCTGCCAATTCCAAGAATCCGGAAATCGATATCGGTTACGAATCCCAAAATCATGATTTGAAATTGTTATAACATCTAAATTCAGGGATTTTGCTAATTTTGGAGCCGGAATAGATTTGCGAAAATTAATCGGAAATTTTTCAAACCTCAGAAAATAATTAAAAATGAAAAAAATAATCATCATCGTATTCATGGCTTTTGCTGCATTTTCTTGCAACAAGCCGGTAAAAGTCGCCACTTTTTCGGGCAACATTGACAATGCTGTAAACGACAGTGTTTATTTGACCAGCAATGATTATAGAAAGGCTTTTGCCCTCAATGACGGTGCGTTTTCAGACACACTGAAAATTGATGCGCCGGGTTATTATAAATTTTTCTCGGACAAAGAATATACCTGGGTTTATTTGCAACCCGGGGATGAATTGTCGCTTTCCACCAATATGCATGACTTTGACAACAAGCTAACATACAGCGGAGTAAGGTCTGAGGAAAATAATTTTATCGCCAAAAAAATGAATAAAGAAATTCACATGACCGGTGATCCTTTTGAATTTTTCTCCGTAGATGCACAAACTTTCAAGCAGAATTTGGAAAACTACAGAGACGAAATGCTTGCGGAACTTGAGAACAGCAAGACGAGCAAAGAATTTAAAGCTTTGGAAAAAAAGAACTTACAGTTCAATTATTATTCATATCTCGCAAAATATCCGGATGCACATAATTATTTCACTAAAGCAAACATTGAATTGCCCAAGGAATTTGCTGCTGAACTCGACGGCATTGACACGGATAACGAAGAGGATTTCATCAATATCCCGGAATACAACGATTATATCATGTATCTGAACACCGTGGAATTGTCAAAAGTCAAAACCGGTGATGAAATCGTTGCTATTCTTGATGGCATCAAATCCGGGAAAATCAGGGATGGCGTCATTAGAAATTTCCTGATTTACCAGATTGGTTCAGGGGCGCCCTACGCCCAACAATTGAACGAATACATTCAGAACCGTTCGGCAGATGAAGGGCTGAAAAAATTAGCCGCTGCCAATTTTGAAAAAATCGAAAAACTGATTCCGGGCAAACCTTCTCCAAAATTTGCTTATCCCGACATCGACGGCAACACGGTAGCCTTGGATGATTTGAAAGGCAATCTGGTTTACATCGATGTTTGGGCAACTTGGTGTGTGCCTTGTTTGCAGGAAATCCCTTCGCTGAAACAGTTAGAATCAGATTACGAAGACAAAGACGTACATTTTGTCAGTATGTCCATCGACCAAAAACGGGATTTTGAAAAATGGCAGAATATGGTTAGGGAAAAAGAACTTCAAGGGATTCAAATTTTTGCCGACAACGATTGGAAATCTCAATTTGTTCAGGATTACAACATTAACGGGATTCCGCGATTCATACTTTTGGACAAAGAAGGAAATATCATTAACGCAAATGCACCCCGTCCTTCCAATCCTGAGATCCGAACTTTATTGGATGAAAACATATAACCATCTCATTTGAAATCAGCTGATTAAACCGTTTTTTTCAATTGTTTACAAATCAAGGTTTCTGGATTTCCTGTTGTTCTTTGAGCATGGAGGGAACGATAAGATAATAACCGATGGCCGTCAATACAAGTAGAACTCCGGTGCCGAACCAAAGCATCCGGAAGCCGTAAGTTTCTGCAATATGTGTTCCCAGAAAAGGGGTAATAATAAAGGAAATGGCAAAGCCGATACCCAGCGTTCCCATGTAAGCACCTTTGTTGTTTTCACCGGAACGAATGGCAGTTACTGTTGATGTAAAAGGCAGTACCCAGATTTCGCCGATACTCATCAACGAAATAGAAAGGATGAGCATTGGAATTGTACTCCAAATGCCCAACATCGCATATCCGGCACCGCAAAAAATCGTTCCCAAAAACAAAGTAAAACCTAATCCCATTCGCTTTTCTGCGAAATTGACTAACAGCATTTCAAGTATCACAATGAAAATTCCGCTGAATCCCAGAATATAGCCAATCGCCTGTTGAGAAAGTCCGGCTTCAACTTTGTAGAAAATAGTCAGCGTACTCAAGAGTTGAAAAAAACAAACAGCGAAAAGCAAACATAAAAATGAGAAAAACAAAAATTTCATATCCAGATACGGCGATCTTTCTTTGACCAAATTGACCTTTTTAATAATCTTTCTGTCCACACTCTGTCTTTTTCTGAAAAAACGAACATAGACAATACCGGAAATCAAAGCACCCGCGGCATTGAAGAAAAACAGAAAATCATACGAAATTGCGGAAAGTATTCCTCCCATGGCTGGTCCGATTGAAAATCCAAGATTGACCGCCATCCTATTGAGCGAAAAAGAACGGGTGATATTTCCTTTTTTAGCGTATTTGGTGATGGCCACAGAATTGGCTGGGCGGAAACATTCCGTTACCGAGCTTTGAAGAAACATGATGATGGCAAGGCTAATTTCAGTTTTGAAAAACGGCATCAAACAGAACAAGGGTACACTCAAAAACAAACTGAGAAACTGTACTTTGAACTCGCCGATTTTATCCGTAATCATACCTCCTAACCAGGAGCCGACTACCGAACCAATTCCGAAACAACTCAGCACCAAACCCGCTGTTTCTATTTTAAACCCCAAATAATCGGTCATGTAAATTCCGAGAAAAGGAAGCACCATAGAGCCACTGCGGTTGATGAGCATCACCACAGCCAGCATCCAGCTTTCCGGAGAAAGACCACGAAATGAATGGGTATAAATTTTTAAAATATTCATATAAAGCTCAATGTCTGCGGACAAAAAAAGCAGCCTGTCATCCAAGCTGCTTTTCGTTAATCATTATAATTAATTGCTTATGCTTCGATAACTTTGATGTCCACTCGTCTGTTTTTAGCTCTGCAAATATCATCGCTGTTGCTTGGGCAGATAAAGTGTTGTGCTCCGTAGCCTTCAGACTGCATTCTGGAAGCTTCCACGCCGAATTTAATCAAGGCGTTCTTTACGGTGCTGGAACGATCTGTTGAAACTTTCAAATTGATGTCATCTGATCCGGTATTGTCGGTATAACCACCGATTTTGATTTTTGCATTGGGAAATTCTTCCATCAAAACAGCAATGTTTTGAAGCTGACTTTCGTAATTCGGAATCATTTGAGCAGAGCCTTTTCGGAACTGAATCCGGTCTAAAGTTACCCACAAATCTTTTTGTGCTTTATCGGCACTGATGATGTTGCTGCCTCTTCTCAGAAATTGCATCAATCTTGCTTCCGTAGAAGATTTTCCCACTTTCAGGATTTCCCCGGAAGGCATTCTCAAATCAACAATTTCTCCTGAATCATAAATGAAATTCCCTTGATCATCTATTTGATTGACCACTTTAGTGTCATTCATTGCCATGCTTTTATCAACTACATGACCACCTAAAATCGGTGCTAAAATCAATCCGACCAAACAAGTAAGTTTAATCAAAATATTCATGGAAGGGCCAGAAGTATCTTTGAACGGGTCGCCCACAGTATCACCGGTAACGGCTGCTTTGTGTGCTTCAGAACCTTTGTAAGTCATTTTTCCGTCGATTTCCACGCCTGCTTCAAATGATTTTTTAGCATTGTCCCAAGCTCCTCCGGCGTTGTTTTGGAAAATCGCCCACAACACCCCTGAAACCGTAACGCCAGCCATATAAGCACCCAAAGCTTCTGCGCCCATAGTGAACCCGATCACAATCGGTGTCAGAATGGTCAGTGCTCCCGGCAGCATCATTTCTCTCAATGCGGCTTGTGTGGAGATTTCAACACATTTCCCGTATTCCGGTTTTGCTTTTCCTTCAAGGATTCCGGGGATTTCTTTGAATTGACGACGAACTTCCATGACCATGGCCATTGCTGCTTTTCCTACAGATTTCATGGCCAATGCGGAGAATACCACAGGAATCATCGCACCGATAAATAAAGCTGCAAGGGTTTTGGCTTTAAAAATATTGATGCCGTCAATGCCGGTCATGGTCACATAAGCGGCAAACAAAGCCAAAGCAGTCAATGCCGCAGATGCAATGGCGAAGCCTTTACCGATGGCTGCTGTTGTATTTCCAACTGAATCTAAGATGTCTGTTTTCTCTCTTACCTCTTTCGGCAATTCACTCATTTCCGCAATTCCACCTGCATTGTCCGCTATCGGACCAAAGGCATCAATCGCCAAAGCCATTGCGGTCGTAGCCATCATCGCTGAAGCTGCCATCGCAACGCCATAGAATCCGGCTAATTCATAAGAACCCCAAATGGCAAATGCAAAAAGAAGTACGGATGAGAAAGTGGAAATCATCCCGGTTGATAATCCGGCAATGATATTGGTTGCTGCACCCGTAGATGAATTTTTAACAATATCCAAAACCGGTTTTTTACCCAAACCGGTATAATGTTCTGTAATTAATGAAATCAAACCGCCCACGGCAAGTCCAATCAATGACGCAAAAAACACATTATTTCTTCCGATAACATAAATTCCTTCACCAAAGAAATCCATATAAATATCTTCGGGTAACATCCACTGAATCAGAAAATAAACCGCAATTGCGGTGATGCCGATGGCAGTCCAGTTACCTAAGTTTAATGCAGCCTGCACCTTAGATTCGCGGGCGTCATTGCTTTTAATTCTAACGAGAAATGTTCCGATGATGGAAGCTATAATTCCCACTCCGGCAATCATAACCGGCAAAATAATCGGCCCCAATCCTCCAAAATCATCTGAAAAAGGAACTCCGTTCTGAGTTACATAATCTCGGATTACATAATTCCCCAAAACCATGGTTGCCAAGACAGTAGCCACGTATGACCCGAAGAGGTCGGCACCCATTCCGGCTACGTCCCCCACATTGTCACCTACATTATCGGCGATGGTCGCAGGGTTTCTTGGATCATCTTCCGGAATTCCCGCTTCCACTTTTCCAACCAAATCCGCCCCCACGTCGGCAGCTTTGGTGTAAATACCGCCACCCACACGTGCAAACAACGCAATGGATTCAGCACCCACAGAGAATCCTGCCAATGCTTCCAACACAATGGTCATATCGGTAACAAAGTCGCCGGTTTCCCCCATCAGTTGTTTGGTAAGGAAAATAAAAATCAATGCAAGTCCCAATACAGCCAGACCGGCTACGCCTAATCCCATCACGGTACCACCAGAAAAGGATACATCCAATGCTTTGGGAAGGCTGGTTCTTGCAGCCTGTGTGGTTCGTGTATTGGCAGAAGTTGCTACACGCATCCCGATGTTTCCTGCAAATGCGGAGAATACCGCACCTATGATAAAGGCAGGGACAATCAACCAATGTGTGGTTGGTACTTCGTAGGAAAGCCAGAACAACGCCAGCGCAGCCACTACTACATATATTAATAACAATCGATATTCAGCCGATAAAAAGGCCAAAGCGCCTTCCTGAATACTCTTGGAGATGCTTTGCATTTTTTCATTGCCCGGGTCTTGTTTCTTAACCCACAAATATTTGTAAGCCATTGCAGCTAAACCAATCAGAGCCAGTATTACCGGAATCCATAAAGAAATTTGTTCCATAATGTTTTACTAAATTTTAACAATCTGCAAATATATAGGTTTCCTCTTATTTAAAAAGAATTATCTTCAATTCTGTTTGAGAAAAAGAAGCAAGCAGTCGAAACCGATTTTAATTTTTATTTGTAACTCACCGATTTTATCGCTTTCACGGCATCTTCCACACTTGGGAACCATTCTTCAAACAAATTGCTCGCATAAGGGGCAGAAGTATCCGGCGAAGTGATTCTCTTGATGGGGGCATCGAGATAGTCAAACGCCTTTTGCTGAACCATATAAGTGATTTCAGAAGAAATTGCACCATAAGGCCAGGATTCTTCCATAATGACTAAGCGGTTGGTTTTTTTAACGGAATTAATAATTGTGTCATAATCCATTGGACGTAGTGTTCTCAAGTCGATGATTTCCACGCTGATGCCTTCTTTCTCCAATTGTTCAGCTGCGGCAAAAACATTTTTCATGACTTTTCCGTAGGAAACAATGGTCACATCGCTTCCTTCTTTTTTCACATCAGCCACGCCAATCGGAATCAGATATTCTTCATCAGGAATCTCCATTTTATCACCATACATCTGTTCGGATTCCATGAAAATCACAGGGTCATCATCTCGGATCGCTGATTTCAGCAAGCCTTTCGCATCATAAGGATTGGAAGGAACTATCACTTTCAGTCCCGGGGTATTCGCGTACCAATTGTCAAATGATTGAGAATGCGTCGCCCCCAACTGTCCGGCAGAACCCGTAGGCCCGCGAAATACAATCGGGCAATTCCATTGACCACCGGACATGATATAAATCTTGGCGGCATTGTTGATGATTTGGTCAATTCCGACCAAAGAAAAATTGAAAGTCATAAATTCAATAATCGGGCGACAGCCTCCCATCGCTGAACCCACACCAATACCGGCAAATCCGGCTTCCGCAATCGGGGTATCTATAACTCTTTCCGGACCGAATTCTTCGAGCATTCCTTTGGATGCCTTGTAAGCTCCATTGTACTCCGCTACTTCTTCGCCCATCAAGTAAACGGAAGGGTCTCTTCTCATTTCTTCGCTCATCGCTTCTGCGATTACTTCTCTGAATGTCTTTACTGCCATGATTTTTTTATAAAAATGCAAACAAAATTACAATTTATTTCCAACTCAAAAAGGCTTTACCCAAATTCCCGGCTTTGAAAACCTTGCAAACGCACATTAATTCAATTCCCGGCTTCTAATGATTTCCATCACTCTTTCCAAAGTTTGTTCAACCGTCAATTCTCCATTATCAACCAAAATCGCGTCTTCAGCCTGCCGCAGTGGCGCAATCTCTCGGGTAGTATCCAAGCGGTCGCGTTCATTGATATTTTCGATAACTTCTTGCAAAGTCACCTTTTCTCCTTGTTTTATCAATTCTAAATATCTTCTTTTGGCTCTTTCCTCAGCGGAAGCATTCAAAAATATTTTCAAATCCGCATGGGGAAAAACGACCGTTCCAATATCCCGGCCATCCATCACTATTCCTTTCTTTTTTCCCATTTTCCTTTGTAGGGAAACTGCAAAATCCCGAACTCCTTGAATTTTGGCGAGCCGACTTACATTTTCCGAAATTTCCATGCTTCGGATTTCATTTTCAATATCATTTCCATTCAGATAAATCTCATTTTTTCCGGTGTCCGGATTTCTTTCAAAATGAATTTCAATGGTATCCAAAGCAGGAAGTAAGCGTTCTACATCTACTTCTCCATTTTGAAACATTTGATTTTGCATGGCATACAGGGTAATGGCCCGATACATGGCACCGGAATCAATATGTACATAGCCCAATTTTCTAGCTAATAATTTGGCCAAAGTGCTTTTGCCTGTGGATGAAAATCCGTCAATCGCAATTATCATATCTTGCATAAAACAAAGGTAATGTTTTGGGAGTTAAAATCAGTCGAAACCCAAAAAGGGAAAATTAATAATAAGGATTGCTTCGCCAATAGTTTCTGCCTTGAATCAGGCGGTCGAGATTAACAATGACGCCAAAATGATTGGTCGATGCACCTTTGTAATAATTGGCATGTGCGAAATCGAGCCGAAAGGCATTAATTCTGATGCCAAAACCATAAGTCAAACCGGCAAAAGTCCGGTGGTCTTCAATTCTTAATTCATTGCCACGCTTAAAATTATAGCCGACTCTAAGGTTGAAGCCCTGTCCCGGAAAAAGTTCCATCCCGGCAGAAACATGGTCAATGACTTTACGACCGAATTTGATTTCACGTCCGTTTTTGTCATAGGATTCGGAAATGTCAAATTTCTGTAAATCATGCAAAGTCAAACTCAATTCAATCGGAACATGCTCTAAACGATGCGAAAATCCCAGGTTGATTTGGAGTGGCATTTTCTCTTTTTTTCCGGCATAAGTCTGAATCTGTGTGCCGACATTACGCACCGAAAGCGCGATATTGGTATTGAAATCGATGTCGTGATAAACAATCCCGAAATCCATGGCCACACCTTGTGAGGAATAGGTTTCAATCCGAGAATTAATGTATTTTACGGCTGCGCCGACCGAAAAGAAATCACCCAGCCGACGGGCATAGCCGATGGAAACCGCTGCGTCTCTGGCACTGAAATCACCCGTTTCATTATCAAACTCATCAAAACCCCGAAAATCACCATAATCTACGTATTGACCATGAATGGACAAAAACTGGTCATCATCGTACTGATACACGGCAGAAGCTGTTCCAAAACTAACGCCCGCCAGATATTTGATGTAATTCAAACCCAACTGACCATGTGAATGCTCATTGGCAAGTGCCGGATTCCAATACGACATATTCGGGTCAGAATCCCAAGCTGACTGTGCATTTCCTCCCAAAGCGGCCTGCCGCGGAGAAGTGGTGATATTGACAAATTCAAATACACGCGTCCCGTCCTGCGCAAAGCTGAAGATGCTCCATAGAAAAATCAGTAACGCCGTTGGTTTTGTCATTTGGCAAAAGTAATCATAATGTAAGTAACGAAAACACATGTTTTTTCTTGTATTTAATCCGGATGAACTCCATTTTTTTACAGTATCCGCCGGATTTCTCAATTCGGTCATTTACATTTTTGAAAAACATTATCTTTGTTTTCAATAAGAAATTCCGTTCGGTGAAATATTACATCATTGCAGGCGAAGCTTCGGGGGATTTACATGGTGCCAACCTGATGAGAGCATTGAAAATCAAAGATCCCCAATCGCAATTCCGGTTTTGGGGTGGAGATTTAATGCAGGAACAAGGCGGAACGCCAGTGAAACATTACCGTGAACTTGCGTTTATGGGGTTTTCGGAAGTAATCATGAACCTGCGAACGATTTTGGGAAATATTTCATTCTGCAAAAAAGACATTCAGCAATGGCAACCGGACGCAGTAATTCTGATTGATTATCCGGGATTTAACTTGAGAATTGCTGAATTTGTCCAAAAATCGGGCATTAAAGTTTATTACTATATCTCACCCCAAGTCTGGGCATGGAAAACCGGTCGGGTCAAATCCATCAAAAAATTTGTGGACAAAATGTTTGTCATCCTGCCGTTTGAAAAGGATTTTTATGCAAAATATGATTACAAAGTGGATTTCGTGGGGCATCCGCTACTTGATGCCATGCAGGATTTGACTACTAAAAATCCTGAAAAATTCAAATCCGAAAACAAATTAGACAAACGAAAAATCATCGCCTTGCTGCCCGGCAGCCGGAAACAGGAAATCAAAGTCAAACTGCCGATTATGCTTTCGGTGGCTGAATATTTTCCGGACTACCAGTTTGTGGTAGGCGGCGCACCTTCTCAAGAAGCTTCTTTTTACAAGGAGATCGCTCAAAAAGATTTGAAAATCGTATTCGGACAAACTTATGATTTAATCCGCTGTTCGGAAGCCGCATTGGTCACTTCTGGAACGGCAACTTTAGAAACGGCTTTGCTCAATACACCGGAAGTGGTTTGCTACAAAGGAAGCCGAATCTCCTATGAAATCGGAAAACGCGTGGTGAAATATGTGAAATTCATCGCTTTGGTCAATTTGATTATGAATCGGGAAGTCGTCAAAGAGCTGATTCAATCTGACCTCAATACCCAAAATCTGAAAACGGAATTGGCGAAAATTCTTCAAGATGAAAAACGAAATCAAATCCTGAAAGATTATGCAGAACTTCGTGAAAAATTAGGCGGCCCGGGGGCTTCGGAAAGAACCGCAGAATTGATTGTGGAGGATTTGAAATTAAAGTGAAACGCCAGCAGGCGCACGTTCAAAACTGGTAACTGAAACCCAAAGAAGCCACAGGTTTCATGACGAGATTCAATTCAAAGTTTATCCCAAAATCCCTACCGTATCGCAATCCGACTGGCATGATATTGAAACCTAAGAAAGTATCACTTTGCTCTAACTGCTGATCCTCCGATTGATCTGTTTCCCATTTTCTGCTTAGAAATCCGACCCCAAGACTGACACCCGAATAAACCCTGAATTTTCGTTCGGGTTTTGTCCAATAATGATTGACCGTGGGAAGTACCATGAACAAATTCTGTTTGGAAATATCATAATGACCTTTATAAAATCCGTTTATCAATGCAATTCCGTATTGCCATTTCCGGTTATCAGAATTCAAATAAAATTCCACATCCAAAGTTCCCTGACTTATTGCCCAGGCTTCTTCTGTTCCCGCAAAAGTGGTTCCTAATATAGAAAAAATAGTTGCCGTAGCATCCATCAAGGAAGGCGAACCGTACAATGCTTTTACTTCGAATTGCTGTGATTTGGTCTGAATGGCGAAAGTCAAAACAAAAAGGATGATAATCGACCGTTTCATTTGTATGATTTTCCGCAAAGATGGGGGTAAAAATTTGATAAAAACAAAAACAGACCAAAAAAATCGGTCTGTTTTTGTTGCTAATATTTTTAAAAAAAATCGGATTACATCATTCCGGGCATGCCTCCACCCATTGGTGGCATGGCGGGTTCATCCTTTTTGATTTCAGTAATTACGGCTTCGGTTGTAATCAGCATTCCGGAAACAGAAGCTGCGTTTTCCAAAGCAACGCGGGTTACTTTTGTCGGATCGATGATACCTGATTTCAAAAGATTTTCGTATTTGTCTTCTTTTGCATTGTATCCGAAATCCGCTTTCCCTTCTTTAACTTTTGCCACTACGACAGAACCCTCTACACCGGCGTTATTTACGATTTGGCGAAGCGGCTCCTCGATGGCTCTTCTGATGATGGAAATTCCGGTTTCTTCGTCGGCGTTATCTCCTTGAAGTGATTTCAATGAATCCAAGGCACGGATGTAGGCTACTCCGCCACCGGCTACGATTCCTTCTTCCACAGCAGCTCTGGTCGCATGCAATGCATCATCGATTCTGTCTTTTTTCTCTTTCATTTCAACTTCAGAAGCAGCACCTACGTAAAGCACAGCTACGCCACCTGCCATTTTCGCCAAACGCTCTTGCAATTTTTCTCTGTCATAGTCGCTGGTGGTCGTTTCAATCTGAGATTTAATCTGACCTACTCGGGCTTTGATGTCATTTTTCTTGCCTTTTCCATTGACGATGGTGGTGTTGTCTTTGTCAATCTGTACTTTCTCAGCTGATCCTAACATGTCCAAGGTTGCATTTTCAAGTGTGAATCCCTGTTCTTCGGAAATCACCGTTCCTCCAGTCAGAATGGCGATGTCTTCCAACATGGCTTTTCTTCTGTCTCCAAAGCCCGGTGCTTTCACGGCAGCCACTTTCAAGGAACCTCTCAGGCGGTTGACAACCAAAGTAGCCAATGCCTGTCCTTCCACTTCTTCAGAAATAATCATCAACGGACGACCTGATTGTGCCACCGGCTCCAATACTGGAAGAATATCCTGAAGATTGGATATTTTTTTGTCATAAAGCAAGATATACGGATTTTCCAATTCCGCAATCATTTTATCGGGATTGGTTACAAAATACGGAGATTGATAACCTCTATCAAACTGCATTCCTTCCACGATATCCACGTAAGTTTCAGTTCCTTTGGCCTCTTCCACGGTGATAACTCCTTCTTTACCAACTTTTCCGAAAGCTTCAGAAATCAAAGAACCGATGTTCTCGTCATTGTTGGCAGAGATGGAAGCCACCTGCTGAATTTTCTCAGAACTATCTCCTACTTTCTGAGATTGTTTTTTCAAATTGGCTACAACTGCTTGGACTGCTTTGTCAATTCCTCTTTTCAAATCCATTGGATTGGCTCCTGCAGCAACGTTTTTCAATCCTTCCCGGATGATGGCTTGCGCCAAAACAGTTGCTGTGGTAGTTCCATCACCGGCCACGTCATTGGTTTTGGAAGCAACTTCTTTCACCATTTGTGCGCCTAAGTTTTCTACCGGATCTTCCAATTCGATTTCTTTGGCTACGGAAACTCCGTCTTTGGTGATGGTTGGCGCGCCGAATGATTTTTCCAACACTACATTTCGACCTTTGGGGCCGAGTGTAACTTTTACTGTATCAGCTAATTTATCGACTCCTTTTTTGAGGCCGTCTCTTGATTCAACATTGAATTTAATATCTTTTGCCATTTTCTGTTTTTTAAATTTTTATTGTGATTTTTAACTAAAAAAAGTATCAGCGACCGGATTTCCGGTGAGTGATACTTTGAAATTAAACAATTGCCAAAATGTCGGATTCTTTCATGATTAGATAATCCTTTCCTTCCCATTTCAGTTCAGTTCCGGAATATTTTCCATAAAGCACATTGTCGCCCACTTTGACGGTCATAGGCTCATCTTTTTTGCCGTTTCCGACAGCAACAACTTTTCCTTGTTGCGGTTTTTCTTTGGCGTTGTCAGGAATTATAATCCCTGATGCGGTTTTGGTTTCGGCAGGAGCCGGCTCAATTACCACACGGTCTGCCAACGGTTTAATCGTAATCTTTGACATATTCTTTAATTTTAATTTAATTATTATTTAAAAATTTTATAATCCTTATTTGACGAAAAGTGTGCCAAGTGTTTAATGTAGAATCAATGACATAATCAACTGTCATTTTCATAAATAATGACTGACAAGTTGTCGGAATATTACCACTTTTCCTTGCATAAATTTGTCATAAAAACAGGGGTATAAAAAGGAAAAATTCAATCACTTTGAAACGGAGATTGAATTTTTCTTTCAGAAAATGATTCCTGATAATTGATGTTAAAAAATTTCAGACTTTTTCAACTTGCATAAAAGAAAGTTCCAATGGTGTTTTTCTTCCGAAAATCAACACCATTACTTCCAATTTTCTTTTGTCTTCGTTTACTTTTTCGATGGTTCCGTTGAAGCCGTTGAATGGGCCGTCGATAACTTTGACAACTTCTCCTTCGAGGAAAGGGATGTTGAACAAGCTGTCGTCTGATTCAGCTAATTGATCTACTCTTCCAAGCATTTTATTGACTTCGGCTTGTCGCATTGGAACGGGATCGCCACCTTTGGTTGAACTCAGAAAACTGATTACGCCCGGAATGTTTTTGATGACGTGAACCACTTCTCCTTCTAATGACGCTTCGATCATGATGTAACCGGGATAATAGACTTTTTCCTTCTGCGTCCGCTTGCCGTTCTTCATGTGAACCACTTTCTCCATCGGAACAACTATCTGCCCGACATTATCCTCCAACTTATGGTACTTTATCTCATTCTCAATATAAGTTTTGATTTTAATTTCCTGCCCGCTGACGGTCTTCAAAACGTACCATTTCTTACTGCCCATGACTTTAATCTTTATTATCTGAGTATCTCAAATAAGTTTTTAATGATTACGTTTCCAAAGAAAGAGTCAACCGCATACAAGAACAGGGCTAAAATCAAGGTTGCTATTGCCACGATGATGGTGTCCTGCTGCAAGGATGCCCAGGTTGGCCAAGTTACATGATCTTTGAATTCGTAATAAGATTCTTTTATAAAATTTAATGCTTTCATAACTTCCTTTTCTGCACGGGCACAAGGATTCGAACCCTGATCGACGGTTTTGGAGACCGTAATTCTACCATTGAACTATGCCCGTAATTTAGATAAAGGTGTCCTGATTTTATTCAAAACCGGACACCTTTATAATTATTCTTTATGTATTTTCTGATCTAAAATCAAAGAATCTTAGTTACCTGGCCGGCTCCTACTGTTCTACCTCCTTCACGGATAGCGAAGCGAAGTCCTTCATTAAGTGCAATCGGCTGAATCAGTTTCACAGTGATTGTCAGGTTATCTCCAGGCAACACCATTTCCACGCCTTCCGGCAGCTGGATTTCTCCTGTTACGTCAGTTGTTCTAACATAGAATTGAGGACGATAGTTGTTGTGGAACGGCGTATGACGACCACCTTCTTCTTTCGTAAGGATATAAACCTCAGCTTGGAATTTATCGTGTGGAGTTACGCTGCCTGTTTTGGCAATTACCATACCGCGACGGATATCTCCTTTCTCAATACCTCTCAGCAAAAGGCCAACGTTGTCTCCGGCTTCTCCTCTGTCAAGAATTTTACGAAACATTTCAACGCCGGTAATCGTTGAAGTCAACTTTTCAGCACCCATACCTACGATGTCCACAGGATCTCCGGTGTTGATTACACCTGATTCGATTCTACCTGTAGCCACAGTACCACGACCAGTGATTGAGAATACGTCTTCAACCGGCATCAAGAATGCTTTGTCTTGGTCACGAACGGGAAGTTCGATCCATTCGTCAACGGCTTCCATCAGTTTCATCACTGAATCCACCCATTTTTGTTCACCATTCAAAGCCCCTAAAGCAGAACCTTGAAGTACAGGAGTATTGTCTCCGTCATATTCATAAGAAGAAAGCAGGTCTCTTACCTCCATTTCTACCAATTCCAACAATTCCGGGTCATCTACCATGTCCACCTTGTTAAGGAAAACAACGATACGCGGAACGTTAACCTGACGACACAAAAGGATGTGTTCACGAGTTTGCGGCATAGGTCCGTCAGTAGCGGCAACGACCAAAATCGCGCCATCCATCTGAGCAGCACCCGTAACCATGTTCTTTACATAGTCGGCGTGTCCGGGGCAGTCAACGTGAGCATAGTGACGGTTTGCAGTCTGGTATTCCACGTGAGAAGTGTTGATGGTGATCCCTCTTTCTTTTTCTTCGGGAGCGTTATCAATCTGGTCATAAGCTTTTGCCTCAGACAATCCGGCATCAGCCAATACCTTTGTAATTGCGGCAGTCAAAGTGGTTTTTCCGTGGTCAACGTGACCGATGGTACCGATGTTCAAATGCGGCTTATTACGTTCGAATTTTTCTTTTGCCATTTTAAATAATTTCTATTGTTATACTAATTCTAATTAAACTCATCCATTCGGATGATGATTTTTCTTTATTCAATTTTGTTTCGCAATAATCCTTAACCATCGAATCACTCGCCGGTATCAGAGGCTTGCTTCGCTTAGAGCCAATGACGGGATTTGAACCCGTGACCTCGTCCTTACCAAGGAAGCGCTCTACCCCTGAGCTACATCGGCCAAAAACAGAGCGGGAGACGGGATTCGAACCCGCGACATTCAGCTTGGAAGGCTGACGCTCTACCAACTGAGCTACTCCCGCTTGTATTTAATTCTATATTTCAAATCATCCTTGTGGATGAAGCATTTCTTTTAAGTGGGGAGAGCAGGATTCGAACCTACGAAGACTATGTCAGCAGATTTACAGTCTGCCCTCGTTGACCGCTTGAGTATCTCCCCAATGCTAGACTTTAGAGCCGGCAGAGGGATTCGAACCCACGACCCCGAGATTACAAATCACGTGCTCTGGCCAGCTGAGCTATGCCGGCTTTTATACTCTACATTTTTATATAAAAGAACAGTCCGCTTTTACAAACGGACTGCAAATTTACAAAGTTTTGTGTATTCTCCAAATTTTTAGAAAAAAATTTCAAATGGCTACCTTGCGGCAGATTTCTCTTTTCTTTTTATAAGGATTTTTTTCAGCGCATCTATTGATAAATCTATACATTCCTCAAAGGTTTGACCGGATTTTTTCACTACAATATCATCTCCGGGTACTTCCAAACGGATGTCCACAAATTTATTTTCTTTCTCAGACATGTTTTCCACACGCATAGAAACTTGGGCGGCGATGATTTTGTCGTAGAATTGTTCTAATTTACTTAATTTTTTGTCTAAGTAATCCGGCAAATCCGGTTTGGCATTGAAATTTACGGTTTGAAGTTTAATGTTCATTGCGTTTTGATTTTTCGCTCCTTGGATGAGCTTGGTTAAACACTGTTTTTAATTGGTCAATATTCACATTCGTATAAACCTGGGTGGCTGCCAAACTTGAATGCCCCAAAAGTGCTTTGATGGAATTCAGGTCTGCGCCGTGGTTCAGCAAGTGCGTCGCAAAACTATGCCTCAAAATATGAGGGCTTGTTTTCTGCTTCGAACTGACGAGACTAAGGTAATGATTTACGATATTATACACAAGCTTATCTGAAAAAGCTTTCCCTTTTTCGGTCAGAAAAAGTTCAGCGGAATTTTCCGGATATGCCAACTTTCTTTCCTTTATATATAAGGTGATGCTTTCCAACAAATTCTCTCCAATCGGCACAAGGCGTTCCTTGCCGCCTTTGCCCATAATCCGGATTTGTCTTTGCATCAAATCCACATCATCCATTTTCAATTGAATCAATTCCGCACGTCGCATTCCGGTCTGATAAAACAAGTCGATAATCATCCGGTCTCTTTTTCCAATGAAATCATCGGGAAAGAGATTGGGCGTATCAAATAGCCTTTGGATTTCCTCTTCGGCCAATGGCACCTGTACTTTGTTGTAATGTTTCAAAGTGTGAATTCCGGTGGTTGGGGACAATTCTATTTCTCCGATTTTCAAGAGATATTTGAAAAATGTATTCAGCACGCTGATTTTTCGGTTGATACTTCTTTCCGACAGACCGGATTGGGACAAATGCATCAGAAAATTGCGGATATCCGTTTTTTCCGCTTCGGAAACCCCTTTGATTGTGGATTCCGTCAGTAGAAATCTCCTGAAATCTTCCAAATCATTTTGATAACTCTCAATGGTTTTCTGAGCATATTTTTTCTCAACAGACAGATATTCTAAAAATTTGGATATAAGCATAAAAAAACCTGTTCATCAAAGTTACAAAAACTTCAATAAACAGGTGTTTATTTTCTAAAATTAATCTTCTTATGCTTCTTCCAAACTTTGCTGACGCTGTTTGTACGCAGCTCTTGCTTTTTCTTGTCTTTTTGTTACAGAGGGTTTGGTAAACTGCTGACGACTTCTTAATTGACGAACCACACCGGTTTTGTCAAATTTTCTTTTATATCGCTTCAACGCTCTGTCGATGGATTCGCCGTCTTTTACTGTTACTATCAACATAATTAATCTCTTATTTTTTAGGAGTGCAAATATAGGGATGATTTTTATTAAGACAAAATGTTTGTCAATTATTTAATCTTTCAGAATATTTCTGCCGATTACTAACTTCTGAATCTCGGTTGTTCCCTCTCCAATGGTGCATAATTTTGAGTCGCGATAATATTTTTCCGCCGGAAAATCTTTGGTATAGCCATAGCCTCCAAAAATTTGCACTGCTTCATTAGAAATTCTCACACAAGCTTCGGAAGCATAATATTTGGCCATTGCCCCTTCTGTGGTCATCGGCAACCCATTGTTTTTCAGATAAGCTGCTTTACGAATCAACAATTCGGAAGCATCAATTTCGGTGGCCATTTCAGCCAATTTGAAATTGATGGCTTGAAAATTCGCAATAGGCTGTCCAAACTGATGTCGCTCCTTTGCATATTTCAACGCAGCTTTGTAGGCACCTTTTGCAATTCCCAAACTCAACGCAGCAATGGAGATGCGACCACCATCCAAAACAGCAAGTGCCTGCTGAAATCCACTACCAACTTCTCCTAACCTATGAGAATCCGGAACGCTCACATTGTCAAAAATCAATTCTGCGGTTTCTGAAGCCCGCATTCCGAGTTTATTTTCTTTTTTCCCCGAACTGAAGCCGGGCATTCCTTTTTCTAGGACAAAAGCCGTCGAATTGTGCTTGGCTCCTTTTTCGCCGGTTCGGGTCATCACCACCGCAATGTCGCCACTGATGGCGTGTGTGATAAAATTTTTGGAGCCATTGAGTATCCAATTATCCCCATCTTTTTTGGCAGTAGTACTCATGCCGCCGGCATCAGAACCGGTATTGTGCTCAGTCAATCCCCAAGCCCCTATGACTTGCCCAGTCGCCAACTGAGGAAGCCATTTCTTTTTTTGCGCTTCATTTCCGAAAGCCAATATATGATTTGTACACAATGAATTATGCGCTGCCAAAGACAAACCAATGGATGGATCAACTTGAGAAATTTCATCAATGATGGTTACATATTCATCATAAGACAAACCGCTGCCGCCATAAATTTCAGGTACCAAAACGCCCATAAATCCCATTTCACCTAATTTCGTAAAAACCTCAACGGGAAACGCTTGGGCTTCATCCCACTCCATCACATGAGGTTCAATATGTTGCGCAGCAAATTCACGTGCTGATTCGGCTATAATCTTTTGATTCTCGGATAATTCAAAGTTCATTTTATTGCTTTTAATTTGATTGTGGTCAAAATTAAGAAAATTTGAAGAAAGAATGCGTTTTTAAACTTTCTTAAACTTTTCCAAAGTTCGGAACTTTGGAAAAGTTTAAGACCCCCGAAGATCCTGACAAACGATTTATGACTCTTGCAATGACAAAAATCATGAAATGTTTTTTTATTCCACAATTTTATGTTAACTTTGAGGAATTGTTAAATTCAAAAACCTCTATTTGTATGAAAACCATTATTTTAACCATCAGCATTATATTGTCATCTGCTCTGTATATTTCTTGCAATAACAATGATGATGAACCAACGCCAATACCAATAGAAGAAAACGGAATTTCAGGCAAATGGGCTTTAGCTTATAGAAATACCTACGGTATGGGCGAAGCGGAATATCAGGCAGAATATGGAGATTTATTTTTAGAATTCAATCTTGAAAACAATAAAGTTAAAATTATTTCTTCTTTGGATATGACTGTACCTGAAAACATTCAGTTAACAGGGCATTTCAGACAAGCCGGAGAATATGATTTTGCTTTGGAGGAAGATATAGAATTATACGAAGGCTTTTTTTATGAAAACATCGTAAAGTTGAATCTGCCTTATTTATATCAGGGCAATGATTATTGGTTTGAATTTCCCTATTGGGTACAAGGTGATACTTTAAAAATAGGCGAGTCCGATTATCCGCCACAAGCAGATGATGGGGGTTCCGTATGGTATCGTTTTGTCAAGGTAGATTAGTTTATTTTTAATTTATGTAGAATGAAAACCATTGTTTTAAGTACAAATGAAGGTACTTGAAATATAAATTCTCATATCCCTTAAAAAAAAAATTAAAATTTTCAATCATTTTTTTATTTCTATTTATTTGAATCAATTAATTTTACATCAGAATTTCTCATGAATGCAACGCACGCAAAACACTGATTTACATTTATCTGAATTCCGAAAAACAAAATTTTTGAATCTTAGTTTTAACCCTTGAAATAAACATCAAATGATGATTGAGAAAAAAGAACTGCTTTACGAAGGAAAAGCCAAAAAAATATTTTCGACCCCAAACCCCGAAGAAGTCATCGTTTATTTCAAGGATGATGCAACTGCTTTCAATGCGCAAAAGAAAGGGAGTTTCGACAGGAAAGGTGAAATGAACAATGCCATCAGCACGTTGATTTTTGAATATCTACAAAAGAATGGGATTGAAACGCATTTCATCAAAAAACTGAGTATTCGTGAACAATTGGTAAAAAAAGTCAGCATCATCCCGTTGGAGTTTGTTGTCAGAAATTATGTTGCCGGGAGTATGGCAAACAGACTTGGAATTGAGGAAGGCACGAAATCGCAGCAAACGATTATTGATATTTGTTATAAAAAAGATGAGTTGGGCGATCCGCTGATCAATGATTATCATGCCGTTTTCCTTGGTCTTGCCACGCATGAAGAGTTAAAAAGAATGTATTTATTGACCAACAAAATCAATGAAATATTAAAAGCACTATTTGACAGGATTGATATTATATTGGTGGATTTTAAAATTGAATTGGGCAAAACCACAGATGGACGAATTATTCTGGCAGACGAAATTTCCCCCGACACCTGTCGCCTTTGGGATAAAAACACCTTAGAAAAATTAGACAAAGACCGATTCAGAAGGGATTTAGGAAGAATCACGGAAGCTTACGTGGAAATATACAACAGATTAGAAAAAGCTGTTAATCAATAAATCTATTATCTGGGAAAACCTTGGAGGTTTTGGGAAACCTCCAAGGTTTAAAAGCCACATTCCACAAATTCAAAACCCTAATAATCTTAGCTGTCTTCAAGAAGGATTCAATTTATAAAAACAAAAATACAATCCCGAAAAAAACCTTGGAGGTTTTGGAAACCTCCAAGGTTTGCACCCAAACAATCTTAGTTGACTTCATAAAGGATTCAAACTATAAATTGCCTAATTTTGTCGAACTAAAAAACAAAATTACAATGAAAATCTGGGACAAAGGATTCTCCGTCAACGAAAAAATCGAAAAATTTACAGTAGGAAAAGACCGAGTTTTAGACGTCTATATCGCTAAGTACGATGCTATTGCCTCAAAAGCTCAAGCCAATATGCTGGCAAAAGTCGGCATCATTAGCGAAGAAGACAATACCAAGCTCCAAGCGGCTCTAAATGAGATAATAAAACGGTGTGAAGTTGGTGAATTTACCATCGATGAAAATTACGAAGATGTACACTCAAAAATCGAAGCCGAGCTGATAGAAAAAACCGGAGATGCCGGAAAAATGATTCATACTGCACGTTCAAGAAACGACCAAGTTTTGGTGGCTATTCAATTGTTTCTAAAAGATTATTTGACAGAAATTAGGGATAAAATTTTGCAATTGATTGATATTTTGGTCGATAAATCAGAAGCGCATAAAGAGGATTTGATGCCGGGCTACACGCATTTTCAGGCAGCCATGCCCAGTAGTTTTGGTATGTGGTTTTCGGCTTATGCGGAAAATCTGTTGTCGGATTTGTATTTTTTAGATGCTGCATACAAAGTAGCAGACCAGAATCCTTTGGGTTCAGGTGCCGGTTTTGGGACCAGCTTTCAAATTGACCGAAGGGAAACCACCGAGGAATTGGGGTTTTTGGAGATGGCGGTCAGTTCGGTTGGCGCTCAAATGTTGAGAGGAAAAACCGAAAAATCTACTGCGGTAGCCATGGCGATGCTGTCTGCCACACTTTCAAAATTATCTTATGATTTAGTCATTTACAACAGCCAAGATTTAGGTTTTGTGAAACTTCCAAAAGAGATGACTACCGGCTCGTCCATCATGCCTCATAAAAAGAATCCGGATGTTTTTGAATTGACCCGCGCACATTGCAATCGTTTGCAGGCCTTGCCTAATGACATCACATTGGCCATTAACAATCTCCCAAGCGGTTACCACAGGGATTTTCAAATATTAAAAGAAATCTTGTTCGAACCCATGTTTCAATTCAATGATATCCTCGACATACTAATTTTCGCAATCCCGGAATTAGAAATTTCAGAGGGTTATATGCATCAAGAAAAATACGATGGTATTTATACCGTTGAAAACATCAACCACCTGTTGCAAACAGGAACTTCATTCAGAGATGCCTACAGAATCGTGGGCAAGTCTGTGGAAGATGGCAGCTACAAACCACACAAAGAATTCAAAACCACGCATTTGGGCAGCATTCACAATCTTGGTTTAGACGAAATCAGAGCTAAAATCAAGCGTTATAAAGGACAGTGATTTCGATTTTGAGATTACATTTTTCATTGTAAAAAGAACTCCTTGTACTGCATGACCCGGAAATCGATGGTATCAAATGCCGGGTTTTCTGCTTTCATTTTTTTATACAAATCCATTGCACCGACAGCCCGGTTGGCCGCTCCGGAAGGTGCAGTCAGGGAAACGGTTTTTATCATTCTGTTGCCTAAACGGAAGCTATAAATTCTGGGAACTATGTTTTCCTGAACGGCTTCCAATTTTATTTCCGGATATTTTTTCAAATACTTTCTGAAAAAATATTCGGGGCCATTCCGGGAATTTCCTCCTGTAAAAAGCAGGGTTCTGATGTTTTCATGTTCAGTCAAAATGGGAATCATTGGTCGAAATTTCGCATTAAGAATTCCGGCGTCCGAGGCATCCATTTTATTTCGGAATGCACATTCTACCATATCACAGATTCCAATCCGGTTTTCTTCTAACAATTTGATTCTTTGCCTGACAGCATTTTCAGTATTTGCATTCTCTAATTCAGTTTCAAAGATTCTTCCAAGAATCAACCAAAGCTGCCCGTCTCGGCTTCCGTAGCAGAAATCTACATCTCCGGGTTTCAATTGACCGGTAGTAAACCTTGGAGGTGGCAAGGTACCGACAATCAATTTGTCAGTACCCTTCGGAATAAAAGGCGGATAAGGATGCTGATGTTTAAACATGAAATCAGCTGATTGCGATTATCTGAATTCTTATTCGACTACCCCCATATTAAACAATGCGAATGCATATTTATCCGTAGTTTCATTGATGATAGCTTCCGTTGACTTTCCGGCACCGTGGCCGGCATTGGTATCAATGCGAATCAGCACGGGATTTTTGCATCCTTGTTTATCCTGCAATTCGGCTGCGAATTTAAAGCTATGCGCCGGCACTACCCGATCGTCATGATCACCGGTGGTTACCATCGTTGCCGGATAGCACACCCCTTTGCGTACATTGTGCAAGGGGGAATAGCTTTTCAGATAGGCATACATTTCTTTGCTTTCTTCGGAAGTTCCATAATCATAAGCCCAACCGGCACCAGCTGTAAATTTATGATATCTCAACATATCAAGTACACCCACAGCCGGCAATGCCACTGCCGCAATATCGGGCTGCATGGTCATCGTAGCACCGACCAAAAGTCCACCGTTGGAACCACCCGCAAGCGCCAAATATTGCGTAGATGTATATCCGTTCTTTTTCAAATATTCAGCTGCGGCTATGAAATCTCTGAACACATTTTTCTTGTCCATTTTCCTTCCGCCATCATGCCAAGCCTTGCCGTATTCACCGCCACCACGCAGGTTGGGAACTGCATAAATTCCACCGTTGTCCATCCAAACTGCATTGGAAACACTGAACGAAGGGGTCAGACTGATGTTGAAACCTCCGTACCCATATAAAATAGTCGGGTTTTTACCGTCTAATTTAGTGCCTTTTTTGTAAGAAATCATCATCGGGATTTTGGTTCCGTCAAAAGAGGTATAAAACACTTGTTTGGATTCATAATTTTCGGGATTGAATTGGATGTCCGGTTTTTTGTAAAGATTTGATTTTCCAGTTTCTACGTCATAATCATAGATCGTGGAAGGAGTCACATAATTGCTGAAACTATAATAAATTTTCTTTTGTTCTCTTTTGCCGGAAAAACCATAGGCAGAGCCTTGTCCGGGCAACTGAATATCGCGGATTTTCATTCCGGAATGGTCAAACTGCGTTACCACATCCAAAGCATCTTTCATATAATGCGCAAACAAATATCCACCTGCTTTGGACACATCCAAAACGTCATTGGATTCACGAATCACATCAATCCAGAGTTCCGGTTTGGGGTCTTTGACATTGACCATCACCAAGCGATTGTTGGGGGCATTCAGATTGGTCAACAGGTAAAGGGTTTCCCCTACATTGTCCACGAAATCAGTCGAAGTATCAAAATTATTTAGAATCGGCACGATGGGTGCATTTTCCTGGGTCAAATCTTGAATATAAAGTTCATTTCCGGTCGTGGAAACGGCTGTTGAAATCAGTAGAAAACGCTGATCTTCGGTTACGCCGCCGCTGATGTATCTTCTCGGGGTTTGGTCACCGCCAAAAATCAGCCGATCCTCCTTTTGCGGTGTATTCAGTTTATGAAAATAAAGTTTGTGTTTATCGGTCATTTGCGACAATTCACTGCCTTCGGGTTTGTCGTAACTGGAATAGTAAAATCCTTCATTGCCTTTCCATGAAATTCCGCTGAACTTCACATCCCTGAGTGTGTCTCCAATTTGACGTCGGGATTCTGCTTCCATGATGATAACTTTTCTCCAGTCAGAACCGCCTTCTGAAATTTGATAAGCACAGAGGGAACCATCTTTGGTGAAACTCACGCCCGCCAATGAAGTGGTACCGTCTTTTGAGAATTTATTCGGGTCAATGAAGACTTCTTCTTTGCCACCGTCCAACTGCCGGTAAAGGACAGACTGCGCCTGTAAGCCGTCATTTTTATAAAAATAAGTGTATTTGCCTTCTTGGAAAGGTGCGGAAATTTTCTCGTAATTCCACATTTCAGTCAGCTCTTTCTTGAATTTATCGCGAAATTTGATTTGGCTTAAATAATCAAAAGTCACCCGATTTTGTGCTTGCACCCAGCTTTTGGTTTCCAAAGAAAGGTCGTCTTCAAGCCATCGGAAAGGGTCATTGACAATATCATCAAAATATTTGTCCGTATGTCCAGATTTTTCCGTGAGAGGATAATTCCCTTGAAATTGCTGTGCACTCAGAAACATTGCCAAGCCCATATTCAATATTAAAAAAACTTTATTTTTCATTATTTTTGGTTTTAAAGAAACTTCAAAGTTATTAATTATTCTCTTATTTTTGGAAAATGATTTGGCAGAAAACCACAGGCAACAAAGCCATCCAAGAAAAATTACAGGAATCCGTCAAAAACGGTAGAGTCAGCCATGCCCAATTGTTTATCGGCAACTGTGGTTGGGGAATTTTTGAGATGGCGTTGAATTATGCCGCTGCCATCATGGCCGCCGAAAAAGGAGAAATTGCCAGCAGGAAAGTATTGGATATGCAGCATCCGGATGTTCATTTCAGTTTTCCCGTTACCTCCGGAAAAGAGACCAAACCCACCAGCAAAATGTATTTGAAACAATGGCGAGAATTCATGCTGCAAAATCCGTTTGGAAATCTTTTTGACTGGCAGGTTTATTCGGAAGTAGAAACCAAACAGGGAAGAATCAATGTGGCCGAAGCGGAAGAAATCGAAAGATTCCTTGCACTGAAAAGTTACGAAGGCGGCTATAAGGTCTGCATCATCTGGTTGCCTGAAAACCTGCATCCATCGGCTTCTAACAAATTATTGAAATCAATTGAAGAGCCACCTGAAAAAACGGTTTTCCTTCTGCTGACCGAACAGGAAAACATGCTTTTGCCGACAATCCTTTCCCGTTGTCAAGCTGTGAAATTCAATCGGCTTTCTATTTCGGAAATCACTGATTATCTGATTAAAAACAAAGGACTCCAATCCAAAGATGCAAACCACATTGCGATGATTTCCAACGGAGATATGCGGACTGCGCTTAAAAATGCGGAAACGAGCGGCAATGAATTTGAAGCGTTTTTTGTGCAATGGGTTCGCCATGCTTTTATGGCCAAAAAAAACCCGGCTGTTTTAAAAAATCTCATCGCTTGGTCGGCGGAAATCGGTGGTTGGTCAAGGGAAAAGCAAAAACAATTTCTGATTTATTGCTCCGAGATTTTTCGGCAGTCTTTGATGAAATCCTATCAGGTTGACTCCTTGGCTTTCATGCAATTGGACACCGAAGGTTTCAAGTGGGAAAAATTCGCCCCATTCATTCACGGTGCCAATATTGAAGCGATTTTGGAAGAAATCAATGAAGGGATTTTTCACATTGAAAGAAATGCGAATGCCAAAATTCTTTTTCTGGATTTATCCATCAAACTGACCCGATATCTGCACATGAAACCGGTTATGCATTAAGGTTACTATTTGACGGTTGAGATTGGGTTGATAGGCTTTGAATTTATATTGTTCAACTTGGGTTTTGTTACAACTTTTACATTTATAGCGTTGGTTTAGTCGTTTGGTTTTGCCATGCTTTATAAGTTTTCCTTCACAATAGCTGCAAATTTTATCCCCACCCACACATCTGATACACGACTTCTATTTTGTTCCATTTTATGCGTTTTAAAGAAATAAAAATAATGAAGACGAACCAATGCCCGTCTTCTGATATTTTGTTTCAATTATTTTGCACTTTGATTGTCAGCAATATACATTTTTATTTTTTATCACCCACACTCCCGATCCCGATAGCTATTGGGACTTTCGGGATGGAACACGCCCATACAATTATTTGAAAAAACTTTATTCAAGTCCATCTTTGCTTCTAAAATTATAATTCAATATCTTAATTGAATCATTTTCCTTAATAAGCTTAAAAAGTTCTGTTGATTTACCTTTTTCGTATTGTACAGAATAAATTAACACACATTCCCAAAGTTCATCTGTTCCTTTTTGTCTTTTTGTACTCCATTTTTCCAACACTCTGCTTTTATAATGCCCTGATCTATTGTTTATTAATAAAAGAAGACTATCCATTTGATTGATTGGTGTAACAATCAAAAGTTCTTTGCTTAAATAAGGTTCAATTGAACCATCGTAATTTTGATTAATTATATACTCATAAAAAATGTTGGCAATCTTTTCACCTTTTTCTTTTTCACTTTCTTCATTTGAGACAGAAGCGTTAAAATAACAACTCCCAAAAAATAATAAAACACTTATTAGATATAATTCTTTCATATTTAAAAACTTTCGATTACAGAGATATTCATTAAACATAGTAAAACACTGTAAATTTCGAATTTATTTGCTTCAATAAACTTAATTTCAAACTCTAAGCTTGAACCAAATATTTTTTTGTTAGTTATATTTGCTACTTCTTTATCGACTATTTCTATTTTTCCCATTTTTCTTTGAGGTAGTAAATTAAGTTTACAATAAATCCGATGATTGTTTACTTTAAGCGCCAAACTTTTCCATCAACTTCTGTCTATTTGCATCTCGAAAGGCAGGTTTTGGTATTTGATTTTTAAAAATGTATAAAAAAAACTAAAATATCGATAAGTTAAAATTAACTCGTCATCAACTGAAAACACTTTTATCCTAACTCCGGCAAACCAAATATATTTCCTTTTGGCAATCATGATTAATTCCCCGTTTTTTTATATATAAAAGTCATTATAAAAATTTGCCGTTACTTGATACATTAATTCACTCTTTATCTTTTTTTGCCAATCTTTATTTTTACTTTAATTCAATCCTCACTGCTCACCGCATCACTTAGATTCAAAAGCCAGATGGAGTTTTTCATATTCTGAACGGGTCGTTTCATCATTCTAAAAGGCTAAAGGTATTGATTTTTTGTATCACTATTCCATGACATAAATATAAACTTGATTTAGTCAACAAAAAAAGCACCTCATTTCTGAAGTTCCTTTGCTCGAACCCGTCTCGGCTCAGCCGAGATGACAGGCAGATATTATTTTAACAACTCATTTAGGTCACCATTGATAAGCCACCTCAAATAATTTTGATTTTGTCTTTTTAGCATTTTTTCATATTTCAAAGCTTCTGTTTTTAATTCAAAACTTCGGATAAATACAAGCTCCCAATCATTGGTTTGTGAAGTATATTGACTTTTACCTTCCAAATGTTCGGTGAAGCGTTTTTGTGGATTTTCAGTAAAACCTTTGTAATAAACATCTTTTGATTTAGAATATAATATGTAAACGAAAAAAGCCAATAGTCAAAGATAAAAACTCATTTCTGAAGTTCCTTTGCTCGAACCCGTCGGGTATTCAATGAAATTGAAACTTTAGAAAATAAAAAAAGCACCTCATTTCTGAAGTGCTTTATGCTCGAACCCGTCTCGGCTCAGCCGAGATGACTGGCAGGTATTCAATGAAGTTGAAGCTTTAGGAAATAAAAAAAGCACCTCATTTCTGAAGTGCTTTGTGCGATCCGGACGGGACTCGAACCCGCGACCACCTGCGTGACAGGCAGGTATTCTAACCAACTGAACTACCGGATCAGTCAATTTTGGACTGCAAATATACATGAATTTTCATTCCCTGCAAATAAGTTTTTGAGATTGGAATTATTTTTTGATTGTAGATTGCACTAACCATTGCTAAATCAATATATTGAATTGATTTACAGGTGGTATAGATCATTGAAAATCCTTTCTCTGAATAAAAAAAGCCCCGGGAAACCGGGGCTCCTCTTTTTACACAATTAAGATTATTAATTACCGCATCTTGCAAGACACGATTTTAATCAAATCATTTCTTCACAATCTTGAAGGTTTCTACTTGTCCACCTTTCAAGACAGCTCTGACTACATATA
>Ga0265293_10000725_pt1 | contig 76266 bp, 78 predicted proteins | sample Munlanlewell138R_FD_192505 | JGI IMG/M metagenome (GOLD analysis project Ga0265293, IMG submission 192505) | Leachate microbial communities from a municipal landfill in Southern Ontario, Canada - Leachate well 138R | ecosystem: Engineered > Solid waste > Landfill > Unclassified | place: Canada... | reverse complement strand
CGATCACCAGACCATGGATGCCTACGATAGAATCGAGTGGGGACATCGGCATAACCTCCATTGAACCTGTTTCGTCGAAAAAACAAGTTTAATGATTGCCGCTGTCCCCCTTTAACGATGAAGAGCCAATGCCTTCCATACATCCTGCTGGAAGGCCGTTCCCGCGATATCCAGTGTCAGACCACCGCTGCAGGGCTGGTGGCTGCTCAATGCGACCACCTGTTCCAGCATCGTCTTCAGCCCCGCGTCATCGACACGCAGCGGGTTTCCCGGAAATGCCTGGGCCAGGCGCCACGCAAGCGTGTCGGCGTCATCACCCAGGAATACAGCACACAGTCCATGCGGACTGCTGGCAATCAGTACGAGGCCGTCGGGACTTTCACCGACGGTGTAGCTCAGGGTTTCCACAATGCGGTTACCGGGCTCGCGAAAATGGAAGGACAGGGAAGGAAGGTCTTGCTTGGGCATGGAATCCTCCGGTATTCAGGCAGACTGTCTTGCTGCGCGAAAGTGGTTGAACACGACCAGGCCCGTGGTGAAGCCGAGCGATGCCGTGAGTGCAAGCATGAAGGCGACATAGGCCGGCAGATCGCGCAGGGCGAGCGACAGACTGGTGCAGAAGACGGCCAGACTGGCCGTGCCCAGCAGCGTCGATGTCAGGGTGGAGATGACGATATCACGCCCGAACTGCCGGTGTATGGTGACGGCGATGACGGTATAGCCGATGGGATAGGCCATGAAGAGTCCCGACCATTCCGTGCCCAGCTGGCTGGCGGCGGCGGTGACACAGGCCACGAGCAGGCCTGCCAGGCCTCCGCGCAGGATCAGCAGCGCCAGGCTCTCTCCGCGCCGGGCCTTCACGGCGGGGCGGTGGAAGTGATGGGCAATGGTACGGGCAAGCCAGGTGCAGGCAATGAACAGGGTAAAACCCAGCCAGGGGCTGGGCGGCAGCATGCGCAGCAGGCCGACGCCGGCAAACCAGGCCAGGGTGGCAGCCGCAATCGAACCGGCCGCACCCGTGCGACTCGCGCTGGCCAGATACGCGAGTGTGAAGATCTGCGTGGCACTCAGGGAATACACGGCATAGGCGGCGGCTTCGGAGGCGAACTCCGTGCTCGCACGTCCGAGCAGAAAGAAGAAACCCGGGCCCAGCACGATGGGCAGGCCGGCCAGCGCGCCTCCGATGAGTGGCCCGAACCATCCGACAGCCAGGGCGACCAGAATCACCACAAGGCCGGTGGTCAACATACGGAAAAGCAATTCCGTTACCGGCGTGGCGGCAAGCAGGGTGTCAAGCATGGCGGGCAGGATGTGTGAAACGAGGAGATGCTCTGCCAATGTAGCATGCCGGCACGCCTGCCGGCCGTCACTTCAGGCTTGCCCGGACATCAATGCTGGAAATACATCCTGGCCTTGTCGAGCTCATAGGACCAGGGCAGGCCGGCGTTCTTCCAGCCATTGACGGTGCGTCGGCCCTTGTCGTCACCGGCCTTGCCGGTGTCACCCTCGAAACCCTCGATGAGGTTGTAGACCTGGGTGAAGCCGGCACTGGCGAGGCGATTGGCCGCCATGGCGGAGCGTGTGCCCGAGCGGCACATGACAAAGACCTTGTCATGCTTGTCCAGGCCCTTTTCCGCCAGACGTCGCAGTGCCTCATCGACAAATTCCTGCACGGGTTCGAGCCGGAAGGCATTGCGCTTCTCGTCCCAGGCCCAGAACGGATCATGTTCGACGAAAGGCACCAGTGCGTCTGCCGGGGTCGGCATGCCGACATAGCTCGCTTCGGCTCGTGTACGTACATCCAGAAACAGGATCTTTTCGGCGTCGGCCTGCAGCATGTCCCAGGCTTCCTCGGGCAGGAGGTAAAGGCCGAGCGTAGTTTGTTTCTTTTCAGGAACCTGCGCAGCGTCGATGGCGAACGCCCGGGGTGCAGCCATGGTCAGGACAAGAGAGAGTGCAGTGATGGCAAGACGGTACATGGTCGGTTTCTCCGTAGAAAGTGCTTGCAGAATGCAGTTTGCAAGCAGACGGCTTGGCCTCAAAAGCTTACACTGTGCCCATTTGCACCGCCAGACAGGTTCACAATCCCAGCGTGATCACACCGCCCATTCTTCCTGCGTATACCATCGCCCGGTGGCTGATTTTCTTCATCGCCCTGGCAGGGGTGTACTTCCTGCGCGGCTTTCTGGTGCCGGTGCTGGCTGCACTCATCATCGGTCTGGCGAGCTGGCCGCTGTACCGGCAGCTGGTGGAGCGTTGCCGGGGCAATCGCAGCGTCGCCGCCACCCTGGCGCTGGTGATTGTGCTGGTGGTGCTGATTGTTCCCCTGACGATCGCCCTGAACTTCACGGTACAGGAGGCCAGCAGCTTCATCCGCTGGGCGCTGCTGGCCAACCGCGATGGCGTGGAAGTGCCGCAGTGGATCCGTGATTTCCCTTTCGTTGGTGAACGCCTGACGGAGTACTGGCTCATGCATCTGGGTGAACCCCAGGCGCTGGGCATGCTGGTGCAGATGGTCAGCGGCGAGCATCTCGGGAACATCTATCGCATGGTGCTGTCGGCCACAGGCAATCTGTTCCACCTGTTCCTGACGGTCCTGTTCATGCTGATCACGCTGTTCTTCATCTACAAGGACGGTCACATCCTGCTCGCACAGCTCGATATCGTAGGCGAGCGTGTCCTGCCCGATCGCTGGCAGCGTTTCTCGCGCGTGGTGCCGGCCACCGTCAACTCCACGGTCACCGGCATGGGGCTGATCGCCCTGGGTGAAGGCGTGGTCCTTGGCGTCGCGTACTGGATTGCCGGCGTGCCCTCACCGGCGCTGATGGGTGCGCTCACGGGCGTCATGGCCCTCATTCCAGGCGGCGCACCGCTGTCGGTCACCATAGTGTCGCTGTATCTGGTGATGTCGGGTCATCTGGCTGCGGGCCTGGGCCTGTTCGCCTGGGGTGCCATCGAGCTGTTCATCGTCGACAAGACCATACGCCCGCATCTGGTGGGCGGCCCCGTACGCCTGCCTTTCCTGCCGACCTTCTTCGGTCTGGTGGGCGGGGTGCAGACCATGGGGCTGGTTGGCCTGTTCATCGGTCCGGTGCTCATGGCGCTGCTGGTGGCCATCTGGCGCGAATGGCTGTATGAACACCCGCAGGAGGAGCGCACCCGGCGCTAGGGCGGGTGCTTCCAGCAGTTTCTCTAGGGTTTCATCACGGCCGGCATGCGCACGGGCGTGAGCGCTTCGTGGAAACGTGCCACGTATTCGTCGAAACTTTCGTCATCTTCGGCTTCGAGCGCCTGCTGTGCCTTGCAGGATGCCGCCGCCTCTTCGTCGAAGTGATGTTTCTGTGCCGCATCGAGCGGATTTGCCAGCAGCGCTTCGCGGTGCGCCAGGCTCTGGCGCAGCGTGAAGGCGTTCAGTGATTCACCGCTGTCGCGCAGCGCCTGCAGCAGGCGCGCCGAGGGCGTGGTGGTGTTGTCGTCGACCTTGCATTCCTGTGCCTGCAGGGCTGCAGTCCAGGCCTGGCTGGCGTTGGCCTGATCCAGCATGGCGGCATAGGGCTGCATGCGCTGCAGGATGTCTTCAGCCCATCCGCGCAGGCTGATTTCCTCATCTTCGCGCTTGAGGCGCAGGCTGGGCCGGCGTCCCTGGCTGGAGACGAGATCGAAGTTGTCGCGACTGTCCTGGCAATAGCCGCCATCGGGAAAGTGCGGACTGTCCTCGAGCGCGCAGAAGAGCATGAAGGCATCGAGGAAGCGGCAGGTTTCGGCGTCGATGCCGGCGGGTGTGAAGGGATCGATGTCCATGCAGCGCACTTCGACGTATTCGATGCCGCGCAGCATGAGTGCCGTGGCCGGCCGCTCGCAGCGCCCCGTGACCCGCTTGGGCCGGATGCTGGAGTAATACTCGTTCTCTATCTGCAGGATGTTGGTATTGAGCTGGATCCACTGGCCGTCACGATGCGTGCCTATGGCCTCGTAATCGGGCCAGGGCGTGGTGACTGCGGTATAGATGCGCGCCAGGAAGGTGTCCAGATCGTTGTAGCAGAGTTGCAGCTCCGACTGGGCCTTGTTGTGATAGCCGATGTCGCTCATGCGCAGGCTGGTGGCATGCGGCAGGTAGAGCGTGTCGTCATCGAGCGTGAGAATAGTGTCGGGCACACGCGCGAAAAAGTCGCGGCTGACAGCCGGTGATGCACCGAAAAGATACATCAGCAGCCAGGCATGGCGCATGAAATTGCGGATGAGGGCCATGTAGCCGGTGGAGCGCCGCTCCTGCTCCGTATCGCCTTCGGTGCCGATCTTGTCCCAGAAATGATCGGGCAGCGAAAAGTTGTAGTGGATGCCGGCAATGCATTGCATGGGCTTGCCGTAGCGCTCCGCCAGGCCCAGGCGATACACATGCTTGAGCATGGCGCTGTTCGAGTGGCCGTACCAGGCGACGGGGATGTCGTCGTGCGCGGGGAGGCGGGCGGGCATGGACTGGTTCCAGATCAGCTCGCCGGCCAGGTTTGCCGTGACGAAGCGGTGGATATCCTCCAGCTCCTGCATCAGGGGTTCCACCCCGGTGTGCGTGCCGGTGACCAGTTCGAGCAGGGCCTCGGAATAGTCGGTGGTGATGCGCGAATGGGTGAGGGCGCAGCCCAGAGTCTGCGGATGGGGTGTCATCGACAGCCGGCCGTCGGCCAATCCCACCCTCAGGCCTTCCTTTTCGATGCCGCGGTGGATTTTCCGGAGGATGGAAGTATGATGGCCCAGCCTGTGAAGGCGCTCTGAGAAGGAAGTCATTGGCGATGTCATGAATGTCTGATCCCCATCATTCTAACCCTTATGACCAGGGCCGGCGCTGGTTCGCCCGCAGCTTGCTTGCCGTGCTGCCGGCGCTCGCGATCGGCCTGTCCGCCTGCTCACCCGGCCACGACTGGCGCCAGGTCACCCTCGCGGATGGCGACGTGCAGGCAATGTTCCCGGACCGGCCCAAATCACGCACCCGCACGGTGGCGTTCGAGGGCCACGCCCTGGAACTGACCCTGTCGTCCGCGCGCGTGGGCGACATGCTGTACACCCTGGGGTATGCACGGCTTCCGCCCGCGCTGGGCGCGAGTACTGCAGCGCGCGCACGCCTGGAAGCGCAGTTGCATCTTTCGCTGCATTCCAATCTTGGCGCTCCGCCGCCGCTCGCGCGGATCGCTTCCGGAGAGCGGTTTACGGTCCGTGGTCGGGATTCGCAGATTGCGGTGCGACTGGACGGTATGCTCTGGACCACACCGACACTCTTGATCGAAGGCCTGGTAATCGGCGCCGACGAAAAGTTTTCCGATCTCCATGCTGACGAGTTCCTGCGCGAACTGGCGCCAGCCCAAAGGCCATTGCGCGACGCCGGATCGGCGACATCGGGCTGATATGCACGCCCGGCCGCGGCAGCAGCCTGTGGAGATCAGCCAGCAGCCCATGCTGAACCGCCAGGGCGACAGCCGCCCTGCGATTGTGTACACCGAGCTTGTTGCACGCATTGTGAATGTGATAATCCACGGTGCGTCGGGCGATGCGCAGGATGATGCCGGTTTCATAGCTGGTCTTGCCGGCTGCCGACCATGTGAGGCAGCTGATTTCGCGAGGGGTGAGATGGGCCACGGTAAGTCTCCTTTCTGGTTTGAGTTGTTTCAGTGTCTGCCGAAAATCCATTCTAAATGTATCCATAAATATCTGTTCTTCACAACCCCGTATTTCTGTCAGGATAGGCTGCCGGGGTCGGGATTCGCCCCGGACTCCAGGCCGGACAGCGGGCGGAGTGTTACACTGCCAGCCTAGGCATGTGCGCCGATTTGCATGATCCGCTTGCGGGCGCCTCATAAATCCAGCTAAAGAGGTCCTTATGCCACAGGCTTCAGAGACGATTTCTCCTTCCGGCGCGCTCAACGGTGCCGATGTCATCGTGCCCGACGGTTCAGTGGGTATCGTCCGTCCCGAATTCATTCCCTTCGATGAACCCCTGCGCCTGGCGAGCGGCCAGGTGCTGCCCCGTTACGAGCTGGCGGTCGAGACCTATGGCACGCTGAACGAGGCGCGCAGCAATGCCGTGCTCGTTTGCCATGCACTCAATGCCTCGCATCATGTGGCCGGCATCGCGGCCGACGATCCGCGCGATATCGGCTGGTGGGACAACATGGTCGGGCCCGGCAAGGCGCTGGATACCGATCGTTTCTTCGTCATCGGTGTCAACAACATCGGTTCCTGCTTCGGCTCCACCGGACCCGTGAGCATCAATCCGGATACCGGCAAGCCGTGGGGCGCGGGCTTTCCCATACTTACCGTCGAAGACTGGGTGCACGCGCAGGTGCGTCTGGCCGATCATTTCGGCATTCAGCGCTTCGCCGCAGTCATGGGGGGGTCGCTGGGTGGCATGCAGGCGCTGGGATGGGCCATCACCTGTCCCGAGCGGGTTGCGCATTGCGTCGTCATCGCCAGCACCCCCCGGCTTTCGGCGCAGAACATCGGTTTCAACGAAGTTGCCCGGCGCGCCATCATTTCCGATCCGGAATTCCATGGCGGGGATTACTACGCCCATGACACCGTGCCGCGCAGGGGGCTTTCGGTGGCGCGCATGCTGGGTCACATCACCTATCTGTCGGATGACGACATGGCGCGCAAGTTCGGCCGTACCCAGCGTGAACCCGGCAAGGACGGCGACTTTCACTACGGCTATGACGTGGAGTTCGAGGTCGAGTCCTACCTGCGCTACCAGGGCGAGAAGTTTTCCACCTATTTCGACGCCAATACCTATCTGCTGTTGACGCGTGCCCTGGATTATTTCGATCCTTCGCGCACTTTCGGGGGCGATCTGGCACGGGCGCTGGAACAGGTGCGTGCCGGTTTCCTGCTGGTATCGTTCACGACGGACTGGCGCTTTCCGCCCAGCCGCTCGCGCGAGATCGTGCGGGCCCTGCTGCGCAACCAGCTGCCGGTCACCTATGCCGAAATCGATGCACCGCACGGCCACGATGCCTTCCTGCTGGACGATGCCCGGTATCACGCCGTGGTCCAGGGGTATTACGACTGGGTGGCGCACGAGCTTGGCCTGGCGCCGCGCACGCGCACCACGGGAGTTCTGGCATGATGCGTGCGCCGGTCAGTTTCGAGACCGAACGGCCCGATCTGGGCCGCATCGCCAGCTGGATACAGCCCGGCAGCAGGGTGCTCGACCTGGGTTGCGGTGATGGCACGCTGCTTGCCTACCTGCGCGATCACAAGCAGGTATCGGGGGCCGGCGTCGAGCGCGATGAACAATCGGTGATCGCCTGCGTGCGCCGCGGCGTGCGGGTCATCCAGCAGGATCTGGAAGACGGTCTGGCCCTGTTCGATGATCAGCAGTTCGATACGGTGGTGCTCTCGCGCACCCTGCAGGCCATGCACAATACCGAGCGCATCCTGCGCGAGATGGCGCGTGTGGGGCGTACGGGCGTGGTCTCCTTCCCCAACTTCGGGCACTGGACGCACGGCCTGTCCATTCTGGCCGGGCGCATGCCGGTGACCCGGGAAATGCCCTACCAGTGGTACAACACGCCCAATATCCATCTGTGCACCCTGGGTGATTTCGAGCGTCTGGCACAGGATCTCGGGCTGGGCGTCACGGATGTGGCGACGTTCAGGGGGCGCCACGAGATACGGGTGCTGCCCAAGTGGCGCGCCAGCCTCGCGGTCTATCGCTTCTCGTCGCCCCAGGCAGTCGCGGCATGAAGGTTCCGGGGCTGGCACGCATCTATGCGAGCCCGCGGGTCTTTCCATTGCTTGTCCTGGGTTTTGCCAGCGGACTGCCGCTGGCCCTGACCGGCGGCACCCTTCAGGCCTGGGCGACGCTGGACGGCGTCTCCCTGCAGAGCATTGGCTTTCTCACGCTGATCGGCTCCGCCTACACACTCAAATTTCTCTGGGCACCCCTGGTGGATCGCTATGCACCGCCCTGGCTGGGCCGGCGGCGCAGCTGGATGCTGGCAACGCAGCTGGCGCTGGGTGCCGGCATTGCCGCCATGGGGCTGTTTTCACCGAGCGATCATCTGCTGCCACTGGCACTGCTGGCCGTGCTCGTGGCCTTCTTCTCGGCCACGCAGGATATCGCCTTCGACGCCTACAGCACCGATGTACTGCGTCCCGGCGAACGGGCGGCAGGCGCGGCGCTCAAGGTGCTGGGCTATCGCCTGGCGATGATTGCGTCCGGCGGCATGGCGCTCATACTGGCTGATCAGTGGCTGGGCTGGCACAACACCTATTTCCTCATGGGCGGCTTCATGGCGCTGTGCGGGGTGGCCACATCGCTGGCGCCGGAACCCGAGGTGCGCGGCGAGCCGCCGCCTTCCCTGCGCGAGGCCGTGCTGGCACCGCTCGCAGAGTTCTTCTCGCGAAAGGGCGCGGTCAGCATCCTGATCCTGATTGTCTTCTACAAGCTGGGTGATGCCTTTGCCGGCGCCCTGTCGACCACCTTCCTGTTGCGCGGGGCCGGTTTCACGGGCACCGAGGTCGGTGCGGTCAACAAGGTCTTCGGGCTGGCGGCCACCATCGTCGGTGCGCTCGCAGGCGGGGGTATCATGGCTCGCCTGGGGCTGTACCGCTCGCTCATGGCTTTCGGCATCCTGCAGGCGGTGTCAAACTTCGGCTACTGGGTGCTGGCCGTCACACCGCCCCATCTGTTTGCCATGGGAGCCGTGGTGGGCATAGAGAATCTGTGTGGCGGCCTGGGCACGGCCGCTTTTGTCGCCCTGCTGATGGGACTGTGCCGCCAGGAGTTTTCGGCGACGCAGTTCGCGCTGCTTTCAGCGCTGTCGGCGGTTGGCCGCACCTATCTGGCCGGGCCGCTGACCCCGCCGCTTGTCGACGCCATGGGCTGGCCGCTGTTCTTCGTGATTACCGTGTTGATTGCCCTGCCGGGCCTGGTACTGCTGCGCTTGCGCCGCGCAGAAATCGAAGCGCTGGACCGTCCCTGACCGGATGGTGTCAGCCTGCCGCCGGCATGCTCCAGTCGTAATGAATGGTCAGTGGCGCATGGTCGCTGAAACGTTCTTCCTTGTAGATATGCGCGCTGCGCGCTGTGCGTGCCAGATCGGCCGTGGCGATGTGGTAGTCAAGGCGCCAGCCCACGTTGTTCGCCCAGGCCTGCCCCCGGTTGCTCCACCAGGTGTAGGATTCGCCTTCCAGATCGGGGTGCAGGTGGCGGTAGACATCCACCCAGCCCTGAACGTCGAAGAGCTGACCCAGCCATTCGCGCTCCTCGGGAAGAAAGCCGCTGTTCTTGCGGTTGCTGCGCCAGTTCTTGAGGTCGATCTCCTTGTGGGCGATGTTCCAGTCGCCGCACAGGACGATCTGGCGGCCGCTGTCGGCGAGCGCCTGCAGATGGCCCTGGAAATAGTCCATGAACTCGAATTTGACCGCCTGGCGATGATCGCCGCTGGAGCCTGATGGCAGGTAGACGGAAATCACGGAAAACCCGGGGTAGCACAGCTCGAGATAGCGCCCTTCGGCGTCAATCTCGGGAACGCCGACGCCCACGATGACATCGTCGGGCTCGTGACGGGTGTAGATACCCACGCCACTGTAGCCTTTTCTCTCGGCGTAGTGGAAATAGCCTTGCAGGTCATGGGGCCGGCGCATTTCCGGACTGAGGTTGGCCTCCTGGGCCTTGAGTTCCTGCAGGCAGACGAAATCCGCGTCCTGGTGCGCCAGCCAGTCCAGAAAACCCTTGTTGACGGCGGAACGGATGCCGTTCAGATTGGCGGTGATGATACTCAGCATCCCGAGAGCGTACTACAATTGCGCCCAACGCGCCTGTGGCGCATCCCTCACGGCCAGGCCAATGTCTTCATCCCAGCGCTTCGATTTCGTTCGCTTTGCCCTCGAGCAGGGTGTGCTTCGCTTTGGCGAATTCAAGGTCAAGTCCGGCCGCATCAGTCCCTATTTCTTCAATGCCGGCCTGTTCAACTCCGGTGACAGCCTGGGCCGACTGGCACAGTTCTACGCGCAGCGCCTGCTGGCATCGGGGCTGTCTTTCGACATGCTGTACGGTCCCGCCTACAAGGGCATCCCGCTGGCCTGTGCCACGGCCGTGGCGCTTGCCCAGCCTGCGCTGGGCGGGCGTACCGTGCCTTTCGCCTTCAATCGCAAGGAGGCCAAGGATCACGGCGAGGGCGGCAATCTGGTGGGGGCACCCGTACAGGGCGATGTGGTCATCGTCGATGATGTCATCACGGCAGGCACTTCGGTAGGCGAGTCCGTGGACATCATACGGGCCGCAGGTGCGCGACCGGTGGCCGTGCTCATCGCGCTCGACCGTATGGAGCGGGCCGGGCCCGACGGCGCCCTGTCGGCGCATTCCGCAGTACAGGATGTCGAGCAGCGCTATGGCATGCCGGTACTCAGCATTGCCTCGCTGACCGACATCATGGCCCTGCTCGAAGATGATGCGCAGCTGGCCACGCACCGTCCGGCGGTGGCCGCCTATCGCGAACGTTACGGCACTACAGAATAATCGCTAGCCGTCCAGGCGTTCGCGCAGCAGATCGGTGACCTGCTGCGGATTGGCCTTGCCCTTTGCCGCACGCATCACCTGACCCACCAGCGAGTTGAACGCCTTGTCCCGGCCGGCGCGGTATTGCTCGACAATGCCGGCATGGGCTGCCAGTACTTCATCGATCAGCGCAGCGATGGCCGCAGTGTCCGTGATCTGCCGCAGGCCGCGTGCGTCGATGATGGCATCCGCATCCGCGCCATGTTCGCCTTCCCACATTGCAGCAAAGACGTCGCGTGCGATCTTGTTCGAGATGGTTGCGTCGACAATGCGTGCAATCAGGGCGGCCAATTGCGCGGGATTTACCGGGCTGTCGCCGATATCGCGCTCCTCGCGGTTCAGTGCCGCGGCGAGCTCGCCCAGCACCCAGTTGGCGGCCGGTTTGGCCTGGCCTTCGGGCAGGGCCTGCACCACCGCCTCGAAGTAATCCGCAGTGGCGCGCTGCATGGTGAGCTGGGCGGCGTCGTAGGCGCTCAGGCCCAGCGCACTCTGGAAGCGTGCGCGGCGCCGGGCCGGCAGCTCGGGCATGGCGTCGCGTACCCGCGCAATCCATTCGGGCGTGATCACCAGGGCGGGCAGATCGGGGTCCGGGAAATAGCGATAGTCGTGGGCATCTTCCTTGCTGCGCATGCTGCGCGTTTCGTCCCTGTCGGCATCGTAGAGCCGTGTTTCCTGCACCACTCTGCCACCGTCCTCGATCAGTTCGATCTGGCGTCGTGCCTCGTACAGAATGGCACGCTCCAGAAAGCGGAATGAATTCACATTCTTGATTTCGGTGCGCGTGCCCAGGGTCGATTGACCTCTGGGGCGCACGGATACGTTGGCGTCGCAGCGAAAGGAGCCTTCCTGCATGTTGCCGTCACAGATGCCCAGCCAGACCACCAGACCGTGCAGCGCGCGCGCATAGGCCACGGCTTCTGCCGCTGAACGCATTTCAGGCTCGGTGACGATTTCCAGCAGAGGTGTCCCCGCCCGGTTCAGATCAATGCCGCTGGAAGACTCGCCATGCGGGCCGGTGAAGTGCTCGTGCAGCGACTTGCCGGCATCTTCCTCCAGGTGGGCGCGTGTGAGCCTGACCGTTGTTTCCGTTTCGCCGACAAAGAACGTCAGGCTGCCGCCGCTCACGATGGGGTGATCGAGCTGGCTGATCTGGTAGTTCTTGGACAGGTCGGGATAGAAATAATGCTTGCGATCGAAAACCGAGCGCAGCGCGAGGTCGGCCGAGACGGCGAGCCCGAACTGTATGGCGCGCTCGACCGCCATGCGGTTCATGACCGGCAGGGTGCCGGGCAGCGCCATGTCGCCCGCACTCGCCTGGGTGTTGGGCAGGGCGCCGTAGGCGGTGCTGCTGTCGGAGAAGATTTTCGAGGCGGTGGAAAGCTGCACATGCGTTTCCAGGCCAATGACGATTTCCCAGTCCATCAGTGCTGCTCCGGTTCGCGTTGATGCCATTGGGTGACGTCCTGGAAGCATTCGGCAACCGCCAGCAGCCATCCTTCGGCAAGATCGGGGCCGATGAGTTGCATGCCGATAGGCAGGCCGTCAGGGTCGGGGGCGCCTGGAAAGCACAATGCGGGCAGGCCGGTCAGGCTTGCCGCCGCCAGATAGCGGTCGCGTGCCCAGCGCACGGCCAGGCTGGTCTGTGCGTCCAGCAGCGGCGCGGTGTCGGGCAGGGCCGGCCGCAGTACGAGGTCGCAGGATTGCGACAATGCCTGGCGCAGCGACTGTGCCAGCAGGCGGCGCACGCGTTGCGCCGGAAGACACAGGGCTTCGTAATGGCCGTGGCTCATGACTCGCGTGCCCAGCAGGATGCGCTCGATGATGGCCTGACCGAAGCCTTGCGCGCGTGAACGGCCGATCATGTCGTGTACATCGTCATAGCGCCCGGCACGAAAACCGAAATGCACGCCGTCGTAGCGCGACAGGTTGCTGGCAGCTTCGGCGGCGGCAATCAGGTGATAGGCCGTGGCTGCCTGTCCGTCGGCCGACAGCGCGATGGCCACGCGCTGCGCACCCAGCGACTCCAGCGTCTGCAGCGCGGCTTCCATGCTGTCGGCCACGGCGGCCGACAAGCCATCGCCGTCGCCTTCGAGGATGCCGATACGCAGGTTCTTCAGTGGCCGGCTTCCCTGTGCCTGTTGTGCCATCCTGTGCGTCTGCCAGGATTCGCGCACGCGTCCAATCCGGTTGGCCTCGCCGTTCAGATGCTCCAGACTGGTGGCATCCTGCGGGTCGAAATGGCAGATGGGATCGAGCAGTGCCGCCAGATCACCGGCCCCGCGAGCCACGGGGGTGACCTGATCCATGCTGGACGCCGCAGCAATGACACCCAGACGCGACACCATGCCCTGGCCCGGGCGCAGGGCGCTGACGCCGCACAGCGCTGCGCCGGCGCGCAGCGAGCCCCCGGTATCCACGCCGACGGCGCCCATCACCAGCCGGCGTGCCACGGCAGCGGCGGCACCGCTGCCACCCTGGCGCTGCGCGTCCCAGGGGTTGGGCGTGGCCTCGAACAGTGCGAACTCGCTGGCGGAATCCATGCTGAATTCGGCGCATGCGAGCTTGCCTACGGTGAGGCAGCCGGCCTGTTCCAGATCCTGTACCGCGGTGGCATCGAAAGGGCTCTGGTAAGCGGCGAGCATGCGACTGCCCCCGGTACTGCGCCACCGACGGGTGACCAGGCGGTCCTCGATGCCGATGGGCACACCGGCCAGGGCTGCGTCGCTGGTTTCGCGGTTGCCGGCTTCGGCATCCAGATCGGCGAACAGTCCGGGCCCGTTGCCTGCCTGCGCGTGACGCATGGCGTCATCCGCGAGGACGGTCGGGTCGACATCACCGCGGCCGACGGCGCCGGCCAGCGCAGCAATGCTGTCGAAAGTGCTATGCAGTGGGGGCTGGGACATGATTCATTCCAACACGGTGGGCACCAGGAACAGGCCTTGTGCCGTGGCGGGTGCATTGGCCATGAGTGCATCCCTTTCAGCGGGGCTTGCCGGCGCACGCGCCACATCCTCACGCAGCCGAAGCTGCCCGGCCAAGGGTTGCACCATGGGAACGATGGCGGGATCGACGCCCTCCTGCACGGCCTGTGCCAGGGACAGCGCTTCGTTCAGGGCGGCCCGGGCCGCCGTTGCCTGGCCGGGAGCGAGCGCCAAACCGGCGAGCTGGGCCAGGTTCTTGAGATCTTGTTCCGAAATGACCATGAGAGGAGCACCGAAAAGAAGGAATTATAAGTTATCATTGTCCGTTTCATGGTTGGGCCGTCAATTTTCCGTGTCATGGCCGGGTGAGTAGGTTACTCTTTTGCCTGCAGACGCCATTTTTTCAATTCTGATCAACCAGAGCTCCCATGTTCGGATTCCTGCGCAGCTATTTCTCCAGCGATATGGCGATAGACCTTGGTACCGCCAATACGCTCATCTACGTCCGGGGCAAGGGTATTGTGCTGGACGAACCGTCGGTGGTCGCCATCCGCCACGACGGCGGACCCAATGGCAAGAAGATCATCCAGGCCGTGGGCCAGGAAGCCAAGCAGATGCTGGGCCGTGTGCCCGGCAACATCGAGGCCATCCGCCCGATGAAGGATGGCGTGATTGCGGATTTCACGGTCACAGAGCAGATGCTCAAGCAGTTCATCCGCATGGTGCATCCGCGCAGCATGTTTGCGCCCAGTCCGCGCATCATCGTCTGCGTGCCCTGCGGTTCCACCCAGGTCGAGCGGCGTGCCATCCGTGAGTCGGCGCTGGGTGCAGGGGCCAGCCAGGTCTATCTGATCGAGGAACCCATGGCGGCGGCCATAGGAGCGGGGCTCAATGTTTCCGATGCCAGCGGCTCCATGGTGGTCGACATTGGCGGGGGCACCACCGAAGTGGCCGTCATCTCCCTCGGGGGCATGGTCTACAAGGGCTCGGTGCGCGTCGGTGGTGACAAATTCGACGAGGCCATCATCAATTACATCCGGCGCAACTACGGCATGCTCATCGGCGAGCCCACGGCGGAAACCATCAAGAAGGAGATCGGTTCGGCCTTCCCTGGCTCCGAGGTGCGCGAGATCGAGGTCAAGGGCCGTAATCTTTCGGAAGGTGTCCCGCGCAGTTTCACGGTATCATCCAACGAAATCCTGGAGTCGTTGACCGATCCGCTGAACCAGATCGTGTCGGCCGTGACCACGGCACTCGAACAGACCCCGCCCGAACTCGGTGCCGACATCACCGAAAAAGGCATTGCCCTCACGGGGGGCGGCGCGTTGCTCAGCGATCTCGATCGCCTGCTCCAGGAAGAAACCGGCCTGCCCGTGATCGTGGCTGAAGATCCGCTTACGTGTGTTGTGCGGGGCTGCGGCGAGGCGCTCGAGCATCTTGAACGTCTGGGCACGGTCTTCATCTACGACTAGGCTGCACAGCGCAGTCTGCGGCCTGGCCGCCAGGGTCATTTCACAGGCGCGCCTGGCTGCACGAGGCGCGCACCCGGCATTGCATGCAAGAATCTGCTTCAATCAAGCTGTTCAGAAGGGGCCCTGCTGCCGAGGTCCGGTTGCTCGTTCTCGTCATTCTGGCCCTGGTGCTGCTGGTGGTTGATGCCCGGTGGCGGGTGCTGGAGCCGGCGCGCACGGCTATTTCGATGGGTATCTATCCGTTCGAGCGTCTCATGATGGCACCGCGTGACGGGCTGGAGCATTTCGAAAACTGGCGCGACGCCGCCAGCCACGTGCGCTCCGAGAAGGAAGCCCTGCAGCGCCAGCGTATCGAGCTGGCCCAGCTGGCGACCCACGCCGCCCAGCTGGCCACTGAAAATGAACAGTTGCGGCGCCTGCTGAATGTGCCCGACACGGCAACCCAGGAAGCGGTGGCGGTACAGGTGCTCTACGAGCCTGCCAATGTCTTCAGCCAGCGGCTGGTATTCAACAAGGGGGCGTCCAGCGGCATCCGGCCCGGCATGCCGGTGATCGACGAAGGCGGTGTTGTGGGGCAGGTGATCCGGGTCACGCCCTTCACCTCCGAGGCTGCCCTGCTCACGGACGACAAGGTGTCCATTCCTGTCCAGGTCCTGCGCAATGGCCAGCGGCTCATTGCCTTCGGTGGCAACCCCTCGGGCAAGATCGAAATCCGCTACCTGACGGCCGATGTCGATATCCAGGCGGGTGATACGCTGATCACCAGCGGAATCGGCGGCCTGTTTCCGGCCGGCCTGCCGGTCGCGGAAATCGAGGCGGTCGAGCATGATACGGCTTCGGGCTTCACCCTCGCCAGGGCCCGGCCGCTGTCGCACCCGGAGCGCTATCGCCATTTCCTCATCCTTCGTATTGATGAGGCACTGGAGCAGGGCGGCTCCGGATCCGGCTCCGCATCCGATGCCGAGGGCATGAATGATGACGATTAAATCCCGTAAGCATGAATCGGCGGCGGTCTCGCGTTCGTCGCTCACGAACCTGGTGCCGGTCGATGCCGCGCCGTTCAAGCGCCCGTCCAGCCTGTTTTTCGTCTGGTCCACGATTCTGGTGGTCTGGCTGGTCTCCTTGCTGCCCTGGCGCAACTGGGCACTGGTGCCGGATGTGCTCATGCTGGTCATCGTCTTCTGGAGCCTGCATGAACCGCATCGCGTGAGCATGCTCACGGCTTTCGTCTTCGGCCTGCTGATGGATGTGCACGACGCCGGCCTGCTCGGCGCCCAGGCCCTGGCCTACGTGCTGGTGGTCTATGGCACCCTGGTGCTGAGCCGGCGCATCCTGCGCTTCAATGTCGTGGTCCAGGCCATCCATCTGTTGCCCGTCTTTGTGCTGGGGCCCGGCCTGGCGCGTCTCATCCATGCCTGGCTCATGGGCAGCTGGGCCGGCTGGGACTGGCTGTGGTCCGCATTGCTGACGCTGCTGCTGTGGCCGCTGGCCGATGTCCTGCTGCTCATGCCCCAGCGTCGCCTGGACGAAGCCGACGCCAGCACGGTCTGATGGCGGACGTCTGAAATGCTGGAGTTCAACAAGATCAAGCATCATCAGCGCCGCCGCATCCAGCTGCGTATCTGGGTGGCCGGCCTGTTTGCCCTGCTGTGTTTCGGCGTGCTTGGTGCGCGCCTCTGGTATCTGCAGGTGGTGCGCTATGAAGGGCTGGTCGCACGCGCGGATCGCAACCGCATCGCCGTGGTTCCCATTGCGCCGCGGCGCGGGCAGATTACCGATCGCAATGGCGTGGTGCTGGCGCGCAACTATCGCGACTACACCCTGGTGGTCACGCCGGCCTATGCCCGCAACGATCTGGATGCCATGCTGGATGATCTTGGCAGTCTGGTCTATCTGGGCCCGAGCGACCGGCGCCGCTTTCTTTCCGGCGTGCGCAGCAGCGGCCGTTATTCGCCGGTCATGCTGCGCAACAACCTGAACGGTACCGAAGCGGCCTGGTTTGCCGCCCACGCCTGGCGCTTTCCCGGTGTCGAGCTCAAGGCACGCTGGGTACGCGAGTATCCCCAGGGCGAAACTGCGGCGCACGTACTGGGCTTCGTCGGTCGTATTGCCGAGGAGGACCTGCGCCGACTGGATGGACAGGGCAAGCTGGGCAATTATCGCGGCACCGACATCATCGGCAAGAAAGGCATAGAGAAGACCTGGGAAGATGCGTTGCACGGGCAGACCGGGCTGGAGGAAGTCGAGGTGACGGCATCGGGACGGCCGGTACGCACGCTCAGCCGCATCGAACCCATTCCGGGGTCCAATCTGACGCTGTCGCTCGACATCGGCCTGCAGCGCGAGGTCGAGGCCCAGTTCGCGGGCAAGCGCGGGGCGCTTGTCGCCATAGCACCGCAGACCGGTGAAGTGCTGGCCTTCGTGTCATCGCCGTCCTTCGATCCGAATCTTTTCATCGACGGCATCGATGTGGAGAACTGGCGCAAGCTCAACGAGTCGCCCGACCATCCGCTGATCAACCGGCCGCTGTATGGCACCTATCCCATCGGTTCCACCTACAAGCCCTTCGTTGCCCTGGCCGCGCTCGAGCTGGGCAAGCGCAGCGCCACCCAGCGTATCGCCGATCCCGGCTTCTTCGAGCTGGCGGGCCAGCGCTTTCGCAATGCGGGCGGCGCCGCCTATGGCCTGACCGACATGCACAAGGCCATTGTCGTGTCCTCGGATACCTATTTCTATTCGTTGGGCCCGGAAATCGGTGTCAACGCCCTGCACGACTTCAGCAAGCAGTTCGGCTTTGGCCAACTCACCGGCATTGATCTGGATGGCGAGCGCCGCGGCGTGCTGCCATCCACCGAGTGGAAGCGTCAGGCATACAAGAATCCGTCGCAGCAGCACTGGTATACGGGAGAGACGGTGTCCGTGGCCGTGGGCCAGGGCTATAACGCCTTCACACTGCTGCAACTGGCGCAGGCAACCGCCGTGCTGGCCAACGATGGCGTCTATATGACACCGCATCTGGTGTGCGAGCTCGAGAACGCACGCACCGGCCGCCTGGAGCCGGCCGCAAACCGTCCTTCGCACATCATTGACCTGAAGCCCGAGAACCTTGATGTGATCAAGCAGGCACTGGTGGATGTGACGCGCCGGGGCACGGCGCGCCGTGCCTTCGAGAACACCGCCTACCAGGCCGCAGGCAAGACGGGCACAGCCCAGGTGTACAGCCTGCGTGGCGGGCGCTACGACGCCAGGAACGTCGATGAACGACTGCGTGACCACGCCCTGTTCATGGCCTATGCGCCGGCGGAAAATCCCGGCATTGCGCTGGCCCTGATCGTCGAGAATGCCGGCTGGGGGGCCACGGCGGCCGCACCCATTGCACGCCATGTCTTCGATTACTGGCTGGGTGCGCTTGACGTCGAGGAAGAGCCATGAAGCGCCTCTATCGCTGGTTTGGCCTGCCCTTTGCAGGTATTGACTGGCCTTTGCTGGCGCTGGTGATCCTGCTGGCGCTGTTGGGGATGACCATCATGCATTCAGCAGTCGGCGATACCGACTGGCGCTTTGCCGAGCAGCTGCGCAACTTCCTGATTGCCTTCCTGTTTCTATGGGGCGCCAGCCTGGTGCCGCCGGCCATCCTGATGCGTCTGGCGCCCTGGATCTATGCGCTGGGCCTGGTTTTGCTGCTGGGCGTGGAGTTCTTCGGGGAAACGAGCAAGGGCGCAACGCGCTGGCTGCATCTGGGCCTGGTGCGCATACAGCCTTCCGAGATGATGAAGATCGCGGTGCCCCTGATGCTGGCCTGGTATTTTCATCAGAACGCCGCGCGTTTTCGCCTGCTCGATCTGGCGATCGCCATGATACTGGTGTTGCTGCCATTCGCGCTCATTGTCCATCAGCCTGATCTGGGCACGGCACTGCTGGTGCTTGCCGCAGGGCTCTGCGTGATCTATTTCGCCGGCCTGCCGTTTGCGTTCATCATCCCGATCACCATCGTGCTGCTTGCCGGCATCGGCATCATGGTGGTCTATCAGGAAAGTATCTGTCATCCCGATTTCGAATGGGCGCTGCTGCGTGACTATCAGAAATACCGGGTCTGTACCCTGCTCGATCCCAGTTCCGATCCGCTGGGCAAGGGCTTTCACACCATACAGTCCATGATCGCTGTCGGCTCGGGCGGTATCTATGGCAAGGGCTACATGCTGGGCACCCAGGCCCATCTTGACTTCATTCCCGAGCGCACGACGGATTTCATCTTCGCCGTCTATGCGGAGGAATTCGGTCTGTATGGCGGCATCATGCTGCTGGTGCTGCACAGCCTGCTCATCGTGCGCGGGCTGAGCATTGCCGCCGGCGCGCCCACGCAGTTCGGCCGTCTGCTGGCCGCGTCCACGGCCATGATGTTCTTCGTCTACGTGTTCGTGAACGTCGGCATGGTCACCGGCATGCTGCCGGTGGTGGGCGTGCCCCTGCCTTTCATGAGCTATGGGGGTACGGCCCTGCTGACCCAGGGCATTGCCTGCGGGATTCTGATGAGCATTCATCACCATCCCCAGCCGCCGGGTGCCGCAGGCGGCTGAGATTGCGTTCCAGCAGGCGTTGCACGGGCGACGGCAGCGCATATTCGCCCAGATCATTGAGTTCGACCCAGCGCATTCCCGCCGGTTCCGCCGTTGTCCGGGGGCCGGCAAGCGGCGCATGCCACAGGTCGATGTGCAGACGGAAATGCGTAAAAGTGTGGACCAGCGAATCCAGCTGTCCGGCGGCATCCTTGTGCAGGCCCCGGCGCGCCAGGGCCAGGGTCAGGGCATCCTGATCTTCCAGTTGCGGCAGACTCCATAATCCGCCCCAGATGCCGCTTTCCGGACGGCGTTCGAGCAGGATGCCGGCGCCGGATTGCCATATCATCTGGATGCAGTGCTGCTGCGGCAGGGGCGGGCGGCGTGCGCTTTGCGGCAGCGTGTCCTGCAGGCCCAGGTGGCGGGCCTGGCATACCGCCTGCAACGGGCAGTGCGCACAGTCAGGCCGGCGGCGCGTGCATACCAGTGCGCCCAGGTCCATCAGGCCCTGTGTGTAGGCGCGCATGTCCAGGGTGTCCGGTGCCTGTTCCAGCGCCTGTCCGGCCAGTGACCACAATCGCGAAAGCGCGGGCTCGCGCGTCGCCGGCCCCCTGACGGCAAAGACGCGGGCGAGCACGCGTCTTACATTGCCATCCAGTATGGGATTGCGCTCGCCGTGTGTGAAGGCGGCGATGGCCGCGGCCGTCGAGCGGCCGATGCCGGGCAGTTGCGCCAGTGCAGCGGCCTTTTCCGGGAAGCGGCCCTGATGCTCGTCGACAACGCGCCGGGCGCAGGCGTGCAGGTTGCGGGCCCTGGCGTAATAGCCCAGCCCGGCCCAATGGCGCATCACTTCGTCAAGGCCGGCGGCGGCCAATGTCGCGACGTCGGGGAAGCGCGCCACGAAGCGTTCATAGTAGGGAATTACCGTCGTCACCTGCGTCTGTTGCAGCATGATCTCGGAAAGCCAGATCCGGTAGGCCGAGCGGGTTCCCTGCCAGGGCAGGTCGTGGCGCCCGTGCCGGTGCTGCCAGTGCACTACCGTGCACGCCAGGCGCGCCAGCGCGACCGCGTCCTCCGGCACCGGCGTGCTCATCAGAACCGCGTGTTGCGCGTGACTGACCAGCGGGCGGCCAGGGCCGCCAGCATGGTGACGAGTACCAGACCGGCACCCAGGCTTGCCGTATCGGGCAGCGCGAGGATGAGTTGCGCATCCCAGGTGCTGGCCAGGCGCGCCAGGGCGTGGTTCAGCGGCAGCAGTGCCAGCTGCGCCAGGCCGATGGCGGCAAGGCTGCTGACGATGCCGGTAAGCCCGCCCAGATAAAGAAAGGGCCGGCGCACAAAAGGCTCGGTTGCCCCGACCAGACGGGCAATGGCAATTTCTTCGCGCTGGCTCAGCGCCTGCATGCGCACGGTATTGAAGACCGTGGCCAGCACCACCAGGGCAACGCTGGCTGCCAGCAGGCCCAGCCCGACGCCGAGAAAGTCGAGGATGGCGCCCAGGCGACGCATCCATTCGCTGTCGAGCTGCACGGTATCCACCGCCTTCAGGCTGCGCCACTGCTCCGCCAGAATCGCGGCCTCCCGGGCGACCTCCGGGCTTTCATGCAGGGTCACGATGACGGCATGGGGCAGCGGGTTGCTCTCGAGTGCCGCAAGCGCCTCCGCCCAGGCGGATTCCTGCTGCAGGCGCGCCAGGGCCTGTTCGCGGGCGACGATCTGTACGCTCTGGATGACCGGATCGCGGTTGGCCGTCAGCTGCGTCGCCACCTGCTGTGCATCTTTCAGGTCTGCCTGGGGTGCCAGATAGAGCGTGATTTCGGGCGAGACGGGAATATGGCGCACAATGGGCTGCACCGCCTGCAGCACGCTGGCAGCCAGAATGGGTACCGTGAGCGAGAGGCTGATGACCACCAGATTGGACAGCGTCGAGAACGGTTGTGTACGCAGGCGGCGCAGCGCCACCGTGAGGGCATAATGGTGCTGGCGCAACCAGCGTCTCATGACGGCACCCCCCGTATGTCGGTGAAGCGCCCGGCCTCGATGTGCAGGGTGCGCGTGGCATAGGGTGCCATCAGGGAGTGGTCATGCGAGGCGATCAGCAGTGTGACGCCCACCTGGTTGAAGTCGCGAAAGACGGTCATGATGCGCTGGCCGCTGTCATGGTCGAGGTTGGCGGTGGGCTCGTCGGCGATGAGGATGGCCGGGCGGTTGACGATGGCACGTGCGATAGCCAGGCGCTGCTGTTCTCCGCCGGACATCTCGATGGGATTCAGCTGTTCCATGCCAAGCAGTCCGACTTTTTCGAGAGCGGCCCGTGCGCGTGTGCGTGCCACGCGTGGCGCCAGTCCCATGACGGCCAGCGGGAGCAGCACGTTGTCCATCGCGCTGCGATCGAACAGCAGATGGCTGTCCTGCAGGATGACGCCAACCGCACGACGCAGATAGGGCAGGGCGCGGCGGGGCAGGCGATCGATGCGATGACCGTTGACGTGGACCGCCCCCCGGCTTGCCGGCTCCAGGCCCCCGATGAGCTTGAGCAGGGTGGACTTCCCGGCACCGGAGGGCCCGGAGACGAGGATGAACTCACCGGGTTCGATGCGGAAGTTGATGTCGGCGAGGATGTTGCGTCCCCGCCCGTATGATTTGAAGACGTGATGGAATTCAATCATTGCGAGAGCTGCACGCAGTGGCCTGACTTCACAAGGGATATCCCCCATGTATCGATATGCATGCAGGCGCTACGATTTCAGGCCTGGCGATGCAATGGCACATTGTACGCTGTCTCGATCATTCAAACTTGGGGGCATTGACGATGAAACTGTTCAAAGCAGCTGTCGCAAGTATCACGATTGGCCTGTTCGGTGTCACGGCGCATGCCGGTCAGACCTATGACTCCGTGAAGGAGAAGGGGTTTGTCCAGTGTGGCTTCACCACGGGCATACCGGGCTTTTCCATCGCTGACAGCAAGGGCGTGTGGAGCGGTCTGGATGTGGACATGTGCCGGGCCGTTGCCACCATGGTGTTTGGGGATTCCACCAAGTTCAAGGCGACGCCGTTAACCACGCAGCAGCGGCTTACGGCGTTGCAGTCGGGCGAGATCGATGTGCTCACGCGCACCACGACAGCGACGCTGACGCGTGATACCACGCTGGGTCTGATGAGCACGGGCACCAACTATTACGATAGCCAGGGGATGATGGTCAGCAAGTCTCTGGGTGTCACCAGCGCCAAGGAGCTGGACGGCGCCACCGTGTGCATCCAGCCCGGGACGACCACCGAGCTCAATCTGGCGGACTGGTTCAGGGCGCACAATCTGGCGTTCGAACCGGTCGTCATCAACAACCCCGAAGAAGCCATGCGCTCCTATGCCGCCGGGCGTTGCGACTCTTTCACGACGGACAAGTCGGGTCTGGCCACCATGCGTTCCACGCTCGCCGATCCGGATGACCACATCATCCTTCCCGAGGACTTCTCCAAGGAGCCCCTTGGCCCCATGGTGCGCCAGGGCGATGACGAGTGGTTCATGGTTGTGCGCTGGGCGCTCATGGCCATGCTCGAGGCCGAGGAGTTTGGCATCACGTCCGAAAACGTCGACGAGATGCTCAAGTCCGACAATCCCAACATCCAGCGCATTCTGGGCGTGACGGGTGAAATCGGCAAGGGTTTTGGCCTGGACAACAAGTGGGCCTACAACATCATCAAGCAAGTCGGCAACTACGGCGAAAGCTTCGAGCGCAACATCGGCATGACCACGCCCATGAAGCTCGAGCGCGGGCTGAACGCACAATGGCGTGACGGCGGCATCATGTATGCCTGGCCTGTGAAGTAAGGCAGACGGTGCCGGCCCGATGGGCGGCCACGGGCCCCGCAGGGCCCGTGGCGCATACGCCTGGGCCTGCCCTGTTTTCATTGCCGTGTTCATTGGCTTCACATGAAAAGTCCGGCGTCATCAAGCAGCCGCAAGGGATGGCAGCTCTCCTGGCATGACCCGACCGTCCGTTCGGTCATCTATCAGATCCTGATTGTCGGTCTGGTTGGTCTGGGCATCTGGTATCTGGTGTCCAACACGCTGCACAACCTGTCCATGCGCAACATCAAGACGGGCTTCGGCTTCCTGCACCAGGAGGCCGGGTTCGCCATCGGTGAGTCTTCCATCGAATACCGGCCGGCCGACAGCTACGGCCGTGCCATTCTGGTGGGGCTGATCAACACCCTGCGTGTCTCGGTCATCGGCATCATCGCAGCCACGCTGTTCGGCACCATCCTGGGGGTGGCGCGCCTGTCGCACAACTGGCTCGTTTCGCGCGTGGCCAGCGTGTACATCGAGGTCATGCGCAATATCCCCCTGCTGCTCCAGCTGTTCTTCTGGTATGCCATCATCACCGAGAACATGCCGGGGCCGCGTCAGGCGCATCATCCCTTTCCCGGCGTCTTCATCTCCAATCGCGGTCTGAAGATTCCCGCCGTCCAGGGCGATGCGCTGGACTGGATGCTGGCTGCGGCGGGCGTGGCCATTGTGCTCATCCTGCTCATTGCACACTGGGCGCGCCGGCGCCAGGAGGCTACGGGGCGGCAGTTTCCGCTCGTGCGCGCAGGTCTGGCGTTGCTGGTGGGTCTGCCGCTGCTGGCGTTATGGTCCAGCGGGGCCAGCCTGTCGCTGGAGCTGCCGGCGCTCAAGGGCTTCAATTTCGTGGGCGGTCTCACGCTGTCGCCCGAGTTTGCAGCGCTGTTGCTGGGCCTCATTGTCTATACCTCGGCCTTCATCGCCGAAGTGGTGCGCTCGGGTATACAGGCCGTGGGCAAGGGCCAGTGGGAAGCGGCCCAGGCGATCGGCCTGCCCCGCAGTCGCGTGCTGCGGCTCGTCATCCTGCCGCAGTCGCTGCGCGTCATCATCCCGCCCATGACGAGCCAGTATCTGAACCTGACCAAGAACAGCTCGCTGGCCGTGGCCATCGGCTATCCCGATGTGGTGTCGGTGGTCAATACCACGCTCAACCAGACGGGCCAGGCCATAGAGGGCATCATCATCATCATGGCGGCCTATCTGACGGTGAGCCTGTCGATCTCGGTGTTCATGAACTGGTACAACAAGCGCATCGCGCTGGTGGAGCGCTGATATGCCGGCCATCGATGCCACCGGCCCCACGCGTGCCATGCAGCCACCCGTCATCCATCAGGGTGTGGTGGGCTGGCTGCGCGCAAGCCTGTTCTCGTCGCCGCTGAACATCCTGCTCACCGTGCTGGTGGGCTGGCTGCTCCTGATGATCGTGCCGGCACTGATCGACTGGCTGTTCATCAAGTCCGACTTCAATGCGACGACGGCCAAGGAATGCCGTGCATCGGGCGGGGCCTGCTGGGCCTTCATCGCCGAGAAGCACCGCTTCATCCTGTTCGGCATCTATCCGTATGACGAGCAGTGGCGCCCCCTGCTGGCCATGATCATCCTGATTGCCGTGCTCGCCATCAGTGCCATGCGCCGTTTCTGGCGCCCTATACTGGGGCTGATATGGTTGCTCGCACTGACGGCCGTGGCCGTGCTGATGTGGGGCGGTGTGCTGGGTCTGAGCCATGTCGAGAACTCGCACTGGGGCGGTCTGCCACTCACGCTCATCCTGGCCACTTTCGGCATTGCCCTGGCTTTTCCCTTCGGTCTGGTGCTGGCCCTTGGCAGACGCTCGAACCTGCCCGCCGTGCGCACCATCTGCATTGTGTATATCGAGCTGATCCGCGGCGTGCCGCTCATCAGCCTGCTGTTCATGTCCTCGGTGATGCTGCCCCTGTTCCTGCCCGAGGGCTTCACCCTGGACAAGCTGTTGCGCGCACAGATTGCCATCATCCTGTTTGCCGCCGCCTACATTGCCGAAACGGTGCGCGGCGGTCTGCAGGCCATCCCCGCAGGGCAGTACGAAGGTGCGGACTCGCTGGGTCTGAGCTACTGGCAGACCATGCGCAAGATCATCCTGCCGCAGGCGCTCACGGTCGTGATTCCGCCGCTGGTGAGCGTCTTCATCGGGCTGTTCAAGGATACGTCGCTGGTGGTCATCATCGGCATCTTCGATCTGACACAGACCGCGAAGACGGCTGTGGCCGATGCCGCCTGGCGCGGTTTCAGTGCGGAAGCCTACCTCTTCATCGCCTTCATCTACTTCATCTTCTGCTATTCGATCTCGCGCTACAGCCAGGCCCTGGAAAAGCGCCTGGAGCGGGGGCATCGGCAATGAGCGTCATCATCGAGGAACGCATATGAGCGAGTCCATCATCCGCATGGAGGATGTCAACAAGTGGTATGGGGATTTCCACGTGCTGCGCAACATCAACCTCAACGTGGCCAGGGGCGAGCGCATCGTCATTTGCGGGCCGTCGGGATCCGGTAAATCGACGTTGATTCGTTGTATCAACAGACTTGAGGAACACCAGCAGGGCCGCATTGTGGTCGATGACATCGAGCTCACGGGCAACCTGAAGGATATCGAAGCCATACGGCGCGATGTGGGCATGGTGTTCCAGCATTTCAATCTGTTTCCTCACCTGACGGTGCTCGAAAACCTGACGCTGGGCCCGGTGTGGGTGCTGAAGATGCCCAAGGCCGAGGCACAGGCGACAGCCATGAAATACCTGGAACGCGTGCGCATCCCGGAGCAGGCCGACAAATACCCCGGCCAGCTGTCCGGCGGGCAGCAGCAGCGCGTGGCCATTGCGCGATCATTGTGCATGAATCCGCGCATCATGCTGTTCGACGAACCCACGTCCGCCCTTGATCCGGAAATGGTAAAAGAAGTACTGGATGTGATGATAGGCCTGGCCACCGAGTCCGGCATGACCATGCTGTGTGTCACGCACGAGATGGGCTTTGCCCGCAAGGTCGCGGATCGCGTGATTTTCATGGACCAGGGCGAGATCATCGAGGAAAATACGCCTGAAGTATTTTTTGACAACCCGCAGAATGAACGCACACAGCTGTTCCTGAGCCAGATTCTGCATTGAGCCCGGCGTCACGCTCCGGGTCGAAGAGGATGCCGTCATGCATATGTTCAAGAGTCTTGCACGCCAGGGTGTGCTCGCCATGGCCGGTCTGATGCTGGCCGTTTCCGCCGGGCCTGCGGCAAGCCAGTCGTTTCCCCAGCGCAACATCGACTTCATCGTGCCCTATGCGGCGGGTGGCCCGCTCGACACCATGGCGCGCATGATGGCCGAAGAGGTCAAGGCGGATCTGGGCACGGTGGTGGTCGAGAACAAGCCCGGTGCCGGCGGCAATATTGGTGCTGCTGCGGCGGCCAAGGCTGCGCCCGATGGTCATACGCTGGTCATGGGGGCGGTGGCCATCAATGCCATCAATCCCTGGCTGTACGAGACCCTGCCTTTCGACCCCGTGAAGAGCCTGGAGCCCGTGACCCTGGTGGCGTCCGTGCCCAATGTGCTCATCCTCAACGTTGAGTTTGCGGCCAGGCATGGCATTGCTTCGGTGCAGGACCTGATCGAGCATGCGCGTGCCAATCCCGGCGTGCTCAACTTCGGCTCGGGCGGCAATGGCAGCGCCGGTCATCTGGCGGGCGAGCTGCTGAATACCCGCAGTGACATCAAGACGGTGCACGTGCCCTATGCCGGCGCAGCGCCGGCCAAGATGGCGCTCATGTCGGGCGAAGTGGACTTCATGTTCGACAACCTGGCCTCGGCTGCGGGCCTGATCAAGGGCGACAAGGCCAAGGCCCTGGCAGTGACCACGACCGAGCGTTCCTTCATGCTGCCCGATCTGCCCACCATGGAACAGGCCGGTGTGCCGGATTTCGATCTGGGCACCTGGTTCGGCGTGTTCGTCACGGGCGGTACACCGGCGGATGTGGTCGCCACGCTCAATGCAGCCTACGCCAGGGCGCTCATGACCCCGCGCCTGCGTGAGGCGCTGGCCGCCATGGGTTCGGACGCCGAGCCCAACTCCAGTGAGGCCTTTGGTGCATTCGTGGCGGCCGAGCTGGCAAAGTACAAGGATATTGTTGCGGCGTCCGGTGCCCGCGCCCAGTAGAACGGGCATTCTGAAGGTGTCATGCTTTGTAAAGAATCCTGCGGCGGAAAGCAAATCCGGACCCGGAAAGTCCTGCTTCCTGCTAGTATGGGGAAAACATGTCAAACACCTGACGAGTTCGTGGGAGAATTCATATGAAAATGTCGAAGAGCGGCTTCAGGCTGGCTGCTTGCGTCGTGTCCGCAGCAATGATGGCCGGTTGTGCCAATATGGACCAGGCCAGCACGGGCGAGCGTACCGCCCTGGGTGCCGGCGCCGGTGCGCTGCTGGGTGCAGGCCTTGGCGCCCTGGTCGGTGACAGCAGCCGTGCTGCGGCCATTGGTGCGGGCCTGGGGGCTGTGGCCGGGGGCATCGTGGGCTACAACTGGCAGGGCGTGAAGAATGATGTACGTCGTTCAGGCGCAGACAGCTTGGGTGTGGATGTGGTCGAGATGCCCGACGGCTCGCTCAAGGTCAACATCCCCAGTACCGTGTCCTTCGATACCGGCAAGTATGACCTGAAGCCGGCCCTGCTGCCTGTCCTCGACAGCGTCGCACACGCTCTGGTCTCGCATCCGGAGTTGCGTGCCGTATCACGTGGCCATACCGACAGCACCGGCTCGGCAAGCACCAACCAGCTGCTGTCGATCAATCGTGCGCAGGCCGTGGCCGATTATCTGAATGTGCGTGGTGTGCAACCCTGGCGCATGACGGTGCAGGGTCGCGGTCCATCCGAGCCCATTGCCGACAACAGTACGGCGCAGGGACGTGCAATGAACCGCCGTGTCGAGCTCTATCTCTACGCGGTTGAACAATAAGAAAGAAGGAACAGGGGCCGGCCGGTTTGTGCTTGTTGTCCGGCTTGTCCTATTTGCCGCCGCCCTGCATGCGCAGGGCGGCAATGAGCGCCGCCACCGTCTCTTCGACGATCTGGCGTTGCGGCTGTGCCAGCGCCCAGTAGTCTTCCGGCGGTAAAGATGCAAACGGCCAGCCGTCACGGGCCTGCGCCGGCATCTGTTCGCTGATGGTTGCCTTGCTGGGTGCCGCAAGCGTCACAGTGGCTTCCATGGGTCCCTGGCCCGTATGCAGCCACAGGGGATTGACGCCCAGGGCACGAGCGAGCTCGATGAGTCCGGTTGTCGCCTGGCGGGTGCGATTTTCATAGCTGGAGATGGCGCCCTGCGACAGGCCGCTGGCCCGGGCCAGCGCGGCCTGGCTCAGCTTGCGCAGTTTGCGTGCGTGGCGGAGGCGATCTGAAAAGTGTTCCACCCCGTGATTGGACGATCAAATACAATCACTTTGGTAGTGAAAAATATTACTATTGTAATAATTCGCCTTCACTTCCAGGACACATGCGATGGGTGCGCAAGTACAGCTATGGCATCTTCATGCATCGGCGAGCGGCGCGTCCAGCCCGCGTCTGGCGGCGTGTTTCGGCGCGCTGGGGCTGAACGTCATCGGCCTGCCGGGTCTCGCAGCGCTGCGAGAGGCGGTCAGGCAGTCTTCCACGGGGCCTGCCCTGGCCGTCCTTGCCGCCAATGCGACGGATAATTGCGCGGCCTGCATTCTCCTGCGCCGCCGGTTTCCCGCACTGGGCATATTGCTCGTCTGTGAAGGGCATGTGACTGCCGACATCGTGCGCCAGCTGGGCTGCGGCGCCGATGCCTACTGCCACAGCGCATCGGCACCGGAATTGCTGCTTGCCCAGGCGCAGCGGCTGTGGACCGCTTCCGGCCGCAGTGCACCGCCGGCCGCCGAATGGTCCATGCGGGATGAAGGCTGGGCCTTGCATGCCCCAACCGGGGTGCAGGTCAGTCTGACGCCGGGCGAGCGTGCCTTCCTGCAGGTGCTGATGGCGGCACCCGATGGCCGGGCACCGCATGCCGATCTGCTTCATGCGGTGAATCAGACTTATGGCCGGCGTGGCCCGGACCCGCACATGCAGCGTCTGGGCATGCTGGTGAGCCGTCTGCGCCGCAAGCTTGATGCACAGGGCGTCTCACTGCCCTTGCGTTCAGTCCATCGATGGGGCTACCAGTGGGCCGGTACGCTTCCCCGCGAGCAGGTGGCGTCTCAGTCAGGCAGGGGTGCCGCTTGCACCACCATGTTGTCCCGGTGAATGAGTTCGGTGGCGGGTACGCTGCCCAGCAGTGCAGCGATGCGCGTGCTCGGCTGGCCCATGATGCGGCGTGCGTCATCGGCCGAGTAGTTCACCAGGCCGCGACCGCATTCCACACCGTGTTCATCGACGCAGGCAACCACATCGCCGCGTCCGAAATCGCCTTCCACATCAATCACACCAATCGGCAGCAGGCTTTTGTGCCCCTGTGTCAGTGCGCGTACCGCACCGGTGTCCAGGGTCAGCCGGCCGCGCACGCGCAGGTGGTTCACCAGCCAGCGCTGGCGTGCCGAGCGTACCGGCATGCGCGCGCGCAGCTGGGTGCCCGGCGTTTCGCCCGCTGCCAGGCGCAGCAGAACGTCGGGTTCGCGCCCCGAGACAATGACCGTATGACCGCCGCTGTTGGCGGCGCGCCGTGCCGCCAGTATCTTGGTGAGCATGCCGCCCGTGCCTATGCCCGTGCCGCTGCCGCCGGCCATGGCCTCCAGCGCCGGATCACCGGCCAGGGCGGCATTGATGAAGCGGGCCTGCGGATTCTTGCGCGGATCCTCGCTGTACAGGCCGGCCTGGTCGGTCAGTATGATGAGTGCGTCGGCCTCGATCAGATTGGTCACCAGGGCGCCCAGTGTGTCGTTGTCGCCCAGGCGGATCTCGTCGGTCACGACGGTGTCATTCTCGTTGACGATGGGCACGACGCCCAGGCCGAGCAGGGTGTACAGGGTGCTGCGTGCGTTCAGATAGCGGTGACGATCGGCCAGATCCTCGTGTGTGAGCAGGATCTGGGCGGTGCGCACGCCCGCGCGTCCAAAGGCCACCTCGTAGCCGCGGATGAGCCCCATCTGGCCCACGGCGGCGGCGGCCTGCAGTTCATGCATGGTCCCGGGGCGGCGCGGCCAGCCCAGGCGCACCATGCCTTCGGCAATGGCGCCACTGGACACCAGCACCATTTCGCGACCCTGTGCATGAAGCTGTGCGATCTGGCTGCTCCAGTGCGCAATGGCTTCTTCGTCGAGCCCGCGCCCGTCGTTGGTGATCAGCGAGGATCCGATCTTGACGACCAGACGGCGGGCACCGGGGATAAGGGCGGGATCGGGTTGCAGGTGTGCCTCATTCATACCGCCGCCTCCGGGGGGTCTGCCGCCGGGGTCTGTTCGTCCCCGGCGTGTTCGTCCCGGGTCTGCTCGTCCAGCCACGCCTGTATGGCGTGAACCAGCACAGGAACGCCGTCACCGGTGAGCGCTGAAATAGCGAAGGCCGGCCCCGTCCATTGCAGGCTTGCGCACAGACGTTCCTGTGCCGTTGCAGGGTCTTCCAGCTGGTCGATCTTGTTGATGACCAGCCAGCGCGGGCGCGCGTAGAGCGCGGGGTCATACTGGCGCAACTCTTCTGTGAGCGCCTGCGCATCCTCGGCTGCCCGGGGCACGGGATCCACATCCGGGTCGGGTGAGGACAGGTCGACAATGTGCAGCAGCAAACGGGTGCGCGCCAGATGACGCAGGAACTGGTGGCCCAGTCCCGCCCCTTGCGCGGCACCATGGATGAGTCCGGGGATATCGGCAACGACAAAGCTTTTCGAGTGGGATGTGCGCACCACACCCAGTTGCGGGTGCAGCGTGGTGAAGGGATAGTCGGCAATCTTTGGCCGGGCGTTGGAGATCCGGCTGATGAAAGTGGACTTGCCTGCATTGGGCAGGCCCAGCAGGCCGACATCGGCCAGCAGTTTCAACTCCAGGCGCAGACGCCGCTGTTCGCCGGGTTCGCCGGGCGTGAACTGGCGCGGCGCGCGATTGGTGCTGGACTTGAAGCGCAGATTGCCCAGGCCGCCGCGGCCGCCGCGTGCCACGACGAATTGCGCGCCGTCGACATCCAGATCGCATAGCTGGACGCCGGTGTCCATATCGGTTGCCGTGGTCCCTACGGGCACGCGCAGGATGATGTCGGATGCCCCTGCGCCGGTCTGTTGCCGGCCACGCCCGTTTTCACCGGCCTTGCCCCGGTGCAGCCGGGCATAGCGGTATTCAATGAGCGTGTTGATGTTGCGGTCGGCCTGCAGGATGATGCTGGCACCACGACCGCCATCGCCGCCGTCGGGTCCACCCTTGGGAATGAACTTTTCGCGGCGAAAGCTCGCCACCCCGTCGCCCCCCTTGCCGGCGGCGACGCTGATGATGGCTTCGTCTACGAATTTCATGTTGCGCTATGGCCTGTGACTTGTGGCCTATGACTTGTGGCTGTTCCCGCGTCTGCCGGTATCCCGGTCAAAAAAGCCCTGCCGCCAGGCGACAGGGCTTTTGCGGCAATCGCTCGCCTGCCGGCTTATTCGGCAGCGACGACGGAAACCGTGGGCTTGTTCAGCGGCCCTCTGGTGCCGAACTTGACCTGGCCATTGACCAGCGAGTACAGGGTGTGATCCCTGCCCATGCCGACGTTGGCTCCCGGATGGAAGCGCGTGCCACGCTGACGTACGATGATGGCGCCTGCAGGAATCAGCTGACCCCCGAAAGCCTTCACGCCCAGACGCTTTGACTGGGAATCGCGACCGTTGCGCGTAGAGCCGCCGCCTTTTTTCTGTGCCATGATGAGCTCCTGTTCAAAAACCGAACCCTGCCGTCAGGCAGTGACGGCGTCGATGCGGATTTCGGTATAGTTCTGGCGATGCCCCTGGGTACGACGATACCCCTTGCGACGGCGCATCTTGAATACCTTGATCTTGTCGTGTCGGCCTTGTGCAAGAACCGTTGCCGTGACCGAGGCACCGTCAACGAGGGGGGTGCCGATACGCACGCCTTCGCCCTCGCCGACCGACAACACCTGGTCAAGCGTGATTTCCTGCCCAATGTCAGCCGGTATCTGTTCTATCTTGAGTTTTTGGCCGGCGGCAACACGATACTGCTTGCCCCCGGTTTTTATGACCGCGTACATGTGGAAGTTTCCCGTTTTACAAAATTGTGCTTGTTAAAGCAGCGTTTCAAAGACAATGCAAAGCTATTTAGTTTAGTGCGTAAAGCCTTGTATTGTCAATTGGTGTGTGCATCCGTTATCGTATGCCGAACCCGTATTCTGGAGAATCAAGATGACTGAGCAGGCAGCGCATTCCGCCGACTGGCTGGCCGGGCAGCGCGCACCCATGATCGCGCTGCTGGAAACCCTGGTGAATATCGATTCCAACTCCTACGATCGCGATGGTGTGGTGGCGGTCTTCCGGCAACTGGAAGCTTTCTTTCGCGACCAGGGCATTGCAGTGCAGTGGCATGAGCACGAGGGACGGCCTGCAGCCCTGAGTGCCCGCGTGGCCGGGCGTGATGCCGGTGCCGGCAGCGTCCTGCTGATGGGGCATTGCGATACGGTGTTTCCCGCCGGAGAAGCGGCACGGCGGCCGTTTACGGTGCGCGGTGCGACCGCCCACGGCCCGGGTGTGGCCGATATGAAGTCGGGTGTTGTGATGAACGCCTATGTTCTGGCGGCGGCGCAGCAGGCCGGTGGTCTGGCGCATGACGTCGTTGCCCTGTTCACCTGCGACGAGGAGATTGGCTCGCTGGATTCGCGCGCGACCATCGAAGCACTCGCTCAGGATGCAACGGCGGTTTTCAATGCCGAGGCCGGGCGACCCGGCGGCGGAGCCGTCACCCATCGCAAGGGCGGCCTGTCCTTTGAATTGCGCGTGACCGGCAAGGCTGCGCATTCGGGCGGGAACTTCCAGGATGGCGCGAGCGCCATCCACGATCTGGCGCACAAGGTGGTTGCCCTGAGCGCGCTCACGGATCTGGAGGCCGGCCTGACGCTCAGCGTGGGATTGATCCGGGGTGGCACGGCAGCCAATACGGTGGCACCCGATGCCGAGTGCACCATAGACCTGCGCGTACCCACACCGGCGCTGCGCGATCAGGCTGTGGCGCGCATCCAGGAAATTGCCGATACCGTGCACGTGCCGGGTACGCGCGCCGAGCTGAAGCTGATTGCGGAGTTCCGGCCCATGGTGCCCACGCCGGCGTCCATGGCCCTGTTCGAGCATTACCGCAATTGCGGCCGGCAGTTCGGGCTGGATATCACCGCGCAATACAGCGGCGGCTGCGCGGATTCAGGCTTTACCGCCAGCATGGGGCGTCCCACAGTCTGCGCCACCGGTCCCGTGGGGGCCCACTACCATACGCTGGACGAAGTCACGGAGCTGGACACGATGGTACCGCGCGCCCGGACCCTGTTTGCCGCCATCCGGACACTGGCCGGGGCTAACTGCGATAGTCTGCGTTGATGCTGACGTAGTCGTGGGACAGGTCGCAGGTGTAGATCGTTTCGCTTGCGTTGCCGCGGCCCAGCGCGACCCGTACGAGGATTTCTTCCTGCCCCATCACACGCTGGCCGTCGGCTTCGCGATAGCCGGGGTGGCGTCCGCCCTGGCTTGCCACCAGCACATCGTCCAGCCACAGGCGTACCGTGGAGACGTCGAGATCATTGATGCCCGCATAGCCCACGGCTGCCAGGATGCGCCCCAGATTGGGGTCCGAGGCGAAGAATGCGGTCTTCACCAGCGGTGACTGGGCGATGGCATAGGCGACGGCAAGTGCCTCTTCGCTGCTGCCTGCGTCGCTGACTGTGATGGTGATGAACTTGGTGGCACCCTCGCCATCGCGCACGACTTTCTGCGCCAGATCAAGCGCCGTGACCGACAGGGCGTCGAACAGCGGCCCGTATCGCGGGTCGGCGTCAGATTCGATGTAGACGCTGCTTTCGCCGCTGGCGATGAGCATGAAGGCGTCATTCGTGGAGGTGTCGCCATCCACGGTGATGCGGTTGAAGGATACATCCGCCAGCCGGCGCACGGTATCGCGCAACAGGTGTGCCGACAGGCCGACATCGCAGGCCAGGAAGGCCAGGGTGGTGGCCATGTCGGGCCGGATCATGCCCGAGCCCTTGCTGATCCCCGTGATGGTGACGGTTTCCTCGCCCAGCATGATGCGCTGCGAGTGGATCTTGGGCAGGGTGTCGGTCGTCATGATGCTGTGCGCCGCATGAAACCAGTTGGCGCCGTCCAGCCCGTCAACCGCGTGTGGCAGGGCGGCGATGAGCCGGTCCACAGGCAGGGCTTCCATGATGACGCCGGTCGAGAACGGCAGTACCTGTTCGCTGCGGATGCCCAGCGCGTCGGCCAGGGCGTCACAGGTGCGTCGTGCATGCTGAAGGCCCTGGGCGCCCGTGCCGGCGTTGGCATTGCCGGTGTTCACCACCAGGGCGCGGATGTCGTGGCCTTTGGACAGGTGCTCCTGGCAGACCTGTACCGGCGCCGCCAGGAAGCGGTTGCGGGTGAACACGCCGGCGACCCGGCTGTGGCCCCCCAGGCGAAAGACGGTGAGGTCGTTGTGATCCGCCTTGCGAATGCCTGCGGCGGCAATGCCGAGCTCCACGCCGGCAACGGCATGGATGTCGGATTCTGAAGGGATGTGCAGCTTGACGGCCATGGTGATGCGAAGTCCTGTAGGCATGTTGGCTTGGTGGTCATGCACGCCTGCAGGCCTGGCCGACCGTATCTAATGTCGGATACCGAGCTGCGGGCGGATCGAGACCTTGAGTTCACCCAGCGTGTTGAACAGCTCAACGCGGTCTGATTCGGGCAGCCCCGAAAACATGCTGCGTATCCACCGTTCATGCGCCTGCGCCATTTTAGCGAAAGTTCTGCGGCCGCTGGGCGTGAGGCGGATGAGAGAGCTGCGGCGATCGGTGGCAACCTTGACGCGCTCGACCAGGCCTTCCTTTTCGAGCTGATCGGTGATGCCCGTGATGTTGCCGTTGGTGACCATCATGCGGCGCGAAAGCTCGCTCATCTTCATGCCTTGCGGGACGCGCTGCAACTGTGCCATCATGTCGAATCGTGGCAGGGTGGTACCGAAACTGGAACGCAGCCGACTGCGTACTTCGCCTTCTATCAGGTTGCAACAGCTCAGCATGCGCAGCCACAGGCGCAGATCCTGATGATCGTCGGGTACAGTGCGGCTTTCCAGATCGGGAAAATCCTTTGATACCACGTCAGAGTCGATGATGCCGTTCATGCGATGTCCTAGTCAGTACGCGGGTCGATGTCCGGCCCGATGCACGGTTCAATGCGCAGGCCGTAACCGCTCGGAACCCAATAATAATTTTAATCTTGAAGAACATCATAGTCGGCGATCAGAGCGTATTCCTTTAGCTAGATCAAGTCAATGCGAAATATTTGAGAATCAAGCGATTCTGCCGGCGGGCGCATGCGCAGCGGGGTTTGCGTCATGAGAGTGCTGTGCATCGGGGGAGGGCCGGCCGGCCTGTACTTTGCCGCGCTGCTCAGGCGCGCCCGGCCCGACATCGCCGTGCGTGTGCTGGAGCGCCAGCATCAGGACCAGCGCAAGGGTTGGGGGCTGGTGTTCTCGGAAGCAGCGCGCGCCGCCTTGCGCAGTGCCGATCCGGAATCCGCAGCGCGCATCGATGCCGCCCTGTGTCACTGGGACGAGATCGATATCCATTTCAGGGACAGTCATCAGCGGGTGGCCGGCCATGGCTTCAGCGGCATTGGCCGCCGTCGCCTGATCAGCATTCTGGAGGACCGCTGCCGTGAGCTGGGTGTGGAGCTTGTGCACGGCACGGCGGTGACTGACGTCGCCCTGGCGGCACAGCAATGGCAGGCCGACCTGGTCGTTGCCGCCGATGGTGCGGGCAGCAGTGTTCGCGAGCGCCATGCCCAAGCCTATGGCCCACGGTTCCAGCGCGGCGATTGTCGCTACCTGTGGCTGGGCACGCGCAAGACCCTGGATGCGTTTACCTTTATCTTCGTCGAAACGCCTTCGGGCTGGTTCCAGGCTCACGCCTACCCTTTTGCCCCGGGCCTTTCCACTTTCATCGTCGAGACGCCGCAAGCCACCTGGCGTGCAGCCGGGCTGGACCGCATGAGTCAACAGGAGGTGCTCGACACCTGCCAGGCGCTGTTTCGCCCATGGCTGGGGGATCAGCCCCTGCTTGCCGGCGCCCAGGATGTACGGCAGTGGCAGTGCTTTGTCACGCTGGAGTGCGAGCATTGGGTGCACCATCCCGATATGCCCGACGGACGTTGCGTGCCGGTGGTTCTGATGGGCGATGCCGCGCACACAGCGCATTTTTCCATTGGTTCGGGCACGTCTCTGGCCATGGGTGACGCCATGGCCCTGCAGGCGGCCCTGTGCCGGCCGGATACGACGCTGACGGCGGCCCTTGGCGGGTATGAGCATGCGCGGCGCACGCAGGCGCTGCGCCTGCGCAATGCCGCACGCAACTCCAGGCAATGGTTCGAAAGCGTGGCCTGGCACGCGCGCCTCGAACCCGGCCAGTTTGCCTATTCCCTGCTGACTCGCTCCCAGCGCATCTCGCACGAGGGCCTGCGCCGGCGCGATGCCGCCTGGCTGGACGCCCACGAGCGCCGCCTGGCAATGCAGGCCGGGCTGTCGCCGTCGCCGGATGCGCCCGCACCCTTGCCCATGCATCTGCCCTGGGTGGTGCGCAGCGTCCGTCTGCGCAACCGTATTGTGGTCTCGCCCATGGCCATGTACTCTGCAAGAGACGGGGTTCCGGGCGACTTCCATCTGGTGCATCTGGGCAGCCGTGCCATGGGCGGGGCGGGGCTGGTCATGGTGGAAATGACGGCCATATCGCCCGAGGCGCGCATCACGCCGGCCTGTCCCGGCCTGTGGAACGATGCGCAGGGCGCCGCCTTCCGGCGTATTGTCGACTTCGTGCATGCGCACAGTCCGGCTGCGCTGGGCATGCAGCTGGGCCATGCCGGCCGCAAGGGGGCGACGCGACCGGGCTGGGAGGCGGCGGATCTGCCGCTGGAAGAGGGCGCCTGGCCGCTGGTGTCGGCTTCTGCGCTACCGTATATCGAGGGCCTGTCCCAGACACCCCGGGCCCTCACACGTGCACAGATGGACGCGATCCGGGATGATTTCGTCGCGGCCACGCGGCGCGCGGCAAACGCCGGTTTCGACTGGCTGGAGCTGCATTGCGCCCATGGCTACCTGCTGTCCAGCTTCCTGTCGCCGCTCACCAACCGGCGCAGCGATGCCTACGGCGGCAGTCTTGAAAACCGCCTGCGCTACCCGCTTGAAGTCTTTGCGGCCATGCGCGCCGTCTGGCCTGCCCACCTGCCGATGTCAGTGCGCATCTCGGCCCATGACTGGGTCGAAGGGGGCACGCAGCCGGAAGATGCCGTCCGGATGGCGCGCTGCTTCCATGCCGCCGGTGCGGATATGGTGGATTGCTCGTCGGGCCAGGTCAGTCCGGCGCAGCAGCCCGAATACGGGCGTCTGTATCAGACGCCGCTGGCCGATCGCGTGCGCAATCAGGCGGGGGTACCCTCGATTGCCGTGGGTGCAATCACGGATGCCGATCAGGTGAATACCATCATTGCCGCCGGCCGGGCCGATCTGTGTGCGCTGGCGCGCCCCCATCTGGCCGACGCGGCCTGGACATTGCGCGAGTCGGCGCGCCTGGGCGCACAGGGGGTGGAATGGCCCGTGCAGTACCGGGCCGGACAGCGTCAGCTCGAGTCTCTGGCGGTGCGCGCACATGCCGGGGAGCGCGAGGACTGACACGTTCGAGGATGCCGATGCAAGCGAGTGCCCATATCGATACTTTCACCCGCGATCACCTGCCGCCGCGCGCGCAGTGGCCGGTCTTTCTTTTCGACGGCCTGCCCGACACGACCATGGCGCCCCGGCTGAATGCCGCCACGGCATTGCTCGAGACCGACGCTCACCGGGCCTGGCGCGAACGCATTGCGTTTCGCTGGCTCGAGGAGGGGCGCGAGCACACCCTGAGCTATCAGGCGCTTGTGCGGCTTGTCGATCGCATTGCCCATGTGCTGGTGGGTCCCATGGGGCTGGTGCCGGGCAATCGCCTGCTGCTGCGCGGTCGCAACAGCCCCCTCATGGCGGCCGCCTGGCTGGCTGCGGTCAAGGCCGGGCTGGTGACCGTGCCCACCATGCCGATGCTGCGCCGCAGCGAGCTGCGCATCATCATGGACAAGGCGAGGGTACAGGCCGCCCTGTGCGAAACTTCGCTGCTCGGGGAACTGCAGGCCGCCTGTGCCGTTCCTGGGCAGTCCGATATCCCGCCCGGAGGCATTCTTGGCTTTGGCGGTGCTGCCGACGAGGGTCTGGAAGCCCTGCTGCCCGCCATGCCGGCCACGTTCAGCGCCTGCGATACGGCCGGCGACGATGTCTGCCTGATTGCCTTTACCAGCGGCACTACGGGCGAGCCCAAGGCCTGCCTGCATTTTCACCGCGACATCCTTGCCATGTGCGATACCTTTGGCCGGCATGTGCTGCGTCTGGTGCCCGATGACATCGTCATCGGCACGCCGCCGCTGGCCTTCACCTTTGGTCTGGGCGGGCTGCTGTGCTTTCCCCTGCATGCCGGCGCTTCGACGGCGCTGGTGGGGCACGAGGGGCCTGAGGTGCTGATGGCGCAGATTCGCACACTGGGCGTGACGACGCTGTTCGGCCCGCCCACGCTGTACCGCCAGATGGCGGCGAACATGCCGGAAGGCGGGCTGCCCAGCCTGCGCCTGTGCGTCTCGGCCGGCGAAGCCCTGCCCGATGCCACGCGCCGTCTGTGGAAGCAGGCGAGCGGCATCGAGATGCTGGACGGTATCGGCGGCACCGAGATGATGCATATCTATATCGCCAGTGCGCCCGATGCGGTACGTCGCGGTGCCATCGGGCGCGTCGTTCCCGGCTACGAGGCGCGGGTGGTCGATGCGCAGATGCAGTCCGTGCCGCCGGGCACGGTGGGGCGTCTGGCCGTGCGCGGGCCCACCGGTTGCCGTTATCTGGCGGATGCACGCCAGACGGAATATGTCCAGCAGGGCTGGAACCTGACCGGTGATCGCCTGTTCTGTGACGAGGACGGCTATTTCCATTATCAGGCGCGCAATGACGACATCATTGTCTCGGCCGGCTACAGCATTGCGGCACCTGAAGTCGAGGATGCCCTGTTGAGTCACGAGGCGGTTGCAGAGTGCGCCGTCGTGGGGCGCCCGCATCCGCTGCGCGGCACCATCGTCCATGCCTTCGTGGTATTGCATCCGGGCTGGACGCCCGGAAGCGAGATGGCCCTGCAGCTTCAGGCGCATGCACGACGCTGCGTTGCGCCGTACAAATACCCGCGGGCGATTACCTTCGTCGACCGGCTGCCGCGCAGCCCGACCGGCAAGCTGCAGCGTTTTGCGCTGCGAGATGCAGATAATCCCAACCGCCCCGGCTAACGCTCCGTCACCAGCCGGGCGAGCACGGCTTCGGCATGATCCAGGGTTTCGTCGATGATGGCATCATCGTGGGCTGCCGAGACGAAGCCCGCCTCGAAAGCGGACGGGGCCAGGTGGACGCCGGCCTCGAGCATGCCGTGGAAGAAGCGGTTGAACATTGCCGTGTCGGCCGCCGAGACTTCGGCGAAGCTGGTGGGGATGTCGGGCGTGAAGTAGATGCCGAACATGCCGCCCACGGCATCGGCGCACAGGCTGATGCCCACCGCATTCGCCCTTTCCGTGAGGCCCTGGGCCAGGCGTTGCGTCTGTGCGCCCAGACGCTCGTAGAAGCCGGGCTCGCCGACGAGCTCCAGCGTGGCCAGACCGGCGGCCACGGCCACGGGGTTGCCTGAGAGCGTGCCCGCCTGATAGACGGCGCCCAGGGGCGCGATGTGATCCATGATGTCCGCGCGGCCGCCGAAGGCGCCCACCGGCATGCCGCCGCCGATGACCTTGGCGAGCGTCGTCAGGTCCGGCGTGATGCCCGTCAGTCCCTGAACGCCTTGCGGTCCGACACGGAAACCCGTCATGACTTCGTCGAAGATGAGCAGGGCGCCGTGCCGGGTGCAGCGTTCGCGCACTTTTTCCAGGAAGCCGGGCACGGGGCGCACCAGATTCATGTTGCCCGCAATGGGCTCCAGAATGACGCAGGCAATGTCTTCGCCCTGTTCCTCGAAAGCCCTGTCGATGGCGTCCAGATTGTTGTAGTCGAGCACCAGGGTGTGCTGCACGAATTCCGCAGGCACGCCCGCCGATGTGGGGTTGCCGAATGTGAGCAGGCCCGAGCCGGCCTTGACGAGCAGGCTGTCGGCGTGGCCGTGATAGCAGCCCTCGAACTTGATGATCTTGTTGCGCCCCGTGGCACCCCGGGCCAGACGGATGGCGCTCATGGTTGCTTCGGTGCCGGAGCTGACCAGGCGCAGCTTCTCCATGGACGGCAGCCGCCCGGAAATGGTTTCCGCCAGCTGGATTTCCGCTTCGGTGGGGGCGCCGAAGGACAGGCCCCTGGCCGCGGCCTGCTGCACGGCCTCGACCACCTTTGGATGGGCATGGCCCAGGATGGCCGGGCCCCAGGACCCGATATAGTCGATATAGCGCGTACCGTCGGCATCCCACAGCCAGGGGCCTTCGGCGCGCGCGATGAATCGAGGCGTGCCGCCGGTGGAGCGAAAGGCGCGCACGGGTGAATTGACACCGCCGGGAATGTGGCGGGAGGCGCGTTCGAAAAGTTCCGGATTGCGTGACATGGCAGTAGATTCAGACAGTAGTTGATGTGAAGAGGCCGGGTTTGCCGGCCGTCAGGCGTAGAGTGCCTGGCAGGCGGCTGCGGCCGCGCGGATGTCGGGGGCCTCGAAGAGCCCGCTGATCAGGGCCAGGCTGTCGGCGCCGGCCGCCACCACGGGGGCGGCATTACCGGGCGTGATGCCGCCGATGGCGCAGATGGCCACACGCCGTTCGCCGGCCGGGGTGATGTTTTCGACAAGCGCGCGCGCCTGTGTGATCACTTCCAGCGGTACACGCACGGCATCGGGCTTGATCGGGGAAGGATAGACGGCGCCAAAGGCGATATAGTCTACCCCGGCGTCGATGGCCTGCCGTGCGCGTTCGATATCGCTGTAGCACGAGGAGCCCACGATTCTATCGTCACCCAGGGCCAGCCGTGCGTCGGCGATGGTGCCGTCATCACGGCCGACGTGCACGCCATCGGCATCGATCATGGCTGCCAGGCGCCAGTCGTCGTTGATGATGCATAGCACACCCAGTTGACGGCAGTGATCCTGGATGCGTCGTGCCTGTGCCAGGCCCTGGGCGGCATCGAGATGCTTGCGCCGCCATTGCAGGGCGACCATGCCACCCCGGGCCGCCTGATCGATGGCATGCAGCAGTCTGTCGGTATCGTCCCATTCGGGGGTGATGCCGTACAGCCCCCGGGGAAAGCGGATTGAGTCAGTCATGATGATTGGCTGCGATCAAGCAGCAGATGGCCCATGCCGGGTTGGAAATGGCGTGCGCGAAGTGGTTGCGCACTTTGCAGGGCGCGCTCGACGGCCACGGGCATGGCGTGACCTGCGGCGAGTTCCGCCGTGATGGCGCAGGCGATGGGACCTTCGGTATCGAGCACGCGTGCGGGCATGCCCTCGCTGGGCCAGCTGTGTGCCTGATGACCGGCGCCCAGCAGGACATGACCCTGCTGACCGGGGCGCAGCGGCTGATCGCAGGCCAGCAGCCACTCGGCACCGTGCTCGAACAGGACGTCGCCTGCCTGTTCGACCGAGGCATCGGGCAGCAGGCCCTGGCTGGCCCACCGGGCCAGTATATTGCCCTGGGTGACCACCAGATCGGTCTGGGGCAGCAGCAGTTCGAACAGTGCCAGCTGGGCATCCTCGGCGTCGATATCTTCGGCCAGCGACTCATAGGGAATATGCCCCGGCTGCAATACCAGGGGCAGGTGGCTGTAGTCCGCCGCAATCTGCGCAATCACGCTGACCGTCTCGCTGGTGTATACCGGTCCGATCTTGAGCGCCTTGACGGGCATGTCCTCGAGCAGGCAGCGCGCCTGGTCGTCCAGCAGCTCGGGCGGGCTGGGCTGGATGTCCTCGACACCGGCGCTGTCGCGCACCAGTGTGGCGGTGAGCGCACCCAGCGCATGGCAGCCCAGGGCTGCGCAGGTAACCGCGTCTGCCGGAAGGCTACTGGCACCGGTTGGGTCAAACGGGCCGAAAATAAGAACCAGAGAAGGTTGGAGTGCCTGCACCAAGGTGAATTTCCAAGATGAATTCGCGTGAATTCGCCGATGTTCGATGGAAAATGTGAACATCAGGCATTGATTTTAGTAAGATGGCCTCCATTTTAATCCATGAACGTCTGTACAAGGCTTTCCGGCCGCAGACGGTTTCATAGAATGAGTGATCTTGAAATGCGTACCTGGATGTGTCTGATTTGCGGCTGGATATATGATGAGGAGGCGGGCCTCCCGGAAGAAGGCATTGCGCCGGGAACCAAATGGGAAGATGTACCGCCAAACTGGGTATGCCCCGAATGCGGCGCGCGCAAGGAGGATTTCGAGCTGATCGAGATCTGAGCGCAATCCGCAGGGGCCAACGCTATTGCGGAGAATGTCATGTCAAACCCCAAGGACCATAAAGATCTCGACGCCGGTGAAACGCATGTCAGCCTGGCCGGTCAGTTCCTGCTTGCCATGCCGGGCATGGTCGGGGGTTCACTGGCCAACACGGTCATCTATATCTGCGAACATACCGAAGAAGGCGCACTGGGTCTGGTGGTGAACCGGCCCACCGATCTCACCGTTGGTGACTTGCTGCAGCGCATAGAGCTGGATCTGGCCCTGGAAATCGGGCCGGTCAAGGATGCGCCGGTGTTTTTCGGCGGCCCTGTCCAGACCGACAGGGGTTTCGTGCTGCATACGCCTTCGGGCAGCTATACCTCCAGCGTGCGCATGGGGCCCATGGCACTCACGACATCGCGCGACGTGCTCCAGGACGTGTCCCAGGGGCAGGGGCCGGCGCGCCTGATGGTGTCACTGGGTTATGCAGGCTGGGGCGCGGGCCAGCTCGAGAGCGAGATCGTGCGCAATGCCTGGCTCAATGTTGACGCCACACAGGAGATCCTCTTCGACGTGCCCGCCGAGCAGCGCTACGAGGCGGCACTGTCGCAGCTCGGCATAGAGCCCGCCATGCTGATGTCCCAGGCGGGGCATGCCTGAGCACCTGCTGCTGGCATTTGATTTCGGGCTGCGCAGGATAGGCGTGGCCGTGGGCAACACGCTCACGCGCCAGGCGCGCCCCTTGTGCATCATCGGTGCGCAGACGCGCACACAGCGTTTCGACCAGATCCAGGACCTGCTCCGGCAGTGGCAACCCGACCGTGTCATCGTCGGTCTGCCGCTCACGCTCGAGGGTGGTGAGCAGCCGGCCACGGCGCAGGCGCGCCGCTTTGCCAACCAGCTGCGCGGCCGTTTCGGCATTGCGGTCGAGCTGGTCGACGAGCGCCATTCCAGCATGGAGGCGCAGCAGATCCTGGGCAATCACGACGCGGATGATGCCATGGCTGCAGCCGTCATACTGCAGCGTTATCTGGATGGCACGACACCTGTACCAGATGGCGGTCATGCAGGCGCATGGCCGTGAGTTCGCGCCCCCAGACGCAGCCGGTGTCCAGACAGATCAGGTGGGGGCGCATCATCAGGCCAAGCACCGACCAGTGGCCGAACACAATCGTGTCGTTGGCGGTGGCGCGGTTCTCCAGTTCAAACCATGGAAGATATTCCGCCGTGATGACGGGCTTGCCCTTGTGCTTGAAGTCCATGCGCCCGTCGGGCGTACACATGCGCAGGCGGGTCAGTGCATTGACGATCACGCGCAGGCGCCGCGTGCCGCGCAGCGCCTCGCGCCAGCGCCTTGGCTTGTTGCCGAACAGATCGGCCAGGGTGTCCTGCCAGTCGGGCGCGCGCAGCGCCGTTTCGAGTTCGCCCGCCAGCGCCAGCGTGCGGGCCACCGTCCATTGCGGCAGCACCCCGGCGTGCACCATCAGGTGGCCCTGCTCGTAGTGGGCCAGCGGCCGGTGGCGCAGCCAGTCCATGCAGTCGGCGGCGTCGGGGGCGCTCAGCAGTGCGTCCAGCGTATCGGACTTGCCCGGTTCGCGATGGCCGGCGAAGACCGCCAGGGTATGGATGTCGTGATTGCCCAGCACGCAGCTTGCACGCTCGCCCAGGGCCATCACCGCCTTCAGGGTGCCCAGTGAATCCGGCCCGCGATTGACCAGATCCCCGCAGAACCAGAAGCGCGCACGCGGGTCGGCAGTGATCTCGGGGTGGGCGAGCAGCCGCTCCAGGGCGCAACGGCATCCCTGAAGGTCGCCGATGACCCAGACAGGTGCCGTAGCGCTTTCAGGCACGCTGGCGCAACCGTTTGACATTGTGGCGGTTTTCCATGATCAGCAAGGTGGCGAAGGCGAGCAGGCCGGCGGCGATATTGGGTATCAATGCGGTTACCCAGGGTGCCCATTTGCCCAGCATGCCGACGTTCAGCGCGAGCTGGTTGACCATGAAGAAGGCCACACCCAGCAGGATGCCGATGAAGACCTTGCCGCCCACGCCGCCGCGCCGGGTCTGCATGAAGCTGATGGGTGCCGCAATGGTGATCATCACCAGCAAGGTGAACGGGTAGGCGAACTTGCGCCACAGGGCCACGCGCTGTCGATCCGTCTGCAGGTGATTGTTGTCGAGGTAATGGATATAGTCGAGCAGGGTGGCGATGGACATGCGCTCGGGCGTGAGTACCCGGGCGATCAGGCGCTCGGGGGTAAGGCTGGTTTCCAGCCGCCGGCTGGCCTGGGTGCTCTGGCGGGTGAGTGGTGCCTCGGGCGGTGTTGCATCGGCGAGTGCGTCCAGTGCATGGTCATCGATCTCGGTGCGCGTGACTTCGCGCAGCGTCAGCTCACCGGCGTGGAAGCGCCCGCCGGCGGCGTGGGACAGCGCCAGCAGCGTATTGTCCGCATCGAATTCGTACAGGGTGATGTCGCTGACATTGCCGCCGGTGAGCAGGTGACTGATGTTGATGATGCGCAGGCCATCATCGGGCGCAGTTTCGCGGAACCAGTAGCCGCTGTCCATGCGCGCGCCACCCGTGCGGCCCAGAAGGATCATGCTCGCCTCGCTGCCCTTGAGCTCGGCTGCCGGTGCAAGCACTTCGGACAGTGCGAACGCACCGCCGACCAGGGGCAGGGTGATGAGCCAGAGCGTGGCCAGCAGGCGCAGGCCGCTGACGCCGGATACGCGCAGGATGACGAGCTCGTTGCGTTGCGCCAGGCCGGCCAGTGCCAGGATGGCGCCGATGAGCAGGCCGATGGGCAGCAGATCGTACAGGCGCGTGGGTACCGCCAGCAGCTCCAGCGTGAACAGATTGATCAGGCTGAGCCGGCTGCCCAGGTTGTCGAGCTCCTCGATGAGTCCGAACAGGCTGAACAGGCCCAGCAGGGCCAGTAACACCACGGCGCCGGAGCGATAGATTTCCAGGGCGAGATAACGGCGTGCAGTGCGCATGGCGGGCTTTCAGTGGGATCGCACAAGCTTAACAAATTCAGGGAATGTCCACCTGCGGCATGCGCCGCAGCAATGTCTGGCTGTGCCGCGTCAGGAATCGGGTTGTGCCCTGTTCCTCGTAGTAACGCGGGTTGGGCAGCATGGCCGCCAGGCGCGCGGCCTGGGCGGCCGACAGCTTTGCGACCGAGGTGCCGAAGTGCTGCTGCGCCGCCGCCTGGGCGCCGAAGGTGGTTTCGCCCCATTGGGCCACGTTCAGATAAAGCTCCAGGATGCGCCGTTTGCTCATGACGACCTCCAGCATCAGTGCCAGTATCAGTTCCTGGGCCTTGCGCCGGTAGCTGCGCGAGGAGGACAGGAAAAGGTTCTTGGCCAGTTGCTGGGTGATGGTCGAGCCGCCGCGACGCCGGCTGCTGCCTTCGGCGGCCTGTTGCCGGTTCCAGGCCCAGGCCTGGCGCATGGCGGCCCATTCCACACCGCTGTGCGCCATGAATCCGGAATCCTCGGACGCCACCACGGCGCGCTTGAGGTGGGGGCTGATATGGTCGTAGTCCACCCATACCCGGGCGATGGACGCTTCCTTGCCCTGGATGCGCAGCTCGCTGCGCGCCGCATCAATGAAGGCGGTGGAGCCGGGATTGCGGAAACTCAGCCAGATCACCATGACGAGCAGCCCGAACTGGTAGAGCAGGAAGGCGAACAGACCCAGAAGCAAGGCGGCCAGCAGCGTGCGCCAGGTCTTCCAGCGTCTCATTGTTGCATCAGGTGCCGGCGCAGGGCCTGGAGCACGGGGGCGATCCGGGGGCGAACGCCATGCCAGATCTCGAAGCTGACGGCGGCCTGCCCGACCAGCATGCCCAGGCCATCGGCGCATGATGCCGCCCCCTGGCGGCGTGCCTCACCCAGAAATGCCGTTTCCTGCGCGGCGTAGACCATGTCGTAGGCCAGGGCGCCGGCAGCATAGCTGAGCTGTACTGCCAGCGGACGATGGGCCGACAGGCTGCTCGAGGTGGCGTTGATGACCAGATCCCACTGTCCGGCGATGGTCGTGAGTGCGCCCGCACTGCGCGGTACGTCGACGGCGTAGTCCGCCATGTCGGCACATAGCCGCTCGGCCTTTTCCGGGCTGCGGTTGGCCACGTGGACCCGGGCGCTGCCGGCCTCGAGCAGCGCCGGCAGGGCGCCGCGCGCCGCGCCGCCCGCACCCAGCAGCAACACGCGCCGGCCCCGGGGGGCATGGCCCAGGCGCTCCAGATCCATCACCAGGCCCGCACCGTCGGTATTGCAGGCATGGATTGCACCGCTCGCGTCGATCCACAAGGTATTGGCGGCCCCGGCCAGACGCGCGCGCGGGCTCAGCCGCTCGCCGGCCAGCGTCCAGGTTTCCTCCTTGAAGGGCAGGGTGACGTTGAGCCCGCGTCCGCCTTCGCCGAAGAAGGTGTCCACCGTGGCACGGAAACCGTCCAGCGGCGCAAGGATTTTTTCGTACTTCAGTGCGATGCCGGTCTGTTGCCCGAAAGCGTGGTGAATCCAGGGTGACTGGCTATGGGCCACGGGATGGCCGATGACGGCGAAGCGCGGAATGGGAGCAGTAGTCATGGCAGGCGCGTTTCAAGTTCCTGATTCTGGAAGTGCCAGGTGCGCGTGATGGCCAGGATGTCGGTCTCACGCGCGATGGCGGGCGGCAGGGGCGCAAACGGGGCGGCCAGCTGGACAATGCGCTGGGCGGCCATGTTGAGTACCGCATGTTCGGATGGGCGGTCGAACTCCACGCGCATCAGGCTGCCGTCGGCGCGGATATGGACCGTGAGCTGCAGGCTGCCGTAGGTGCGCCCCCTGGCCTCGACCGGATAGTGCTCGGTGCCCAGTTGCTCGATGCGGGTGCGCCAGGATTCCAGGTAATGGGCATAGGCATCGGCCTGGGTGGACGGACCCACGAAGCGTTGTCGAGGCAGTGCATTGTAGTGTTCGACGCGCGCCTTGAGCGCGGCGATGCGTGCATTGATGATGAGGCTGTCCTGATCCCGCGCATCGCTGCCCGGTTCCGCATCGGAGGCAAGAAAGTCTTCCGTGGCCCGTGGCGGCGCAATGGCAAGCTGCGCTTCCAGGCGCTGCAGCAGCTGGCGCTGGGCTTCCTCCAGCTGTTGCTGGCGTTCGCGCAGGGCGGCCAGCACCACCTCGTCGGGCAGGGCTTGCGCTGTACGTGGCAGAGGGCTGGTGCTGATGCCCTCCGGCTGCTCGCCGCCGGCAAGCAGATCCGTCTGCGCGAGCAGCTGCGGCTCCAGCGGGGCCAGCGGCGTGGCGGCATTCACCAGGCCGACTTCCAGCGGGCGGCTGGCCGGCACGGCCGGGCGCGGCGCATGCAGCTGTATGGCCAGGGCGCCCGCGTGAAGCCCGAGCGAGATCAGCAGGGCAAGGATAAGGTGATCATTGCGCGGCGCGCGTGCGCGCAGCAGCAGGCTGGAGACCGGGGCCATGGCAAGAGGAGTGGCAGGACTCAGCCGGATACGACTTCACGCAGCCGGCAGTGCAATTCGAGACCAAGTTCGTCCACACCCAGTATATCCAGATTTACCTTTTCCCCGCGCTCCAGGGGCGGCAGCCCGGGCACGCGCACCACCAGCGGTGCACTGTCCAGTCGCACCAGATCGTCGCGCAGCACCGTGCCGCCCACCGTGCCCAGACCCTGCTGCTGAAACCAGCGAAGCGTCCAGTAGCGCTCCAGCGCGATCTGGTGGTCCTTCCATAGCCCGTATTGGGTGTCGAAACCGCTGATGATGGCAAACAGGTCGGCATCGCTCGGCTTGAAGGGCGCCACCAGGCGCGCCGACACGCCGTGCTCGGCGGCGGCCAGGATCTGCGACTGGTTGATGAGGTCCACATAGCGGCGCAGCGGCGATGTTGACCAGGCGTACTGGGGCACGCCGATGGCTTCATGTGGCAGCGGATGCGTGGACATGCGCACACGCCCGGCCTGCTGCGAGCGGTAGATGCCCGGAAGCCCATGCTCGTGCAGCAGCCCGCCCCACAGATTGTTGGCCAGGATCATGAATTCGGCCACGATGAGGTCCAGCGGCGCATCGCGCTCGCGCGGGACCAGGCGCACCGGTGTATCGGGATCATCGGCCGGGCCATCGAGCTCTATGCTGAATTCGATGCGATTGCTGCCTTCGGGACGCCCGCGCATCAGCTCGCGCTGGTGCATCAGGTGGCGTGCCACGCGCCACAGGGGACGCAGCCATTCCTCATGCGGCAGGCGGACGGCCGGGTCATCTAGGCTTTCCGGCGTGACCAGGCCTGCAAACAGGCTGTGATGCAGGTTGTCGGCCACGCGGATGTTCTCCAGGCGGCTGTTCCAACCCAGAACTTCGCCCGTTTCCAGATTCATCTGCACGTAGAGCGAGAGCACGGGACGCACTTCGCCCGCCTGCAGGGAAAAGGCGCTGATGATGTCCTGGGGCAGCATGTTGATGCGCTCGCCCGGCATGTAAACGGTGGCCATGCGCTTGCGCGCCAGCGCATCGGCCTTGCTGCCGCGCGTGACCGCCAGTGCGGGCACGGCAATATGCACGCCCGCCTCAACCCTGTCGCCGTCCAGGATGCGCACCGACAGGGCGTCATCGATTTCGGTCGTCTGGCTGTCATCGACCGAATACGCCGTCACTTCGGCCATGGGCAGGTCGAGGCGCGGGATATCGGCCTGTACCGGGGGCAGCTGCGTGCCCTTGGGGAAGTGCACGGAGAGGAAGCGGTGCTGCAGCAGGGCAAGCGGGTGGGGCCACACCTTGAGCGTCAGCAGGAGTTGCTCCGGCGATACCTTGAGCTCGCTCAGGGCCGCATCGAAGGCCTTCCATTCCAGCGATGCCTTGTCGGGGCGACCCAGGAATTCGGGTGCCACGCCGGCCAGGGCTTCGGGCAGTTCGCCGGCCACCATGGCCCGCGTCCATTCCGCTTGCTGCGCCTCCCGTTGCTGCTTCTTCTCGATGGCCGCCAGGGCCGCCTTCAGGATGTCGGGCGGTGCGGGCCGGTAACGTCCCTTGCCGCGCCGGTGAAAATAGGCGGGTGCGCTGTGCAGGGCATAGATGATTGCCGCCTTCTCGACGGCTGACGGCGGATGGCCGAAATAGTCTTCGGCAAACGCCGCGGCGTCGATATCGTCCTGCGGCGCGCACTCCCAGATGAAGTCGATATCCTGCTCGGCCGCGAGCGCCTGGGCCTGGCTGAGCAGCCCGGCGGGCGCGGGGGAATCGAACTCGAACAGCACACTGCTGCGCTTGATCTTGCTGCGCTTGCCGCTTTCGGATTCGACATGCAGGCTGGCATCGGTCCGGGAGAAGATCTTTTCGGCCTTGAAGCTGCCGCCGTCTTCATAGAATACATAGAGGGTCATGACAAATCCCCGTCGGGGTCCGGTGCGAGGGCGAATTCGAGCACCTCGGACAGCCAGCGCGCAAAATCGGAAATACTGTGGTTGCCGCCGTCCAGGATATGGCCCTGGCTGCCGGCATACCATTCGGCCATGTCGCGCCAGTCGAGCACTTCATCGCCCTTGCAGGCAAGCAGGTAGTAGCGCCCGGGCCGTGCCGGGCGCCGGCGACCGAGCGCCGCAAGCTCGTCCAGGTGCGCCTGGCAAAACTCTACGGGCTCCGCGCTGTGGAAGCGCGTCTGCGTGCCCAGGTAGGCGGCGAGCGTGCGCGCCGGATTGGTGGCCGGGTTCAGGACCACGGCGCGGCATTGCCACTGCTCGGCCAGATGGGTGGCATAGAAGCCGCCCAGCGACGAGCCGATGATGACCAGCTCGCGCGCCGGATCCAGGCCTTGCTCGCGGGCCTGCTCCACTTTCGCGTTGCACAGGGCCATGACCTCGGCCGGGCTCATGGGCAGCTGCGGGCACACCCATTGTGCCGACAGGCCGTGCTGTTCCATGGCCTCGGCAAGCAGGCGCGCCTTGAACGAGGCGGGCGAAGACAGGAAACCATGCAGGTAGAGAATCATGTGGGGCCTCCATGGGTGTCGGCTGGATGGATGTCGGCAAGGCGCGTGAGCAGGCGCTCGTGCAGGCCGCCGAAGCTGCCGTTGCTCATGATGACGACGGCGTCGCCGGGCTGCGCCGTGGCGGCAAGGTGTTTGGTGAGCGCTTCCACGTCATCCCAGCAGGTGGCGCGTTCGCCCAGTGGTGCAAGTACGTCGGCCGGGTTCCAGCCCAGGGCGTGGCGGCCGCTCGCCGCGCCGAAGCAGGCGACCAGATCGGCAGCGACCAGTGCGTCGGGCAGGCGTGCGGCCATGGTACCGAGCTTCATGGTGTTGGAGCGGGGCTCGAGCACGGCAATGATGCGTGCCTGCGGCTTCAGGCGGCGCAGGCCTTCCAGTGTCAGCGCGATGGCTGTGGGGTGGTGGGCGAAGTCGTCATAGACTTCGATGCCGGCCGGCGCGCCGCGCAGTTCGAGGCGGCGCTTCACGCCGGTAAAGCCCGACAGGGCTTCGATGGCCTGTGCGGGACTGATGCCCAGGTGGGCGGCTGCGGCGATGGCCGCAAGGGCGTTGCGCTGGTTGTGCTCGCCCGCCATCGACCACTGGACGCGCCCCAGGGGGGTGGTGCCGGAGCCGGCGGCGCCGCCTTCATGGACGACATCGAAATGGCCGCGGGCATCGGCATTGGCGGCTTGCCACTGTCCTTCGGGCCCGAAGGATTGCACCGGCGTCCAGTGGCCCTGTGCCAGGACACGGTCCAGGGCTGCATCGGGTGCCTGGCGGATGATGAGTCCGGCGGCGGGAACCGTGCGCATCAGGTGATGGAACTGGGTTTCTATGGCAGCCAGGTCGGGAAAGATGTCGGCGTGGTCGTATTCGACATGATTCAGGATGAGCGTGCGCGCCCGGTAGTGCACAAACTTCGAGCGCTTGTCGAAGAAAGCGGTGTCGTATTCGTCGGCCTCGATCACGAAGGGGTGGTCGGGCGCACGCAGGCGCGCCGACAGCGCCAGGCCGGGGGCAATGCCACCGATCAGGAAGCCGGGGTCCCGGCCGGCCTGCTCCAGTATCCAGGCCAGCATGGCGCTGGTGGTCGTCTTGCCATGCGTGCCGGCCACGGCAAGCACATGACGGCCCTGCAGTACCTGCTCGCCCAGCCATTGCGGGCCCGAGACATAGGGCAGGCCCTGGTCGAGAATCGCCTCCATGAGCGGATTGCCGCGCGAGACGACGTTGCCCACCACGTACAGGTCGGCACCGAGCGCCGTCTGTGTGGCATCGAAACCTTCGATCAGGCGTATGCCCTGTTCCTCGAGCTGGGTGCTCATGGGCGGGTAGACGCCGCTGTCACAACCCGTGACGGTATGACCTGCAGACCGGGCGATCAATGCCAGACCGCCCATGAAAGTGCCGCAGATTCCCAGAATGTGCAAATGCATCGCTGTCCTCCGTGCGGTATTTTAGACGCCGCCCCAAGTCCTGTCTGCCCGACGCCGGGGTGCTATCATGCCTGCATGGAAAAAACGACGATTCCTGTCATGGGGCACGCGCAGCTGCGGCGTCGCGTCGTGCTTGCCGGTGCCGGCTTGCTGGCACTGGGTGTTACCGGCGCAGCGCATGCCGCTGCGGGGCCGGTCCAGATACTGTATGGGCGCGAATTTCCTGATCTGCAGGCGCGCATCACACCCATGTCCTCTTTCCTGGGGGCGCCCCTGCTGCTCAACTTCTGGGCCAGCTGGTGTGCGCCCTGCGTACGCGAGATGCCGGATCTCGATGCCCTGCATCAGCGCCATCCCCACGTGCAGGTGGTGGGTCTGGCGGTGGATACGGCGGACAATGTGCGCCGCTTCGGGGAAAAAGTCCAGGTGTCCTATCCCATTCTGGTGGCCGGTCATCCGGGCATCGCGCTCATGAAGCAACTGGGCAATCCGCGCGGCGGCCTGCCATTCACCGTGCTGTTCGATGCGCATGGCAGCATCAGCCGGCACTGGCTGGGCGAGGTCGATCCGGAGCGTCTGGATACCATCATGGCGGGGCTGGGGAAAAGCGCATCCGGGCAGTAGGGTTTTCGGGTCTTGAAATGGACAAAACCCGTGAATTGGCGTACAAAGGCGGTCTGTACCGAACAGAACTCCCCAATGGCGCATCACATTCTTGTCGTGCACGGGCCCAACCTCAATCTGCTGGGCACGCGTGAACCTGACGTGTACGGTCACCAGACGCTGCCAGACATCAATGCGCGCCTGCAGGCCATCGCGTCGGCGGCCGGTGCCCATTGCCAGGCCTTCCAGAGCAATCATGAAGGCGAGCTGGTGGATCGCATCCAGGCGGCGGCGCATGATGGCACGGACTTCATCCTCATCAATGCCGGGGCCTACACGCACACCAGCGTAGCCCTGCGCGACGCCCTGGCGGCAGTCGCCATCCCCTTCGTGGAAGTGCATCTTTCCAACGTCCACCAGCGCGAATCCTTTCGGCACCAGTCGTATCTGTCGACGCTGGCCAGGGGCGTCATTGTGGGTCTGGGCGCATTCGGTTATGAGGCGGCCCTGCAATATGCCCTGGCGCAGGACGCATAGCAAACACACGGAAACACTCGCAATGGATCTCAGAAAACTGAAAACCCTGATCGATCTGGTCTCGGAGTCGGATATTGCCGAGCTTGAAATCACCGAAGGTGACGGCAAGGTCAGAATCGTCAAGGCAACGCCGCCGCCCCAGCAGGTGGTCGTGATGCCCGAGGCGGTCGCACCGGCCGCCATGCCCGCGGGTGCGGCGGTCGTCGCCGCGGCTGCCGGCACACCGGCAGCTGCAGCGCCCCAGGCGCCGGAAGGCCATGCGGTGAAGGCGCCCATGGTAGGTACTTTCTATCGCGCGCCCAACCCCGGTGCCACGCCCTTCGTCGAGGTCGGGCAGGCGGTCAAGGAAGGCGACCCCCTGTGCATCATCGAGGCCATGAAGCTGCTCAACGAAATCGAGGCGGACAAGACGGGGGTGGTGCGCGAGATCCTGGTCGAGAATGGCGAGCCTGTCGAATACGGCCAGCCCCTGTTCGTGATCGGCTGACGCATGTTTGAAAAAGTACTGATCGCCAATCGAGGCGAAATTGCGTTGCGCATCCAGCGTGCCTGCCGCGAGATGGGCATACGCACGGTGGTGGTGCATTCCGAAGCCGATCGCGAGGCCAAGTATGTGCGCCTTGCCGATGAGTCCGTCTGCATCGGCCCGGCGGCGCCCCGTGACAGCTATCTGAACATGCCTGCCATCATCGCGGCAGCCGAAGTCACGGATGCCGAGGCCATTCACCCCGGCTATGGATTTCTGGCGGAAAACGCAGACTTTGCCGAGCGCGTCGAGAAAAGCGGTTTCGTCTTCATCGGCCCGCGCCCCGAGACCATACGCCTGATGGGTGACAAGGTCACCGCCAAGCAGGCCATGATGGATGCCGGCGTGCCGGTGGTACCCGGCTCGCCCCAGACCCTGCCGGATGATCTGGACGAAGTCCAGGCCATGGCGCGCGCCATTGGCTATCCGGTCATCATCAAGGCCGCCGGCGGCGGGGGCGGGCGCGGCATGCGCGTTGTCTATACCGAGGCGGCCCTGTTCAGCGCCGTTGCCATGACGCGCTCCGAAGCGGCGGTGGCATTCAACAATCCCGATGTCTACATGGAGAAGTACCTGGAAAATCCGCGCCACGTGGAAATCCAGGTGCTGGCCGACGGCGGACGCAACGCCATCTGGCTGGGCGAGCGCGACTGCTCCATGCAGCGGCGTCACCAGAAAGTGATCGAGGAGGCGCCGGCTCCCGGCATTGCGCGTCGCCTGGTCGAGCGCATCGGCGAGCGCTGCGTCGACGCCTGCAAGCGCATGGGCTACCGGGGTGCCGGCACCTTCGAATTCCTGTACGAGGATGGCGAGTTCTATTTCATCGAGATGAATACGCGCATACAGGTGGAGCATACGGTGACCGAGATGGTCACGGGCATCGACCTCGTGCGCCAGCAGCTTCTTATCGCGGCGGGCGAACCCTTCACACTGCGCCAGCGGGATATCAGCTTCAAGGGGCATGCCATCGAATGTCGCATCAATGCGGAGGACCCCTTCAAGTTCACGCCCAGCCCGGGGCGTGTCACCAACTGGCATACGCCGGGTGGCCCGGGTGTGCGCATGGACTCGCATGTGTTCAGCGGCTATGTCGTACCGCCGTATTACGATTCCATGATAGGCAAGCTCATCACCTATGGCGATACGCGCGAGCAGGCCATTGCGCGCATGGAGATTGCCCTGTCCGAGATGGTGGTTGACGGCGTCCAGACGAACATCGCCCTGCACCGCGAGTTGCTGCAGGATGCCCGTTTCGTGAAGGGCGGCACCAGCATCCATTATCTGGAACAGAAGCTGGCCCAGCGAACGGCCTGAGTCCGTCATGCAGGAACTGGTCCTCATCTGTCCGCAAGCCTCGGCCGAAGCGCTGGCCGACATCCTGTTCGAGGCCGGTGCGCTGTCGGTATCGGTGGAGGATGCGGACGGCGATACGCCCGATGAGGTTCCACTGTATGGCGAGCCGGGGCTGGAGCCCGCGCTGCCGGCCTGGCGGCGCAACCGCGTCGTGGCCCTGCTGCCTGCGGAGCAGGACGGGGCCGCGCTGATGCAGGCCGTGCATGATGCGGGCCTGGACGCGGAGCTCGAGGCCGAGCCCGAGTGGCGCAGCCTGGCCGAGCAGGACTGGGTGCGCATGACCCAGGGCCAGTTCGAGCCGCTGCAGATTGGTCCGCGCCTGTGGATAGTGCCCAGCTGGCATCGCAATGATCCCGGCCTGCAGGCGCTGGGCAGGGAGACCGTGCGCATAGAGCTCGATCCGGGCCTGGCATTCGGCACGGGCAGCCACCCCACCACCCATCTGTGCCTGGAATGGCTGCAATCCCATCCGGTGGAAGGCCGGAGCGTACTGGATTACGGCTGCGGCTCGGGCGTACTGGGCATTGCCGCACGCCTGCTGGGATCGGGGCCGGTGCGCGCCGTGGATATCGATCCCCAGGCCGTGCAGGCCACCCGCGACAATGCGGCCGCCAATCGCGTGGCGCTTCAGGCAATGCTGCCCGATGACCTGGACCCGGCCGGCGCCGACATTGTGCTTGCCAACATCCTGTCGGGGCCGCTCAAGGTCATGGCGCCCATGCTGAGCCGGCGCGTGCTGCCCGGCGGTTTTCTGGTATTGTCTGGCATACTCGACTGGCAGGCGCAGGAACTCATCGATGCCTATGCCCCGTGGCTTGCGCTTGAAGTCTGGAGGACGCGCGACGTCTGGGTCTGCCTGCACGGACAACAGCACGGACAACGCCCCGCCCATGATGATTCATGACTTGTGCCAACCATGGTGGAACTGACCACACAGTGTCCTCATTGCGGAACCCGCTTCCAGGCTAGCCTGGAGCAGCTGCAGCTGCGCAAGGGCTATATCCGCTGCCTGCATTGCGCCCATATCTTCGATGGCTACGAGGCCGTGGTAGCCGGCGATGCCGTTGCGTCCGCACCGGCGGCGCCGGCCGCATCGACGCCTGCTGCAGCAGAAGCGCAGAGACCACCGGCCACACCCTCGGTACTGCGCCGGCGCGGTGAGTTCACGATTTCCGGCGCCGAGCCGGCAGCCCCTGTACGCAGCGAACCCGTGGTTGCCGACAGTGCCGCCCGGCAGGATGATGCGGCACCCTCCCTGGTGCTCCCGCCGTCGCCGCATGTGCGCCGGGAGCGCGAGTATTCCGAAACCGGCCAACGCTGGGGCGCGTTTGTACGCATGTTGTGGCTGCTGCTCATCATAGTGGGCCTGGCTGCCTTGTTGGCGCAGGCGGCTTTCGTGTTTCGCGTCCAGCTGGCGGGGCAGTTCCCTGCGACACGGCCCCTGCTGGAGCGCCTGTGCGAGCCGCTGGGCTGCCAGGTCGCCTACGCCCGCCATCCCGAGCTCATCGTCATCACGCAATCTTCGTTGCAGCGCAGCAAGGTGATGGCCGCAGAAACGGATGCCAAGGCGCAGGAGGCGCCCGCGACGGACGCGACGGGCGCCGCGGCCACCGGGGGCGCCACCGAGGAAACGACGGCCTATGTGCTGAGCTTTACCCTGCGCAACCGTCATGGCGGGGCCCAGGAATGGCCGGTGGTGGTGCTCGAGCTCAAGGATGCGGCCGGCGCCACGGTGGCGCGGCGCAATCTGCCATCCACCACCTACCTGCCGCCGGATGTCCATGGCCAGCCCTTTCCCGCGAGCAGCGAGCGCCACGTGCGCCTGCCGCTGGAGATCCGCGGCCTGACACTCAACGGCTATCAGCTCACAACTTTCTTTCCCTAGGTGACCCATGTCGCAAGCAGTGCTGATCTGCGGCTCGCTGGCCTTCGATACGATTGCCGTCTTCGAGGATCATTTCAACCGGCATATCCTGCCCGACAATATCCACTCCCTGAGTGTGTCATTCTTCGTGCCGAGTCTGCGCAAGGAGTACGGCGGCTGTGCGGGCAACATTGCCTACAGCTTGCGCAAGCTGGGCGGGGAGCCCATTCCCGTGGGCACGGTCGGTGCCGATGCGGATGATTACCTCGCGCATCTGCGCAAGCTGGGCATAGACACCCGGCTGGTACAGGTCATCGATGATATGTACACGCCGCAGTGCTTCATCACTACCGATCTCGACAATAACCAGATTGCATCCTTCCATCCCGGCGCGATGCTGCGTTCCGCGGAAAACGATCTGAGCGGTCATGCCGCCGCCTGGGGCATTGTGGCGCCGGATGCGAAGGACGCCATGTTTGTCCATGCCGAACGCCTGTGCGCCCAGAACATTCCCCTGGTGTTCGACCTGGGTCAGGCCATGCCCCTGTTCGACGGTGAAGACCTGGCACGCATGATTGCCATGGCGGACATCCTCACCGCCAACGCGTATGAGGCCAGCGTCATCGAACAGCGCACGGGCCGCGATCTGCGCACCATCTCCGAAGGCATGCGTGCCGTCATTGTCACGCGCGGCGCCCGGGGTGCTTCCCTTTATGTGAATGGCGAGGAACAGGCGGTGGCAGCCATTCCTGCGGAAAAGGTGGTCGATCCCACGGGTTGCGGCGATGCCCATCGCGCCGGCCTGCTGTTTGGTCTGGTCCGGGGCTGGTCGCTGTACGAGGCCTGCTGCCTGGCGAATGTGCTCGGCAGCCTGAAGATTGCCTCACGCGGGCCCCAGAACCACGATGTACCGCTGGATGTGGTGCGCGCCCGTCTCAGGGATCATTACGGGATAGCCGCAAAGCTCTGAATCCCTGCGGGACAGCCGGGTCAAACGCCGAAGAGTATGAAGGCCATGTGCTGCAGCACCATCATGGCCACCTGGGCAATGACGAGCAGCACCAGCGGCGAAAGATCGATGCCACCCAGATGGGGCAGGATGCGCCGTATGGGATTGAGCAGCGGTGCCGTGAGGGTGGTGAGCGTCGGCATGATGGGCGCCATGGGATTGACCCAGGACAGGATGGCCTGGATGAGCACGCCCCACAGCACGACATTGAAGGCCCAGCGCGCCATGGTGAGGAGGGCCGCCACCAGCAGCGGCACCACGCTCTGGATGTCGGGCAGCCTGCCGGTCACGATCAGCCAGCTCAGCAGCAGATAGGCCAGCGCCGCCAGCCAGCAGGCCAGCAGGCTGGGCCAGTCGATACGGTTGCCGGGCCCCACCAGCCGGCGTACGGGTTGTACCAGCCAGTCAGTCAGTCGCCACAGGGTCTGCGTCCAGGGATTGAACGCATGCAGACGTATGGCATAGGCCCAGGCGCGCACGATCAGCACGATGCCGAGCAGCGAAAAGAAGATATTGATGAGGAAGGTCAGCGTATCGCTCAGCATGGGGCATCCGCCGCGCGGTCAGGACTCGGGACTGGTGGGAAAGGGCCACGACCCTTCCGGATTGATATCGTCGCGGACGGCGGGTGCCTTGGCCATTGCCTTGGCTCTCGCTTCCCGGGCGGCCTCCCGGCTCATGGGGGCGGGTACGGCATCGGCTTTCCTGCCGCTGGATTTCCTGGCATTGGCCATGGGGTGACTCCTGTGTGAGGTGCAAGCGAAGTGCACGCGAAACCTTCCGAAGTCTACCGCAAGCGGAGAGCCCTGTTCCAGTGTCGTGCATTTCTAATGATGAATCAGGTAATGAAATGATTGCAGGCGCAATAATATATTTCCGGCCTCCTGGTGGGGCAGGCGATTGCTTCCTGTCATTCTGACACATCTGCGTCCCTTTGCCATTTGCTTTGTGCATTGCGGTCTGGCAAGATAACTGGTTTCATGGCGAATGATTACAGGAGAAATTATGTTGACGCTGAAAACAATGGGTCAAAAGGCACGTATCGCTGCTGGAGCCGTGGTTGCCGCAGCGAGCCTGATTGCCTCGCCAGTTCAAGCCCAGAGCAAAGGGACGGTCCATCTGGCCTATGTCGAGTGGTCATCGGAAGTGGCATCCACCAATGTGATGCGCGTGCTGCTTGAAAAGGCCGGTTATGACGTGAAAATGACCTCGCTGGCCGCTGCCGCCATGTGGCAGTCGGTGGCAACGGGGGATGCCGATGCCTTGCTCGCCGCGTGGCTGCCCACGACGCACGAAGATTATTACGAGGAGCTGGGTGATCGCATCGATGACCTGGGCCCCAATCTGGATGGGACCAAGCTCGGTCTGGTGGTTCCGGCCTATACGCCGGTGGATTCCATCGAAGACCTGAACGCGCATGCCGACAAGCTGAACAAGGAAATCATCGGGATCGACCCGGGTGCCGGCCTGCAGCGCCTGACCGGCCAGGTGGTCAAGGACTACGGCCTGTCGCTGCGTCTGCGTGACGGCACGGATGCGACGATGACGGCTGCGCTGGGCAATGCCATTGATCACAAGGAAGACATTGTCGTCACGGCCTGGACGCCGCACTGGATGTTCGCACGCTGGGACCTGAAGTATCTGGATGATCCCAAGGGCATCTACGGCGGTGCGGAGCAGATCCACACCATCGCCCGCAAGGGTCTCAAGGACGACATGCCCGAAGCCTGGGCCATTCTGGACAATTTCGAATGGACGTCGGACCAGATGGGTGAAGTCATGCTCATGAATGAGCAGGGTGGCGAGCCTTACGATAATGCGAAGAAGTGGGTGGAAGACAATCCGGCGCTGGCGGCCAAGTGGCTGGGCAAGTAAGCGTCTGCTTTCCATGAATGATCAACCAGAGATCAAGATAAGCGTACGGGGTCTGAGCAAGGTTTTTGGTGCCAACCCCCGTCGCGCGCTCGAGATGCGCGATGCCGGCATGAAACGGCCGGAAATCTTCGAGAAGACGGGTCAGACGCTGGGCCTGTCGAATATCAATTTTGACGTGCATGACGGTGAGCTGCTGGTCATCATGGGCCTGTCGGGCTCGGGCAAGTCCACGCTCATCCGTTGTCTGAACCGCCTCATCGAGCCGACGGAAGGACAGATCCTGATCGATGGCGAAGACATCACGCGTCTGGGCGAGAAGGACTTGCTCGAGGCGCGGCGCCGCCACTTTTCCATGGTCTTCCAGAATTTTGCGCTCTTTCCCCACCGTACGGTGTTGCAGAATGCACAGTTCGGCCTGGAGATTCGCGGTGTGGACAAGGCGCAGCGCCGCCGCGCGGCGCTGGAGGCCCTGGAGCAAGTGGGGCTGAAGGGCTGGGAAGACGCCTGGCCGCATCAGCTTTCGGGCGGCATGCAGCAGCGTGTGGGTCTGGCGCGCGCGCTGGCCAATGACGGCAGCGTGCTGCTCATGGACGAGGCCTTTTCTGCGCTCGATCCCCTGATCCGCAAGGATATGCAGCAGGAGCTGCAGGAATTGCAGTTCCATACGCAGAAGACGACGATATTCATCACGCATGATCTGGACGAGGCCCTGAACATTGGCGATCGCATCATCCTGCTCAAGGATGGCGAGATTGTTCAGCAAGGTACGCCGGAAGACATACTGCGCCATCCGGCCGATGATTATGTGGCCCGCTTCATCGAAGGCGTGGACAAGGCGCGCGTGCTCACCGCAAGCAATGCGATGCGACCGGTGCGTGCCACCGCGCGCGAATCCGACGGGCCGCGCACGGTGCTGCACAAGATGCGCGAGAGCGGCATCGACTCCATCTATATCACGTCGCGCGACCGGCGCCTGCTGGGGCTGGTCGAAGCCGCAGCGGTGAATCGTGCCGTGAAGCGAGGCGATGATCACATCCGCGATCTGGTCGACCCCGATGTGCCCGTGACCGGGCCGGATGAGCCCCTGAGTGCGCTGTATGGCATGTTCTCGCCGCGCAGCGTCCCCATTGCCGTCGTTGACGAAGACCGGCGCCTGCTGGGCGTGGTCGTGAAAGGTGCGGTGCTCGACGAGCTGGCCAAGGCCGGCGAACCGGCTACGGAAGATGACGATGGCACGCCGAAAATCATTCCGGATGAGACGCCGGCACCGCTGGCTGTGACTGAAGGAGTGCAATGATGGAAGGCGTGCTTCCCAGGGTGCCCATAGGGCCCTGGATAGAGGCCGGCCTGAAATGGCTGACCACCGAATATTCCGTCGTCACGCGCGGCATCTCGCGCATGACGCAGGACGGTATCGACAATCTCAACGATGTGCTGCTGGGTACGCCCGACTGGGTGTTCATGGCCGTCGTGGCCCTGATCTGCCTGCGCCTGTCCGGCTGGCGGCTGATGCTGGGCGCCATCGTCGGCCTGCTGCTCATCGACAACATGGGCCTGTGGGACCCCATGGTGCAGACGCTGACGCTGGTGGTCATCGCCACCGCCGTGGCGGTGGTGATTGCGCTGCCCATCGGCATCATGGCCGCCCTGTCGAATCGCCTGTACCGCATCGTCATGCCGGTGCTCGATTTCATGCAGACCATGCCGGCCTTCGTGTATCTGATCCCGGCCATTCCCTTCTTCGGCATCGGCTCGGTATCGGCCATCTTCGCCACTGTGATCTTCTCCATGCCGCCCGCCATCCGGCTGACCATCCTCGGCATACGCCAGGTGCCCGTGGAGCTGATCGAGGCCTCGGATGCCTACGGTGCCACACGCATGCAGAAGCTCTTCAAGGTGCAGCTGCCGCTGTCCCTGCCCACCATCATGGCGGGCATCAACCAGACCATCATGCTGGCCCTGTCCATGGTCGTCATCGCCGCCATGATCGGCGCCGAGGGCCTGGGCAGCGAAGTATGGCGTGCGATCCAGCGCCTGCGTCCGGGAGATGGCTTCGAGGCGGGCATTGCCGTCGTCATCCTTGCAATGCTGCTCGACAGGATCACCCAGTCCATCCGCAAGTCGCGACGCGACAGGGAGTGAGTCCGGGGCTTGGCCACAGGCCCCGCCCCGGGGCTAGAATAGGGCTTGCATCGAACATCGTCGGGAAGGCCCATGAGCACATTGGTATCACCGATCTGTCGGGCGGGCATTCTGCTGGCAGCCTTGCTGGCCGGCTGCGCCGTTGCCCCGGCCCCTGAACCCGCCACCGGGCAGGCCATGCCCTCATGCCGGGCAATTACCGTCATGGACAGCCTGCCGGGCAGCTGGCTCGCCATTCATTCACGCAAGGGCATTGCGGGCGAAATGCGCACGCTGATCAACCTCGATAGGGACGGCAGCATGCGCTATGAGGAACAGCTCAAGCGCAAGGGCAAGCCCTCGCAGGGCCTGTCGGAATCGGGGTGCTGGCAGCGTGAGGGGGATGCCCTGGTCCTGCGCACCCTGCATTCGAATGGCGCCCCCGTCAATCTGGATGACCCCATCTTCATCAACCGTTTCCGCATCCTGGTGCAGGAAACGGATCTGCTGCGGCTGGAGTCCGCGCACGGGCAGGTGTTGAATGCCCGGCGCGTCTCCGCAGGTTATCGCCTGCCGTTCTAGCGCTTTCCTTAGCACTTCCCTAGCTGCTTTCGCCGGCAGCGGCTTTCTTTTCCGGCGCGATCATCAGCTGGCTGGCGATGGTGAGCGCGATCAGGCCGGCACCGATCAGGTCGGTCATGACGCCGGGCTTGATCAGCAGCAGCGCCGCGGCCAGCAGCATGGCGCGCTCCCAGATCCGTGCCGTCCCGAAGAAGAAGCTGCTGTGCATGGCTGCCGCCAGGCAGGTGACGCCCACGACGGCACTGATGGTGGTGGTAATGATGGTCATGATATCGCCTTCAAGCAGCAGCGAAGGGCCGAAGACGAACATGAAGGGGATGATGAAGCCCGTGAGCCCGAGCTTGACTGCAGCCACACTGGTGTCGTACAGGCTTGCACGCGAGATGCCGTTGGCGGCATAGACGGCCAGCGCCACCGGGGGCGTGATGGCCGACAGCACCGCGAAGTACAGCACGAACAGGTGGGCGGCTTCGACACGCACACCCAGCTTGACCAGGGCGGGCACGAGCAGGGCGACCAGCACAATGTATGCCGGCGTGGTGGGCAGGCCCATGCCAAGGATGATGCCGGCCACACCGGTGAGCAGCAGGGCCAGCACAAGGTGGTTCTGCGACAGGGCGAGCACGAGACTGGTGAAGCTCAGGCCCAGGCCGGTGAGCGTGACCACGCCGATGACGATACCCGCACAGGCACAGGCGAGTGCCACGACCACGGTGTTGCGCGCGCCCATTTCCAGCGCCTCTATGATGGCACGCGGCGTGAAGGTCTTGCGCGTGGAGGCGCGCAGCCAGGTGGTGGGAATGACCGAGCAGATGCCCGACATGGCCGCGAAGGCGGCGCTGTAACCCATGAGCAGGACGACCACGATGACAATGAGCGGCAGGAAGAGGTGTCCGCGTTCACGCATCACGGTCCCCATGCTGGGCAGCTCGTCCTTGGGCAGGCCTTTCAGGCCGATACGCTTGGCTTCGAAGTGCACGGCCATGAAAACCGCAACATAGTAGAGGATGGCCGGCAGGATGGCGTACTTGGCCACCGTCAGATACGACACGCCCAGGAATTCCGCCATCACGAAGGCAGCCGCCCCCATGATGGGCGGCATCAGCTGGCCCCCGGTGGATGCCACGGCCTCGACCCCGCCCGCAAACCCGGGCCGGTAGCCCGTGCGCATCATCATGGGAATGGTGAATACGCCCGTGGTCATGACATTGGCCGTGGCGCTGCCCGATACCGTGCCGAACAGGCTGCTGGTGACCACCGCCACCTTGGCGGGCCCGCCCGCGCTGGAGCCGGTGAGCGCCATGGCGAAGTCCATGAACAGCTGGCCCGCACCGCTGCGTTCAACGAAGGTGCCGAACAGGATGAACAGCATCACATAGGTTGCCGACACGTACAGCGGGATGCCGAAGATCCCCTCGGTGGTGAGGTAGACCTGGTCGAGAATGATGTCGAAGGACTGGTTGCCCGCCGTCCATGCATACAGCATGAAGGCTGCGGCAATGGCGGGCAGGGCCCAGCCCGTGACCCGTCTTGTCGCCTCTATGAGGAGGGCGATGAGGATGCTGCCGAAGAAGATGTCCCAGAGGATGGGGTCATCCACATAGGGCATGCGTGTGACCATGTAGTCCACGAACACGGTCGGGTACAGCGAACCGGCCACCGCCAGCAGCATGAGCACCATGTCGAGCAGGCTGACACGCTCGCGCCGCCGGAAGCCGGGGAACATCAGAAAGGCCAGTGCGATGGCAAAGGCCAGGTGAATCCCCCGCATGACATATGCCTGCGGGGGACCCATGAAGCCCACATAGAGCTGGAAAAGAGACATGCTGACCCCGATGAGGGTCAGCAGTCGCGCTACGATGCTGTTGCCAATCAAAACCATGTAGAACAACCTATACAGTCAGGAGTCAGTCGGGAATATTACCCCGTTGCGTACGCTGGCTGCCGGTTCTGGCGACGAGCATCACAAGAGACCCGGGGTTCAGCACATCCGGGTGAGGAATTACATGATTCCCTTTTCCTTGTAGTACTTCGCCGCGCCCTTGTGGGTGGGTACACCGATATCTTCGGCCATCATTTCGAGCGTGGTGGGCGACATGGCCTTGGCAATCGCGACCAGGTCATCCTTGTTCTCGGCAATGCCCTTGACGGTGCTGTACACGACGTTCTCATCCAGATCGCAGCGGGCGATCAGGTGGGTGGCATAGGCGATGGCCTGCACGGCCTCATCCTGACCGGGATAGCTGCCTGCCGGGATATCGAGCTTGGTGTAGCCGGGATTGAGCTCATGGATGGCGGCGAACTTGTCATCCGGTACGGCGATGAGCTTGATGTCGCGCGCCGAGGCAAGGTCCATGATGGAGGAGGCCGGCACGGTAGTGCCCAGGGTGAACAGCTGGGCATTGTTGTCCTTCATGAGCGAGACGGCGTCCGTATACGACACGTGGCTGACCCGCCCCATGTCCTTGTATGTCATGCCATAGACTTCCAGCAGCTGGACCGTGATGAGTTCGGCCGTATTGCCCTTGGGCTGGATGGCGATGGACTTGCCCTTGGTGTCGGCAAAGCTGTTGATGCCGGAGTCGGCATTGGCCACGATCTGGAAGTACTGCGGGTACAGCGTAGCGACGTTACACACGTTGTCGGTCTTGGACTCGTAGGGTTCACGGCCGGCAACGCCGTCCACCGTGGATACCGAGTTGCCGAAACCCATGTCGGCCTTGCCCAGCTGTACGGCCTTGACGTTGGCAATACCCGCGCCCGGAAGCACCTGCATCTTGATGCCGTCGGCCTCGACGAGGTTGGAGATCGCCCCGCCCAGGGGATACCAGGAGCCACCCTGCGGACCGGTCATGAGCTTGATTTGCTGGGCCTGCACTCCGGTGACAAAAGCAAATCCGGCGGCGAGACCTGCTGCCAGCATGCTGTATTTGAAGGATTTACGCATTGTGATCTCCAGTTGAAACTGTTCATGATTGACAGTCCGGTCAATGGTATCCCGTTTCGGATGCCGGTAACCGCGCTGTCGATGAATTGTGTTCACTCATGATGACGGGTGTCAGCGACCTTGTGAATGGGGTTTTCCCGAAACGCCGGACCGAGGCTGCAACAAAATCCTGCTAAGATTATTTGCGTCGGCTCCATGTCGGGGCAGCAAGATTTTCAGGAGATCGGCATGCCGGTTCTGACACCTGCGGTACGCAAGCAACTGGAGAGCGCCAGTGTGGCGACTTTGACGACCACACTCTACCGGCGCGGCCTGCGTAACCAGATGGTGCAGGGCGTGCAGCCTGTGGCGGGCCTTGGCCGGCGGCAGCGCATGATGGGTCCGGCATTTACATTGCGTTACATGCCGGCGCGTGAAGACCTGAATACGCTCGATGTATTTCGCGATCGCGAGCATCCGCAGCGCAAGGCCATAGAGACCTGCCCCGAAGGTCATGTGCTCATCATGGACAGCCGCAAGGATGCCCGTGCGGCATCGGCGGGCGGCATTCTCGTCACCCGCCTGCAGCAGCGCGGCGTGGCCGGTGTCGTCACGGACGGCGGCTTCCGGGATTCGGCCGAGATTGCAGCGCTGGACATTCCCGCCTATCACCAGCGGCCGTCGCCGCCCACCAATCTCACCCTGCATCAGGCGATCGAGATCAATGTACCCATCGGCTGCGGCGACGCTCCCGTATTTCCGGGGGATATTGTGTTTGGTGACGAGGAGGGGGTGATCATCATCCCCGCGCATCTGGTGGCCGAATGCGCCCGGGAAGCGGCCGAGATGACGGTGTTCGAGGATTTTGTGCTCGAGCGCGTACAGGCGGGACAGGGCATTCTGGGCCTGTACCCGCCTACGGATGAGCGCACCCTGACCGAATTTGCCGCCTGGCGCAAGGCGCAGGGGCGCTGAGGGTCAGCCGCGGCCCACGAAGGGCATGCGGGTGGCCATGACGGTATGGAACAGCACGTTGGCCTCCAGGGGCAGCCCGGCCATGTAGCGCACGGATTGTCCGACGATGTCGACATCCATGCAGGGCTCCACGGCGAGCTCGCCATTGGCTTGCAGTATGCCCTGGCGCATGCGTTCGGTCATGTCCGTGGCGGCATTGCCGATGTCGATCTGGCCCACGGCGATATTGTATTTGCGCCCGTCGAGCGACGCCGTCTTGGTCAGACCCATCACGCCGTGCTTGGTGGCCGTATAGGGTGAGGAATTGGGCCGGGGTGCATGGGCCGAGATGGAGCCGTTGTTGATGATGCGCCCGCCTTGCGGATCCTGTGCCTTCATCACACGGAAGGCTTCGCGGATGCACAGGAAGACGCCGGTCAGGTTCACATCGACCACATTCTGCCACTGCTCCAGCGTGAGCTCCTCGATGGGCACGCCGGGTGCATTGCCGCCGGCATTGTTGAACACCACATCCAGACGGCCGAAGTGGCGCACGCAGGTGTCGAACAGCGTGCGCACGGCGGCTTCATCGGCAACGTTGGCGGGTACGGCCAGGGCGCGGTCGCCGGCGCCCGACTCGGCGGCAACGGCTTCCAGCGGCTCGGCGCGGCGGCCGGCAAGCACTACGGAATAGCCATCGGCCAGCAGGGCCAGCGCGGCGGCGCGGCCTATGCCTGTGCCTGCGCCGGTGACGATGGCGATGCGTGAAGGTGATGTCGTCATGGTGATCTCCTGGTGAAACGGCGTCCGGTCACGCCGGGTCGCCAAGGTCTGGTGAGGGGTCTGGTAATCAGACGCGTTCAGCGGTTTTTTCAGCGTGTTTCAGTGCGCAGACGGGTCCAGGCGCTGGAGCACGCGCTCGCGGCCAAGCAGTGCCAGCACGGCATCGATCGCCGGCGTCTGGCGCCGGCCTGTAACGGCAACGCGCAGCGGGATGGCCAGGGCAGGCATTTTGATGCCATGCCCGGAAAGCATGGATTTGATGAGTGTATCGAGCGCTTCGGCACTCCAGTCGGGCAGCGCCTGCGCCTGGCGCGCAAACTCCGCGAGCAGCGTGCGCGCTGCGGGCGTGAGCACCTCGTCCTGCAGGGCCTGTTCCGCGGGCGTGAAATCCCCGCAGAACAGCATGGCGCCCTGCGCAAGATCGTTCAGTGTTTCCGCGCGCGGCTTGAGCAGCGCCATGATGGCGGGCAGGTCAGCGCCGGTAGTCCGTCCGCCGAGATCGGCGATGCGGGGCTCAACCAGACGCGCCAGGGTCGTATCGTCCGTCTGGCGCAGGTAGTGGGCATTCACCCAGTTCAATTTCTTCGGATCCCATTGGGCGGCCGAACGGCTCAGGTGCCGGCCGTCGAACCAGTCGACGAGTTGCTCGCGCGTGAAGAGCTCATCGTCGCCATGGCTCCAGCCCAGGCGCGCGAGGTAATTCACCATGGCCTGCGGCAGATAGCCCGCCGTGTCGTATTCCATGATGCTGACGGCACCGTGGCGCTTGGACAGCTTGTCGCCGTCCGGGCCCAGAATCATGGGCACATGGCCGTATTCGGGAATGGGCGCGCCCAGGGCACGCAGGATGTTGATCTGGCGTGGCGTGTTGTTGATGTGATCATCGCCGCGGATTACGTGCGTGATCAGCATGTCGCTGTCATCCACCACCACGCAGAAATTGTAGGTGGGCGTACCATCGGGCCGGGCGATGATGAGGTCATCGAGCTCGGCGTTGTCGATGCTGATCGGGCCCTTGACCATGTCATTCCAGCCCGTGGCACCGTCGCCCGGGTTGCGAAAGCGCACCACCGGCCGGCGCCCTTCGGGCACCGGTGGCAGTGTCTTGCCCGGTTCGGGGCGCCAGGTGCCATCGTAGCGCGGCTTCAGCCCCGCCTGGCGCGCACGCTCGCGCATGACTTCGATCTCGTCGGGCGAGCTCCAGCAATGGTAGGCGTGGCCGGATGCCAGCAGCTGATCGAGCGCCGCGCTGTAGCGATCCATGCGCTGCATCTGGTAGTAGGGTCCTTCATCGGCGTCCAGCCCCAGCCAGGCCATACCGTCCAGTATGCCCTGCACCGCTTCGGGCGTGGAGCGTTCCAGGTCGGTGTCCTCGATGCGCAGGATGAACCTGCCCCCGTGATGGCGGGCAAACGCCCACGAGAACAGGGCTGTACGGGCACCGCCCAGATGCAGGAAGCCGGTGGGGGAAGGGGCGAAGCGGGTTCGGATCACGGGTGCGTTCATGAGGGAAACATTGATGGAATATATTGACCAGGCAGAGGGTCTGGCTTGTTTGCCAGGGCAAATGGTGAGACCATGACAGGCATATTTTAGGACAGGCATCAAGAATGGCCACGAAACCGTCGCCGCTGCCGCAGCATGCGCTGAACAGCCTGATGGCGCCGCGTTCCCTGCTGGTGGTTGCGGACCGCGCCCTGCCCGCTGCGGGCCGGCTCCCGCGTACGCTTGCACAGACCAGCACTTTTGTCATGCTGGATGCGCAGGGCGGCGCCGAATTGCCCTCTGAATTGTCTCCTGCGAGGCCCGGGGAGCCGGCCGGGGAGCGGCTCGATCTGGCCGTGGTGTGTGTGCCGCCGGCGCGCGTGATCGCCGTCCTGCGCGCCGTACAGGCGCATCGCCCCCGCAGTCTCCTGCTCCTGCGCCACCCCGAAGCGATCGATGTGCCTGATGCCGCGGCATTGCTGCAGTGGGGCCAGCACCATGATTGTCGTGTGCTCGGGCCCGCTTCCTTTGGTGTGCAGCGCCCGCCGCAGGGTCTCAATCTGAGTCTGGATGCGTATACGGCACCGCAGGGCCGGGTGGCGCTGGTGACGCAATCCGCCTCGCTGATGGCGGCCGTGCTCGACTGGGCGCAGGATGTCGACATCGGGTTTTCACTGCTCGCGTCCGTCGGTGACGAGGCCGATATCGATCTGGCCGACCTGGTTGAATATCTGTCCATGGACGCACGCACGGGCAGTATCGTGCTGTATCTGGAATCCATGCCGGCCGCGCGCCGCTTCAGCAGCGCGGTGCGGGCGGCGGCCAGTGTGAAGCCGGTGGTGGTGCTCAAGTCGGGGCGTCATCCGGCCGACCATGCTGCGCATGTGCAGCAGCAGGCCGCCGCCCATGACGCCGTCTTCAATGCCCTGCTGCGCCGGGCCGGCGCGGTGCGCGTGCGCTACTTCGTGCAGCTGTTTTCTGCGCTGCGGGTGCTCGAACATGTACACCGGCCGCGCGGACGACGCATTGCCATCGTCTCCAACGGACGTGCAGCAACGCGTCTGGCGCTGGATTCAATGGGGCCCAATGCCGCTGTGTTTCCCGCGAGTCTCGCCCGGCAGACGCGCCAGACACTCATGGGTCTGTCGGGCATCAGCGCACAGGCCGACCAGCCCGTCATCGTGCATCCCCCCCTGACGCCCGATGTGCTCGAGCGCCTGTTGCACGAGGTGGCAGCCGATACCGGGGTCGATGGCATTCTTGTGCTCATTGCGCCCGATCCGCATGCCGACCTGCCCGCTGTGGCTGAACGCATGGTGCGCGTTCTGCCCCGGCTGCACAAGCCCGTGATCCCCTGCTTCATGGGGGATGCCCATATGCGTGAACTGCGCCGCCGGCTGGAGCACGCGGGCGCCCCGGCGTTTCGCACACCGGAGTCCGCCGTCGAGGGTTTCGGCCTGCTGGCTGCCTGGCATTACAGCCAGACCATGGCACAGCAGACCCTGCCGCCCGAGCCTCTGGCCTGGCCGCCGCGCCTGCAGCAGGCGCGCCGCCTGCTGCACAGGGTGCGCAATGAGCACCGCGAAGCCCTGACGGACGCGGAATGCCGTGAGTTGCTCGAGTGCTTCTACGTGCCCATCGATTACCATCCCGATCCGGGTATGGTGGGGCTGGCGGCTGTGAGTGAAGTAACGCCCATGGCCATCAGCGTCGAGCACGATGCCACTTTCGGGCCGGTGTTCGCCTTTGGCGCCAGCCGTCAGGTGGAATGGGTGGCGCATTCCTCGCGGGCAGTGGAGCTGCCGCCATTGAACCGTTATCTGGCACGCCAGCTGGTGCAGCGCAGTACCCTGTGGCGTCGCGTGCTCACGCGCCAGCTCAGCCCGGCAGGGCTGGAAATCCTGCACGAGTCGCTCGAACGGTTGTCCGACATGGTGAGCGAACTGCCGACGCTGCAGTCCATCCGCATCGATCCGCTCTACCCCGGCGAGCCCCTGCTGCGGGCCGGGCGCATCGAGATCCGGGTGCGACCGCAATCCCTGCTGGTGTTGCCCGAAACCTCGGGCTATCCGCATCTGGCCATCCATCCCTATCCGCGCCGCCTGGTTCAGGAACAGCACTTTGCCGACGGCCGGCCGTGGCTGCTGCGCCCCATCCGTCCCGAAGATGCCGAGCCCCTGCAGGAATTTGTGCGCGGGCTCTCCGAGCAGTCACGCTACATGCGTTTCGTGTCCATGCTCCAGGAGCTGACACCGCGCATGCTGGCGCGCTACACATCCATTGATTACGATCGCGAGCTGGCGCTGGTGGCCACTGTCAGCAAGCCCAATCCCGATCATCGCGGCTACCCCCGCGAGACCATCATCGGCTTTGCCCATTATCTGCGTAACGCCGACGGACGCGGGGCCGAATATGCCCTGGCCATTGCCGATGACTGGCAGCGCCATGGCCTGGGGGCACGTCTGATGCGGGCCCTGATCGACGCAGCCCAGAGTCAGGGGCTGACCTATATCGACGGCTATGTGCTCGCGGCCAACCGGCCCATGCTGGGCCTGATGACCTATCTGGGCTTTCGCAATGACAGCGTGGCCGATGATCCGGGCACGCGGCGCGTCTGGCTGGACCTGGGCGAGGTTGGGCGTCAGTCCAGTGGTTAGTCCAGTACGTAGCGCAGGAAGGCGGAAATATCGGCGATTTCCTCTATGCTCACGGTGTGCGGCATGGGGTATTCGTGCCAGTCTACCGTGTAGCCCAGCTCGAGCAGCCGGTCGCGCGAGGCGATGGCCCGTTGTGGATCCACAACCGGATCCATGGTGCCGTGGCCCATGAAGATGGGCGTATTCTGATTGGCGGGATGGCGCTCGTGCACGAAGCGCTCGGCCAGCGGCAGATAGCCCGACAGACCGATGATGCCGGCAAGTCGCTCATCCAGACGCAGGGCTGTGTGCAGGCTCAGGGCACAGCCCTGGGAGAAGCCGGCCAGCACGATGTTCTCGCAGGGGATGCCGCGAATGTTCTCGCGGACGATCAGTGCCTTGATCGCGGCTTCCGAACGGCGCATGCCGGCTTCGTCCTCGCGCCGTACCAGATCAGGCGTGTAGATGTCGTACCAGGCGCGCATTGCCATGCCCTGGTTGATGGTGACGGCTTGCACCGGGGCGTGCGGGAACAGGAAGCGGGTGGCGGGCAGCGTGTCGGGTTGCAGTTCGGGCACTATGGGTGCAAAGTCATGGCCATCGGCACCCAGGCCGTGCAGCCAGATGACGGCATGTGTGGGGTCGGCGGCGGATTCCACCTCAATGCATTCCAGCGTCTCGGGGGTCATCGATATCTACCTCGTCGTGTGCAATTGGCTATGATAACCGTCCTTGTCCGGAAATCTGTCTCATGAGTGAATACGCCTCCACCCGTCTTGCCGTAGCCTCCAATGATGCCCGCTTTCGCGAGCTCGTGCAGGATGCCCTGCGTCATGCCCGCCGGCTGGGCGCTTCCGATGCCGCCGCCGAAATCAGCGAGAGCTGCGGGCTTTCCGTCAGTGTGCGCAATCAGGATGTGGACACGATAGAGCAGAATCGTGATCGCTCCCTGAGTGTCACCGTGTTTGCCGGCGGGCGCCGGGGCTCGGCGGCCACGTCGGACCTGTCACCGAAAGCCGTGCGCGAGACGGTGGAGGCGGCCTGGCATATTGCAAGCCATACAGCGGAAGATCCCGCAGCCGCCCTGCCCGATGCCGACATGCTGGCGGTGGAGTTTCCCGATCTCGAGCTGCATCAGCCCTGGCATATCTCGGCCGCGGAGGCAACGCAGCTGGCAGCCCGCGTGGAGCAGGCGGCACGCGATGAAAGCCCGCTCATCACAAATACCGAAGGCGCCAGCGTGGATACCTACGAGGGCCAGTTCGTCCTTGGCAATACGCGTGGCTTCCTGGCGGGTTATCCCTATAGCCGGCACAGCGTATCCGTCTCGCCCATCGCGGGGCGGGGGGATGGCATGCAGCGCGACTACTGGTTCACGTCGGCGCGCGCACCCGATGCGCTCGAGGCACCCGAGATCGTGGGCCGCATTGCCGCCCGGCGTGCGCTGGCGCGCCTGTCGGCGCAACGCATGCGCACAGGGCGCTTTCCCGTGGTGTTCGAGGCGCCGCTGGCCGCCGGACTGCTTGGCGCCCTGGTGCAGGCAGTCAGCGGCAGCGCCCTGTATCGCAAGGCCAGTTTTCTGCCCGACGCCCTGGGCAAGACGGTGATGAGCGAGCACATCGATATCATCGAAGACCCCTTTCTGCGCCGTGGCATGGCCAGTTCGGCCTTCGACGGCGAAGGCGTGCGCACTGCAAGGCGCGCCCTGATCGACAAGGGTGTCCTGCAGGGCTATTTCCTGTCGACCTATACGGGGCGCAAGCTGAACATGCGCAGCACGGGCAATGCAGGGGGGCCGCACAACCTCGAACTGCGCTCGCGCCTCACGCGTGCCGAAGACGATCTGTCCGCCCTGCTCGGGACCATGGGTCGCGGCCTGCTTGTGACCGAGCTCATCGGCCAGGGCGTCAATCCCGTCACGGGAGACTATTCGCGCGGTGCTTTCGGCTATTGGGTCGAAAATGGTGAAATCGTGCATCCCGTGGAGGAAATCACCATTGCAGGAAATCTGGCCGAGATGTTCCGCCAGATCGTGGCAGTAGGCAGCGACCGGCTCACGCGGGGTGCGCGCACCACCGGGTCCATCCTCATTGAAAGCATGGCCGTGGCCGGGCAGTAAGCGTGGAATATCGGCACAAGCCCGGCACAAGTTCGTCACAAGCCGGGATACACGCTGTATCATTCGAATCTGGGGGTGAGCGGCAGCACAGGCGCTCGCCATTCATCCGATTGCCAACAGGAGCTCTTTCATGCAGCGTCGTTCATTCTTGAAGAAAGCGGGTCTAGGCGCCATGGCCGGTACGGCCGCGCTGGCCGCACCTGTCATTGCCCAGGAAAACCCCAAGATCACCTGGCGCATGACGTCCACCTATGGGCCGTCCCTGCCTCCCCTGTTCTCCACCGCCCAGATGTTCTGCCAGATGGTGGAAGAAGCCAGCGGTGGCAATTTCACCATCCGCCTCTATCCCGGGGGCGAGATTGTCCCCGGCTTTGGTGTGATGGACGCCGTGGGCAACCGCACGGTCGAATGCGGACAGACCGCCTCGTATTACTTCTATGGCAAGGATCCCAGCTTCTGCTTTGATACCGCCGTACCTTTCGGCCTGAACGCCCGCCAGATGTTCTCCTGGATGTACGAGGGAGACGGCATGGCGCTGATGCGCGAACTGTTCGCCCCGCGCAATATCATTCCTTTTCCGCTGGGCAACACCGGTACGCAGATGGGCGGCTGGTACCGCAAGGAAATCAACTCGGTCGAGGATCTCAAGGGCCTGAAGATGCGTACGGCCGGCTTTGCCGGTGAAGTGCTGGCACGCATGGGTGTGGTGCCCCAGCAGATTGCACCGGGTGATATCTATCCGTCACTCGAGAAGGGCACGCTGGATGCCGTCGAGTTTGTCGGCCCGGTCGATGACGAGGCGCTTGGCCTGCAGAAAGTGGCCAAGTACTACTACTATCCCGGCTGGTGGGAAGGTTCGGCCCAGGTCTCCCTGTATACAAATGACGCCGCCTTCAACGAGCTGCCCGAGAAGTACCAGAGCCTGATCGCCACGGCCGCACGTGCCGCCGGCACCAATCTGCTGGCGCGCTACGATGCAAACAACCCGGCCGCCCTGCGCCGCCTGATTGCCGGCGGTGCGGTGCTCAAGGCGTTCCCGCGCGATGTCATGGATGCCTCCTTCGAGACGTCCAACATCCTGTACAAGGAATTCTGCGACGCCGATCCCATGTTCAAGAAGATCCATGACAACTACATGGCCTTCCGCGACGATGTGATGCCGTGGTTCTCGCAGGTGGCCGAAGGCTCCTACGATCGCTATCTGGGCAGTGCTCTGGCAGCCCGCCGCAAGTAAGCGGGCGGTCTCCGCCCAAAGGCGCGAAAGGGCTCTTGCGGGTACTTTCGTGCCTTTTTGTATCGCCGGCCATTGCATGATAAAATGGCCGGCTTCGCAGCCTTTGATTGTGTACGGGTGGGTCAAAACACCCTGGCGCATGAGGCATTATCGCGGAATTTGCGGTCCGCACTTTCTTTTTCTCTTTTCAGGAACCATCATGAAGACCTTTGTGGCCAAGCCGCAGGACGTTCGGCATGAGTGGTTTGTGATCGATGCCAGAGGCAAGGTTCTCGGACGTGTGGCCAGCGAAGTCGCACGCCGTCTGCGTGGCAAGCACAAACCCGAGTACACACCGCACGTGGATACCGGCGATTACATCATCGTCATCAATGCCGCCGAAATCGCCGTCACCGGGCGCAAGGCGCAAGACAAGCGCTACTACCGCCACACGGGCTATCCCGGCGGTATCAGGGAAACCACTTTCGAGAAGATGCAGCAGCGTTTTCCCGGGCGTGCGCTTGAAAAGGCGGTCAAGGGCATGCTGCCCAAGGGGCCGCTGGGTTATGCCATGGCACGCAAGCTCAAGGTCTATGCGGGTGAAGAGCACCCCCATTCTGCCCAGCAGCCCAAGGCGCTGGAAATCTGAGGACATGAGGACAACAGGTCATGATCGGTAATTGGAATTACGGCACCGGGCGTCGCAAGACCTCGGTCGCCCGCGTCTTCATGAAGAAGGGGGCGGGCAACATCGTCGTCAACGGCAAGCCGGTTGACGAATACTTCGCCCGTGAGACGGGGCGCATGATCGTGCGCCAGCCGCTGGTGCTCACGGATCACATCGAATCCTTCGACTTCCACATCAACGTCCATGGCGGCGGTGAAAGCGGTCAGGCCGGCGCGGTGCGCCACGGCATCACGCGCGCCCTGATTGACTATGACGAGGCGCTCAAGCCCTCGCTCAAGCAGGCGGGTCTGGTCACGCGTGACGCCCGTTCGGTGGAGCGCAAGAAGGTGGGTCTGCACAAGGCACGTCGCCGCAAGCAGTTCAGCAAGCGTTGAGTGCCCGGGCCGGCGCATCAGGCCACTGGCTGGCCGGTGCAATCGCCCGCATTTGTATCCGAAACCCCGGCCCTGTGCCGGGGTTTTGCATCGTGGAGCGCCCGTCGGCAGTCGATTCCAATCCGTAGATGAGTCTGAACTTGTTGGCTAGCAGCCTGTGTTGATGTGTACAGCCGCCGCCCTGTGGGTAGGCGGTGGGTAACGCGTCAAGCGTTATCCACGGGCTATCCATAG